>Ga0209246_10001157_pt1 | contig 10606 bp, 10 predicted proteins | sample LauGreSpBDMM15SN_2_FD_187560 | JGI IMG/M metagenome (GOLD analysis project Ga0209246, IMG submission 187560) | Freshwater lake microbial communities from Lake Michigan, USA - Sp13.BD.MM15.SN (SPAdes) (version 2) | ecosystem: Environmental > Aquatic > Freshwater > Lake | place: Lake Michigan...
CCTCCTGCTCCCGAACTTCCTGCTGTCAGTATTGCGGAGCCCGAAAGGCCGCTAATACTTGCGGATACTGGAGCACTTGCTGATGATACCAACACATCCGCAGTGTCTTCAGGAGAGGTCACCAATACCACTGCAGCCCCGCTTGCCGCTGCTGCGCCTGCCACTGAATCCGCAGTCGCTGAACCGGAAACAACAACTGCACCAGTGGATGCAATTCCGCCCAGCGTTGAAATCCCGGCAGCGTCAGAAACTGCTCCTGCACTTGACGCCGCTGGTTTACCCGAAGCCTGGGCAGTGCGCTTCGGCAGCTTTGGCGATCGCGCCAATGCAGAAACCCTGATGAATAAATTGCTTGAAGCAGGCTACAAAGCCTATAGCCGACCCGTGCAAAGTGGAACAGTAACGCTCACCGGCGTATTCGTAGGACCTGTCCTGACCCGGTCAGAGGCGAACATGCTGGCGCAGGAAGTGCCCCGCAAACTCCAGTTGAAAGAAAACGGATTTGTCATGAAGTTCCAAGTGAATCAATAACACCAGTTTGCAAGCAAGTTACAGAGCGGTACAGACAGGCTTTCGGGAAGACACATGGCAGTAGCCGATATCATAGTCCTGGCGACGATCGGAATATCCTTTCTGTTTGGCCTCTGGCGTGGACTGGTCAAGGAAGCACTGTCACTGGCGTTCTGGATTGGCGCTGTCATCCTGGCAGGCATGTTCAGTGCACAACTGTCGGTCAAGCTCAGTCGCTGGATTGAGAATCCCGCCCTGCAGCAAGCAGCAGCTTTTGTCATTATTTTCATAGGCACCGTATTTGCCGGCGGACTCATCAGCAACATGGTGTCCAGGCTCACTTCGGCAGTTGGCCTGAAGGCTGCAGACCGGGGCCTTGGTGGCTTGTTCGGCATCTTTCGGGGTGTGGTGATCGTAACCGTGGTGGTGATGCTGACTGTGCAATTCGTGGATGCAGCGAAACCCTGGTACGAAGATTCCAGGACAGTACCGTATCTGCTGGTACTGGGCGAATATTTTCAGGATTTACTGGGTCTCAGCCAGGTAGCAGGAGCGGCTCCGTCCGCCTGAGACACGGAACACAGCAATCTGGACCCACTCGATAAATGAGGCTTTAAGGTATGTGCGGCATAGTTGGAATCGTGGGAAAATCCAGTGTGAATCTGGCGATTTATGACAGTCTTACGGTGCTACAGCACCGGGGACAGGATGCTGCCGGCATCGTCACCAGTGACAAGGGCAAACTCTATTTGCGCAAGGACAACGGTCTGGTGCGCGACGTGTTTCATACACGTCACATGAAGCATCTGGTCGGCAACATGGGCCTTGGCCATGTGCGCTATCCCACCGCAGGCAGTTCCGGTCCGGCCCAGGCGCAGCCGCTGTATGTGAACTCGCCTTACGGCATCAGCCTTGCCCATAATGGCAACCTGACCAATTCTGCCGAACTGTCGGAAGACATTTACCGTGATGATTTGCGTCACCTGAATACCGATTCCGATTCCGAAGTGTTGCTGAACGTATTCGCTCACGAACTGCAGGTGCGCGGCAAGATCCGTCCGACCGCGTCCGATGTTTTTGAAGCGATCAAGGGTGTCCATCGTCGTTGTCGCGGCGCTTATGCAGTAGTGGCGCTGCTGGTAGGGTACGGTATCGTTGGTTTTCGTGACAAATTTGGCATCAGGCCGTTGGTGTTCGGCAAAAAGAAAACCCGCAAGGGTTATGAATACATGCTTGCTTCCGAAAGCGTGGCACTGGATTCGCAGGGTTTCCAACTGGTGCGTGATGTTGCACCGGGTGAAGCCATCTTCATTGATGAAGAGGGAAATGTGGAAAGCATGCAGTGCGCGGAAGACAGCAGGCTCACTCCCTGTATCTTCGAACACGTGTATTTCGCCAGACCTGATTCGATGATTGACGGAGTGTCCGTTTACAAATCCCGTCTGCGCATGGGCGAGAAGCTGGCGCAGAAAATCCTGCGTGAACGTCCCGATCACGACATCGACGTAGTGATCCCGATTCCGGACACCAGTCGTACTGCTGCGGTTGAACTGGCCAATGCGCTGGGTGTGAAATTCCGCGAAGGCTTCGTGAAGAACCGCTACATCGGCCGTACTTTCATCATGCCGGGCCAGAGCCAGCGCAAAAAATCCGTGAAGCAGAAACTCAACGCAATTCCACTGGAATTCCAGGACAAGAATGTCTTGCTGGTGGACGACTCCATCGTGCGCGGTACCACCTGCAAGCAAATCATCGAGATGGCCCGCGATGCCGGAGCCCGCAAAGTCTATTTCTGTTCAGCATCACCACCGGTGAAGCACCCCAATGTGTACGGCATCGACATGCCGGCGGTAAGTGAACTGATTGCCCACGGCAAAACCATTGCGGAAGTCGAGGCGATGATTGGCGCCGACTGGCTCGTCTTCCAGGAACTGGAAGACCTGATTGCCTCATGTGCCGAAGGCAGCCTGTTGCCGATGGATTTCGAATGCTCCGTGTTTGACGGCATCTATGTAACGGGTGACGTCACTGAGGCCTATCTGGCCAGGCTGGAAGCGCGTCGCAACGATTCCAACAAGCAGAAGAATGACAACGACGGAATGTTTGGCAACAATGACGAGGATGACGGGCACCTGCATCTGCACAGTAACTCCTGAACCTTGTTGTACCCTGTTTGTAAAATGTCCTATCTGTTGACAAGGATAAACAAAAGGGTAAAAAAATTGAGCAGATCATCGCAAGCGAGTGTCCATGCAAGCAAAAGTTGAAGAAGCAGTAGCAGAAATCGGCAAGGTAGTGCTCGGCAAGGACAAACAGATTCGGTTGGCATTATGTTGCCTGTTCTCAGGCGGCCATCTGCTGATGGAAGACAAGCCCGGTATGGGCAAGACCACGCTGTCCCAGGCGCTGGCGCGTTGCTTCGGACTCGCCTACAGTCGTATCCAGTTTACCAGCGACTTGCTGCCTGCCGACATCCTCGGTATCTCGGTGTTCGATCAGCGCACCGCCAGCTTCACGTTTCATCAAGGGCCAATTTTCAAGAATCTCATCCTTGCCGACGAGATCAACCGCACCACGCCCAAGACACAGAGTGCCTTGCTGGAAGCGATGGAAGAGGGCAAGGTCACCATTGATGGCGTCACCCGCGATCTGCCCCAACCGTTTTTTGTTATCGCTACCCAAAATCCGGTCAGTTTCTCCGGAACCTATCCTTTGCCTGAATCGCAGCTCGACCGTTTTCTGATGCGACTGGCCATCGGGTATCCTGATCCTTCCGCTGAGCGCCAATTACTGATCAATGTCGACCAGCGCCAGAATCTCGTTCATATCAAGCAGTGCCTGAGTGCGGAAGATGTACACGGCATCCAGTCACGCATTGGTCATGTCCATACCACTGATACCTTGCTTGATTACGTACAACGGCTGGTGGCCTATACCAGACAAGACGAAAAGTTCTCCTTTGGCCTGTCCCCTCGTGGCGCACAAGCGCTGATGCGCAGCGCACGTACCTGGGCGCTGATGCACGATCGCATGCATGTGCTGCCGGAAGACGTACAGACGGTATTGCCAGCCGTGGTCGATCATCGCTTGCGCTCAGTGTCAGACTCTTCGGGGCGTTATGCCGAAGCCTATTCACAACGTCTGCTGAGTGAGGTCGACGTCATCTAGCAACACAGCGGAGCTGCTGATGCAGATCAGTGCAGTGACAGGACAGTACCGGTTGCTCCAGCACCTGAAAAGTGCCTGGCAGGCCAGATTCGCGCATTGGGTGCAACGCCGCATCCCGCCTGCCCGTCAGGTGGAGCTGGGCCACAACAACATCTTCATCATTCCGAACCAACAGGGGCTCGGCTTCATGTTTGTGCTGGGGCTGATGTTTATCGGTGCCGTCAATTACGAATCGAACCTGGCCTTTGCACTGGTGTTTTTGCTGATTGGCATGTTCGTGCTTTCCATTTTCTATACGTTTCGCAATTTGTCTGGCCTGCATCTTTCGGCGGTCTCTGGTACATCTGTATTTGCCGGCGAGATGGCGGAAGTGACGGTCATACTTTCGCGGCAGGGCAAACGTGGCTATGAAAGCATCCAATTGAGTTTCCCGCATTCGCGCAGCCAGGTGACTGATCTGCTGACCAGCAAGGAAGCACGCATCAGCCTGTATTTGCCCGCGCGGGAACGCGGCTATCTGAATCCGGGGCGGCTGGTAGTGGAAACCGTGTTTCCCTTCGGTATTTGCCGGGCCTGGTCACTCATCGATTTGCAACTTAATTGTCTCGTGTATCCAAAACCCGTGGAGTGTGACCTTGATTGGCTGCTCTCAAACCAAATGCACGCCGGTAACACAACCCTTGTCAGGGGCAGCGACGACTTCCACAGTCTGCGTGAATACCGGGAAGGTGATCCTCTCAAGCATGTGGCCTGGAAAAATTATGCCCGCGGGCAGGGCATGCTCATCAAGGAATATGCCAGTACCATGGATCAACGCGTGTGGCTGCGCTGGGAGCTGTTTCCGGAGCTCGATACTGAAGCCCGTCTTTCACGCCTCTGCTGGTGCGCGATAAAGCTGGATGCAGCCGGACTCGACTTCGGACTGGAAGTCCCGGGCACTACCATCCAGCCCGCCAAGGGGCCGGACCATTACCGGTCCATGCTGGAAACCCTCGCCCTGTTTGGTATTGAGAGGCGGGACTGAGCATGGCCTTTTCAGGTGCAAATTTCCGATCTATTCCAACAACGCCACCAACTGCAAAAAGCAAACGCCAGAACCAGGCTGCAGCAGGCGATGTTTACAACATTCCGCGTCATTCGTTCCTGTGGCTCTTGATCGCGGTTGTGGCTGTCATTCTCCCCCATGTGCTGCGCATGCCATTCTGGCTTACATCCATCTGTGCCTTGTGCCTTGCCGGTCGGGTTCTCATCTACCAGGGTCGTCTGTCGTTTCCCGGCAGAAAACTGAAGACGGCACTGGTTCTGATCATGGTAGTAATGGTGGTTAGCCAGTTCGGGCGCCAGATCTTTTCCACGGATGCTACCGTGGGCGTACTCTTGACGGGGATCACGCTCAAACTGCTCGAAATGCAGCGCAAACGCGATGTTCTGTTGGTGCTGTATCTGTGCTATTTCACTGTGATTTCAGAGTTCATTTATTCGCAGTCGATTCCAATCGCATTCTACATGGTACTGGTGGTGGTGTTGATCACAGCGGCATTGATGTCGCTCAACCAGACGCAGGAAGGCCAGTCACCCTGGCGTACCTTCCGTTTCAGTGCCCTGGTCCTGTTGCAAAGCATTCCGCTGATGCTGGCCTTCTTCATCCTGTTTCCGCGCATCCAGCCTTTATGGTCCGTCCCTATCCAGTCCGGGAACAGCAAAACCGGCCTCAGTGAAAACATGGCCCCGGGCGACATCGGTGAATTGGCCCGGTCGGCAGCGGTAGCCTTTCGTGTCAAATTTGAAACCGAAGCCCCGCCGTACAATCAACTGTACTGGCGTGCACTAACCCTGGATGAATTCAATGGCAGGCGCTGGAGCCGGGGCTTCAATATGGAACCGCAATTTCTCGGTCCGCAGCCCGACACTGTGCGCCCATGGTTTCAGGCGATCGAATATCTTGGAGAGCCGGTTCGTTACAACGTGATTCTTGAGCCCACCAACCAGAATTGGTTGTTCGCGCTGCAGATGCCGCGGATCGTGGATGACCGCATGCTGATGCGAACGGATTACCAGATAGATACCATTCGCCGTGTTACCCAGCGCTATACCTACAATGTGCGCTCACATCTGTCCTGGCGTGCAGAAACCGGGACAGAATCCCGCGAGCAGCGACGTGCACGCATTATTCCGCGCCAGTCCAATACAAGGGCCATCGAATTCGCCCAAAACCTGCGCGAACAAACTGGCAGCGATGCCAGCTACATCGCGGCAGTACTTGAACATTTCCGCACAGAAGAATTTTTCTACACACTGAGTCCGGCTACCCTCGGTGACAATCCTGTCGATGAATTCCTGTTCAACACGCGTGAAGGTTTTTGCGAACATTTTGCCAGCGCCTTCACTTTCCTGATGCGAGCAGCCGGGATTCCCGCACGCGTTGTCACAGGCTACATGGGAGGGGAGTTCAATCCATACGATGGTACTCTCACCGTACGCCAATATGATGCCCACGCCTGGTCGGAAGTCTGGCTGCCCGAGCTGGGCTGGGTCCGTTACGATCCGACTGCAGCAGTTGCGCCAAACCGGGTTGACCAGGGTAGTGATGTGGCGTTGCAGGAACAGGAAGACTTCATGGGCGACGAAGTGTTTTCGTTGATACAGTACCGCAACAGCCTGCTGCTGAATCAACTGCGCTACCGTCTGGAAATGATCGATTATGCATGGAACCGGTTTGTTCTTAACTACGATCAGGACATGCAATCGCGTTTCTTCAACCAGTTGTTCGGGTCACTGACACGAACGATTGTATTGCTCGTGGTGCTGGGCGTCATGGTCCTTGTTACAGGCTTGATTGTCTTTGCCGTGTTCAGGATTTCACCCACCGAGCCGAAGGCGCCCGCCACGCGACTTTATCTGAAATTTTGTGCGACCTTGGCCAAGCTCGGTTTTGCCAGACTACCTGGCGAAACTCCTGAGCAGTACATGCGGCGTATCAGTGAGCTTAATCCGCAATGGAAGCTTGATATCGAAGAAATCACCCGAATCTATGTGTACCTGGCTTATGTCAGCAACGAACAGCACCCGGAGCAACTGCAGGCGCTAAAGCGGCGTGTGCGCAATTTCAAACTGTTGGCGTAGTAGCAGACCACAGTTTCTTTGCCAGCTCGGCACAAGTTTCCTTCTGCCCTTCAGCAATCCAGCGTACCAATTCCGCTGGTACGTCAGGATATATGATCTGAACAGGCTTGGCGCCATCGTTTAACCAGGCTCCTACACCGGCAACATCGAGTTGCTTGAGTACACATGCATAGCCCAATTGCTTCAGTGCTGCGGCATTGGATAGTTGTTCCATTTGTCCCAGCAAGGGCTTGCAGAGGATACGTTTGCCAAGGTGCAGGCATTCACTGATCAATTCGAACCCTGAATTTGTGATCACCAGTTCAGCATCCAGCAAATCCTGTTTGAAGTCGCGCGAGATCGGGCGCTGATGAAGGTTTCCAGTATCTGCCTTCGTTGCATCGGGGTGATAGATGAAGAAATCGAATTCGGGAAAATGTTGCAGCAACCGGGTAACCGTTGCCAAATTATCGAACGGCAAGTACACAATGACCTTGCGGGCTTGTACCCGGGGCATTGTTTCCGGCAGAACCAGATCTATGATCGGGGGAAGTATTGGAAAGTTGAAATGATGCCAATGCAAACCGATTCCGGTTTGGACGGGGGCAAAGTTTTTCATGATGGTGTCCACCACCGGATTGTTGCCTTCTTTCGGAATCGCATAGTCAAAGGCATACTGGTGACCAATACCGGTGACAGGAATGCCGCGTTTGCGTGCAGCATGGGAAATTACCGGTTCGAAATCAGAAATTACGAGGTCATAGGGTCGAAGGTCCAATTCACGAACGTCCCGGAAGAAGCGGAATATGTTGTTCTTCATCAAGGTGGGCAGCATCTTTACCCGGCCTTCACCAGTGACAAATGTGATGCCTTCACGCCACAGGAAATGGTCGATGGCTCCGCATCCCTTGCGTTGTTCGCGGCCACTCAGGAGCCAGGTCACCTTGATATCCGGATAGTGGCGCTTGAATGCGGCATGCATGGCACTGGCACGACTGATATGCCCGTTTCCGGTACCTTGAACTCCATAGAGTATGTGCATGAATAACTCCTTGAACCTAGAGAAGCAGGATGCCAATGCTGCTGCCCAGCAGGGCGCCCAGCACGATATCTGTAGGGAAATGTACGCCCAGTATTACGCGCGAGCCCCCCACTGCGAATGCCCATGCGTAGAGCGGCAAGAAAATCCAGCTGAGTCCGCAGCACAGGAAGGTCACAAACAGGAATGCGGCTGAGGTATGTCCTGAGGGCAGGCTGAAACGATCGGATGCCGTGATAACGGAATTGAATCCCTGGATGGCAGCGGGTGGCCTGCGGCGCCGGAACGTATTTTTGAAAATGTAGTAGAGTGCACGTTCAATGGCATACGCAGCTAATGCCAGATGGAAGTACTCGCGAGTTTGTTCCGGTTTTATCACTATAATGGCTGGCAGCAACAAGAAATAAAGCCAGCCATCGGCGGTGAAGGAGATGATCAGGGCCGCCTTCGTCAGCAAATCGCGTTGGGGATGTTGCAATACGGCAAGTAAAGTGCGGATATCGAAGCCCTGAAGGCTTGCCATCAGTCCAGAACTCTTTTGCAGGTTCAGCTGTTTCTGATTCACGAAGCAATTGTGGCGCACGATAGTTAAACCGCTATAAACAGTAGTTTAAATATTGGTAAAGAACTGCTCTGCTCTTTACGCAATCCACACAATCGACTCAAACAGGGGGTAGACCTTATGCAGACCATACCACTCGGCCGTTACCGCCATTACAAAGGCAAGTTTTACTCGGTAGTTGGCTTTGCCCGCCATTCCGAGACACTGGAAACCATGGTGCTTTATGTGCCTTTATATGGTGAAGGGGGGTATTGGGTACGCCCGCTGAGTATGTTTACTGAACTGGTGCAATACGAGGGCATTGAGCTGCCACGCTTCAGCCTGGTCGAGTAAGCAGGGTTGCTGCGTGGTTGGCCAGGAACCCGGCCAAGCTGCGCACTTTCAAAGTGGCTAGCGCAAACTCATGGCGCTCAAACTGTTCTGCTACAGGGACTGCCACCACCTGCATACCCGCTGCAAGCGCTGACTGTACACCAGGCACACTATCTTCGAAGGCAAGGCAGTGCCTGGGTACAGTGCCCAACAATTGCGCCGTCCGCAAATACACCGCGGGATGCGGTTTGCCATGCACCTCCGTTGCCGCACTGCAGAGCACCTTGAATTTATCCTGCAGGCCCAGATGCCTGACGATCGCATCGATCATGCCTGGCGGTGAAGAAGAGGCAACCGCCATTGGCAGCCCAAGCCCGCTGGCAAAATCCAGCAAGTCATATACACCTGGCAGTGCCTTGCCTTCCGTGATGGCAAGCTGTTGCACCCGCTCAATTATCCTGGCTTCCACTTGTTGCACCGTAAGTTCGGTCCAACGGTGTTCGCGATAGCGACGTTCCACGACGGCATCGATGCGCACGCCAGTGGTTTCCATGCATTGCTGCGGGGTAAGCGTAAGTCCCACGGTACCAAAGATTTCGATTTCTGCCCGATGCCAGAGCGGTTCTGAATCGATCAGAAGACCGTCCATATCGAAGATAAGGGCCTGAATCACCGGGCTGCTTCCCTCAGAACTACTGCCAGAACCTGCCTCAGGCACTTCAACCCAGTTCCAGTAATACAGGGCAATGATCCGAGCCATGAACGTGATTCATGCAATCTGCCTGTTTAATGTTTCCCTGCAATGCATTTGATGTAAGGAAATAATCGATTCTCCAGCCTACGTTTTTTTCGCGTGCGCCAGCACGGTAACTCCACCACGTGTATTTCTTCTGTTCCGGATACATGTAGCGGAAGGTATCGGTAAAATCAGCAGCCAGCAGATTGTTGATTCCGTCGATTTCGGCCTGCATATAGCCGGCTGCCTTGTTATAGTTTTCCTTCGGACGGGCGAGGTCGATGGCAGCGTTTGCCACATTCAGATCGCCACAGACTACCACCGGTTTGTGCGCTTCCAGTTCCTTCAGGTACAGCAGGAAATCACGGTCCCACTGCTGGCGGTAGTCCAGGCGTTTCAGTTCACTGCCGGAGTTGGGTGTATAGACGGTTACCACAATATAGTTGCTGTATTCAGCTGCGATGATGCGTCCTTCCTGATCATGCTCGTCAATACCCATGTCGTAGCGTACCGAGATCGGTTGGTTGCGGGTCAGGATGGCGGTGCCGGAATAACCTTTCTTCACTGCGGAGTTGGAGTAGATATGATATCCATTCAGCTCTGCCAGCGCTTCACGCACCTGATCGTCCTGCGCTTTGGTTTCCTGCAGGCAAATGACATCAGCATCTTCGGCCATCATGTCCTTCAGGAAATCTTTTTTTACCACGGCGCGCAGGCCGTTCACGTTCCACGAAATCATTCGCATGCTAATCACTCGTTTGCTGCAGCCTGTTGTAGGCAATAATGTTAAATGGGTTGGATAAACAAGGATAAAGATCGAGCACGGTAAAATCCGGCAGAAAACTCAGTTGACCATGTTTGCAGTGTGGCGCAGGAAAAAACTGTCGCGATCAGTGGTGTCGAGCAGAACCGCTCGTGTGCTCTTGCCATCACTGACGGTGAGCGGGATTGAACTTCCTGCCGGGCCATAGTGCCAGATGGTGCGGAAGAAACCTGCCATGGTAGTGACAGGTTGGTTTCCCACGGAAAGTATGATATCGCCCGGTTGCAGACCTGCGCGCGCTGCAGGTGCGCCATGGTAAATACCCACCACATAAACCTCGGAATCGTCGTCTTCCACCAGAGCGCCCAGCCAGGGGCGCAGCTTTCCCGGTTTTTTCCCGTGCAACTTCAAATG
>Ga0209246_10001160_pt1 | contig 10590 bp, 14 predicted proteins | sample LauGreSpBDMM15SN_2_FD_187560 | JGI IMG/M metagenome (GOLD analysis project Ga0209246, IMG submission 187560) | Freshwater lake microbial communities from Lake Michigan, USA - Sp13.BD.MM15.SN (SPAdes) (version 2) | ecosystem: Environmental > Aquatic > Freshwater > Lake | place: Lake Michigan...
CCTGATCGGTTACTCGTTTGTCATGCTTGCGTGCCGCCCACTGTGAGATGGAAAGCTGCACAAGCAAAGCGCGATCACTTAGGTTCATCGGTCTGTTCTCCTATGTAGGTTTTGTTCAGCACTAGGTTGTTGATGGTAGCCTGAGCGACACCGTAGTGCCTCGCCAGTTTACCCTGTGACCACTGACCAGAGGCATACAGGTGGCGTATCTCTGCCACCTGTGTGTCCGTCAGCTTGCTTGTATGGGTCCTAGAAAAGTACATCGCTGTGCTTCACTGCCCACTGCGTAAACGCTGCCGTGCTGGCTAGGTCAGGGTTACGCCGTGCCGCTTGGCTGACAGTGAGTACGCTGAACTCAGGTGGCATACGCTCACAGTACGTGCAGACCCTGGCAAAGTTACTGTCACTGGCACGTGCTGCCAGTGCACCAGACAGGGCATAGAGTGTCGCCGGATCAGTTGGCACATCAGCGGTGTCAGGGTGCAGTAAGATAGCGTCAGGGCTAGGCAGCTTACGGAAGATACGCAGGAACCCCACGAACTCAGCCGCTGCACCCTCACCTACAGCACCCTTGAAGCACTCAAACTCTGCATCTGATGGCACTACGCCAAGCACAGCGGAGACACCCTCAACCCATGACCTAGGTGTTGGGTTGCTGTCACGCTGTGGGTCGTAGTCATGCAGCAAGTTAGGCCGGAACCGCAGGAAGCTAACCACCTCTGGCCTCACACCATGGCTCAGCATCCACGCTGAGCTGTCGTCAAGGTGTGTCTCAAGCTCAAGCACAGTCTCACGGTTACGCAAGTGACCAAGCACCCTGTTAGCCCCTGCACGGTCACTCTGCCGGTTGCCAGTGGACACTACGGACCAGCCAGCAGCCATAGGTACACCGTGTAGGTTCCTTGCCTGACAGATGTTAGCCAGAACCTTCTGCAAGTCAGCACTGGCTTGGTTACGATCATCGAAGCAGAGTACACCGCCCCTATCTGTATCGTGCTGACTGCCCCTGGCAGGGAACCAACCAGGGATTTTGTATGCCAGTGTAGGCCCATCAATGACAGGTATGCCGAAGTCTTCAACCAACATGGTTGGCATATGCCGTTCGATGTACTGACACCCAAGTTGCTGGGCTACATCAGCCACAATGGTGGTCTTGCCACCACCCGGTGGGCCTTCAACGCAGACTGTTCGCTGCGCCTTAATGAGTGCCGCAAGCGTTGCCTTCATAAGCTGTGGTCGCATGTTCACTCTCCTCAGTGTTTACGTGTTGATGGTGCGTAGTAATCGTTAACACACTTGGTGAAGTCGTCAGCCGTGATGCCGAACTCCTCTAGCATCAGTGTCGCAACCTCTGGGTTATCCCACACAAGGTCATTCAGTGCGGGAGCAAAGCGATGGTAGCCCGAGCTACGTGCTGCCTTGGTGACAGTCGATGACCAGCCACCGTAGTCATAGCTGTAGTCGTTGTCCTTGGTAGGGTCACGCATGACTGGCAGTGCTGCAATATCAAGCTGGCAGATACGCTCTAGCAAGTGAGCAGCAAACGACACATCAAGGTACTCGTCACTGGTATGTGCGTTGTAATACCCAACGCTGAGGTTGGTGCACTCCGGTACAAGATGCGTGTAGTTAGCCGTATCTGTGAACGTACCACCAGTGTCGAGGTCAAACGGCTTGCCAAGCCGCGCTGCCAGTGCAGAACCAAATGCGTCAGATGCACAGCGTGAACCCTGATGTGTGATGACACTAGTGGTGCCACGTCTGTCGAACGCAATGGCATACTGTATGCCATCAAGTAGCTCTGGTGTGTGCTTGGCTATGTAGTCTGAACCAAGGCCACCTACCTCCTCACCGTCATGGAAGATGTATAGGCCTGGAATACTACGCCGGATCATGTTGACCATAAGCCACACACCCACAGTGCAGTCAGCACCAAGGCAGGATGACTGAGAGGTCTCGTGTAGTGACAGCAAGCCACCGCCATAGACCACCTTCTGTGTGCCAGCAGTATGGTGCACAGTGTCAGTATGTGATGACCACAGCACAGGGTAGTCAGCACGGCTACCTACCTGCAAGATACGGTTACCCACCTTGTCAGTGACCATACCAGGGATACAGTCAAGGTACTTGGCACAGAAGGCATCGACAGCCTTGCTACCTGCCGGACGACAGGTAGTGTGCATGGTAACCAGCTCACGAATGGCTGGTGTGGCGAATGTCGGTGACTTGGTAAATGGCTTGGTCATAGGCTTGGTTGGCTTGGCTGGTGTGAATGTCATTGTCTTATCCTCTCTCATGCTGCCACACAGGCTCCATAGAAGTCGATCACGTGTTGGTTCTGGTCATTGACAATGTGGCTGACAGGTGACAGCTTGAACGTATCACCGTCATCACTGCGCTTCTCAGCGCAGTCAGTGCACACCATCTCACCATCGTCGTTGTGAGTGCTGCTCATGAAGTCATGGGTGTACACTTCACCACAGTCAGGGCAGATGAAGTAGTCATCACTGGTCTCCTCTGCACACCATGTCTCAGTGATAGCGGCACCACGTGAGGATTGAGTAGCGACTTCTACCGAGTTGAAGTGCTCACTGTCATAGTAGGTCTCGGTGTGTTCACAGAAGAAAGCATAGCTGTCACAGGCATCCTGCGACCATCTCTGTATCGTACGATGGCGTGCTGACCGATTGGTGCGTACCGCTGACCGATTGGTGCGTACCATGGTGACGACTTCGTTGCTGCCACAGCTATCTGGGTATGTCTCCTCAGTACGCTCACAGAAGAACGTGTAGTTCTCATAGCAATGCTCACACCACGTGCTACCCTGTACATCATGGGTATCATCTTCACTCGTACCGTCACCACAGTTATCACAAGTGTATTGTGAACTGCTATAGATATACCCGTTGGTGCTGGTGGCACTGTACTCGCCACTACCGACAATCTCGAAGTAGTCACCGTAATCGTCAACATACTGACAGTTACCATCAATGTAGGGCATGACGTACTTGGCACCACCCCGCATTTCAATACGCTTCAGCCTTGCGCTACTGAAGTTATCACCACGGGTAAAGCCAGCAGCTTCCAGCTTCTCACATAGTGTGATACGCATGGTCTCACTGGTGCCGTACAGCTTGACGAATATCTCCTGGCTAGGCCACACCAAAGCACGTGCCAGTACCTTGCTGTCGTCCTTAGGGTCACGGATATAGGCAATAGCCAGTGAGTCACTACGGTCGCCTGTGTAGTACACAGCAGCAGGGTGTATTGGTGTGCCATAGTCAGAGGCATACTTAGCCATACAGCTCACATGTAGGCTGCTCTCCGACATGACCTCCTGACCCTCATAGGCAAACACAAAGGCTTCCTCGGTCTGCTCAACGGTCAGGGTATAGGTATCTGCTGCAAACTTACCAGCGATACCTCTGATCTTATCACTTGACATGGTGTTACCAAGGAAACGGGCCAGATACTTGGACACTGACAACTTGAGCTGTAGGTCTAGCTGACCCTTCTGTGCACTCTCCGTGAAAGCTAACATACCATCAGTGATGGTAGTACCCTGCGCCAAGTGAACAAAGTGATCAGGGTTGCAGTAAAGTTCGAACCAGCTTGGCACTGGTGTATAGGTACCGTCCTCCAGACGGATGCGCTCTCGTTCCATCCATGAGTTGTCATTGATGTCAACGACAGCTTGGATACGAGTACGAAAACTATACATACCACGTGCTGCAATAGCATCCTGCGCTGTGTCGTATGTAAGGTTGTTGACAGGCTCATTGGTGTCAACATTGATAACTTGATATGGCACTGTAAAGTCTCCTCATATATACCATCGGTGAAACCAGGATCGGTCCCCCGGATTAAAACCTAGCACGGTTCGGCCCAGCGGTCAAGGCTGGCCGATTAAATGTTTACACAATCTATTTTTTGGGGGAATAATCTAAGTTTACACTGTCAAGTTCTTGGAAAATAGATTGTTTTTATTGTGTGATACCAGTGGGTTAGGGGCAACAATCTAATAATCTATTTTGGAATGTGTAATGTTGAGGTTTTTTATAAGGGTATAGTAAGTTTACACAAAGTTATGGGGGGGAGTGTAAAGGGTAGTAACTTGACGTATGTTATATTATAACACCATAGGGGTCGCGTGAAAGGGCATTTGAGTTAGAGTTAGATTGTATTTTTAGATTGTGTAAAGAATATTTATATATATATCAGTGGCTTACCCGATTGAAACTTGACATAGGTGTAAACCGGTTTTCCTAACTACACATAAACCCCTGGTAAGTTAGCTTTTTTAGCGTAATGTTTGGTCTAACTTAACAAGCTAAGTCATTGATATTGCTACAATCCGAACAATCTATTCGCGTGTTTAACATCTATATGACGCCATTTGGCAGTATTTCATGTCGCATGTGTGGCAAGCTATAGACCCCCGACGTATGGCGAACGAAGTGAGCATCAAAAACAGCAAACTTAACACAAAGGAAAAGCCCTGAGCTTTCGCCCAGGGCCGTGGTTCAGTCCATCAGTGTCTCATCCGCTTCGGCTGCATCCTGCCAGCCTTTAAGCCACTCGTTGAAGTAGGCAGGGCCGTGATTCTCAGCACCTTCGGTGAGGCATTGCACCTCGCCATCAGAGAGGTAGGTGGCTGAGCGGTAATCCGCCCAGCCTTGTTGGTATGCTTTGCTCATGTCAGTAGCTCTGCTAGTGCCCAGATTAGAGGAGCGAGGATTGGCAGCAATTCGCTGCCAACCTCAAGGATCAATTCGATCAGGTCGATCATGGCGTGATCACCAAGAGCATCCAGAATACGCCTGCCAGGAATGCAGCCATAATGATCATGCCGCAGATTTCGAGTACGTCTTTCATTTGTCCATTCCTTTGTGGGAGAGGGAGGCGGGGCTTGCGCCCCGCCCTATTCTCAGATGAAGTTAGTAGCGGTTCCCTTGCCGCCGCTCTTGCCACCTTTGGTGATTTTGAGCTTGGGAGCCATGAATGTGCGCCCAGATTTAGTTTTTACTCGGCAAGCAACCAATTCGACTTTGTCGGCCAGTTTTGTATAGGCCAGCAATTCCTTGAATTGCATATCCTTCGGAGGTGAGTCCGGCAGGCCGACATCGAGCCAGAAAGCATATGATTTGATCATCGTTTCCGGCTTTAGTTTTGAAGCTAGCGCCTTGAGCATTTCCGGGACGTTGTCCGCGTTCCAGTTTCCTGCCGCACGGACCACCATTTGATAGCCGCCATCCGAATGCTGCGCCCAAGACACATTGCCTTCAAAGTTTGCCATAATTCATATTCCCTTGAGAAAGATCAGCGTCGCAGCGTGATTGCCTTGACCCCATTATTAAGACATATTTGACCGGGTTTGTCAAATCCCGCTTGCCGCCGAGGTTTTTTGCGGCGCCTTGCTTGGCGCGACGAGACGCCCAGGACAGGGGTGGGGGGCCACATGGACAGCGTTTTTTAGGCCCCCCCGCTGTGTTCTAAACCTCCCAAACTACAACCCAAAAAATCAAGGTGTTAAGTTATGCCCTACCCGAAAAATTACACAGCCCTAAAAACCAACGTGTTAAGTTTAGGGTAACAACCAAAAGCCGCTTGACACCCACCCAGCCGCCCAAATATCTTACCTTATGCAGTTGATGCCCCACGAACCCACCCGATGGACCGAGAGATTGGCATTCGATGTCGCTCTGCGGCTTGAGGGTAGTGGCGAAGACGTGGCCGAGATACTGGAACGGCACCAGATTAACGTCTCAACCCTACTGGTATTCAACAAAGACCCTGTTTTCTTGCGTCAGGTTGGTAAGTTCCGTGATGAGATCAGGGATAAGGGCGTCACATTCCGCCTAAAAGCACGTACACAGGCCGAAGAATTGCTGAAAACATCGTGGGTATTGATCCATAGCCCCGATGTGAGTGCTGCAGTGAAGGCCGATCTGATCAAATCCACGGTAAAGTGGGCCGGATTGGAGCCAAAAGGCGATGTCAGCGCCGAAAATGGCACCGGTGGGGTCCGAATCACCATCAATTTGGGCGGTCAGGAACTTGGTCAGGCTACAGTAGTGGAGTCTGAGACCAGTGAACCTGAATTCGCGGAGTGAATCCTTCCTGCGTGCCGGTGAGGGCACCCTTGAGACCACTGATCCACAGCAAGCCAAGCGGTTTGAGCAGGAACTAGCGTCTCGGGGGGTGTCTTACATGACACAAATCACAAAAACCAAGCGCGATGGGTTGCGGTATGTGATTAAGCTGCTGAGCAGCCACCCATGACCGAGGATAACACCCATGACCGAGGATAACACCGATGGCTATCTATTCCACTGCGTACCGTGCAATGATCTCAAAGATCACGTTATTGATGATGAGGGTTCGTGCTGGTGTAAGCCAGAGTTTGACACTGGTTACGAGGTATTCATCCATAATAGCGCAGATGGCCGCGAAGATTACGAGGAGGGGCGGCGTTTGCCGCACTGACCAGACCCATGGCACTAGAAATAGACTACACCCCACCGCCCTCCGGGAAACGGTTCATGGCCTCGGACGCTCGTATGCGCGTCCTTATGGGACCGGTTGGTTCTGGCAAGTCCGTGGTATCCTCTTTCGAGATCGTGCGCCGGGCAACGATGCAGCAGCCGGATCAGAACGGGCGCAGAAGGACCAGAGCAGCCATCGTCCGTGAGACGGCAAGGCAGCTTCAGGATACCACGATCAAGACCTTCCTTGACTGGTTCCCGCCGGGTCAGTGCGGGGAGTACATGCGAACCACCAAGACCTACTTCTTCAAGGTAGGGGATGTTGAGTGTGAGGTCATGTTCCGGGCGTTGGATGATGCCGACGATGTGGCTAACCTAAACTCTCTTGAGTTGACCTTCGCATGGTTCAATGAGTGTCGGGACATTCACCCGGATATTGTTGACGCTATGTCGAAGCGTATTGGCCGGTTCCCAAGCGCCAAGGACGGTGGGCCGACTTGGTTTGGGATGTGGGGGGATACCAACCCGCCGGTGATGGATTCGTGGTGGTACTACCAGATGGAAGGGCTTAGCTCGGTAGACGGGGTATCACCTAACGATAATGGCTGGGCGGTGTTTAAACAGCCTAGTGGGCGCAGCCCGCAGGCTGAGAATGTAGAGAACTTGCCGGATGGGTATTACGATGTCCAGGGGCGGTCTGAGGAATATATCCGGGTCTATATTGACGGGGAGTACGGCCTCTCCTCGGCAGGGATGCCTGTGTATAAGTACTTCAGGACGGACTACCACATGGCTCGTACGCCGCTGCGCTACATCACCAACGGGGTGCGGCCTATCGTGGTAGGCATGGACCTGGGGCTGACGCCTGCGGCTGTCATCGGGCAGCAGGACCCACGGGGCAGGGCGCTTATACTGGATGAGGCGGTCAGCTTTGACATGGGGATACAGCGGTTCGTACGCACGGTGCTCAAACCCCTTATATTCGAGCGGTTCCCGGGGGCGCCGATCCTCGTGGTGACCGACCCGGCGGGGGTGCAGAGGGCGCAGACCGACGAGCGCAGTGCGGTGGACATCATCAAGGCTGAGGGGATGCGGGTCATATCTGCCCGGACGAACAATGTCTCGGCGCGGATCAACGCAGTGGATGACTTCCTCATGCGGCAGGTGGACGGAGACCCAGCCTTCTTAGTTGATCCCAGGTGCACTCGGCTTAAAGCGGCTATGATGGGGGGGTATAGGTATAAGCCCAGGGGGGATGGCGACATCAATAAGAACAAACACAGCCACGTGGCTGAAGCCCTCCAGTACCTGATGCTCCATATTGCTAACGCCAACGAAGGGTCAGTGGCTCATCTAAAAAGGCCAATCAAAGCTATTGCGTCTGCTGGCTGGACTTGATACTATATCTTGTGTCCTTAGTCCAAGGGCGCTTCGTTTGTTCATTCCTCCCCGAAACTAGCCCCCCTGTAGCTGCCTCTATAGGGGGGTTTTTTATCTCTTGCATCGTTGGGTAAAGGTCGCTAGGTTTAACTGAACCGCGCCGTAAAAGGGGTTAATTATGGCTACTGTTTCCCCGGTCCTTAGTCGTACTGCTGAAGGCATTCCATATATTCTGTGGGAGAATGTCGCCACTGGTGACACGCTCAATCCATATGCTGTTAGTGCTCGCCTAGGGCTTGATGCTGCGGTGCAGTTCGCCGGTACGTTTGGCGGTGCTACGGTGAAGTTGCAGGTGTCGAATGATAACACCACGTACTTCGATATGAAGGACACGGGCGCTACAACGGTTAGCGCGACTGCGGCTGCAATCTTCAACTTCAGCTCGGCTGCTGTCTATTTTCGCCCAGCCATTGCTAGCGGTTCGGCCAATGCAGTTGATATCTATCTTGTTCTTCGCGGTAATGCACAGGCTTAATCGCTAGATGCCAGGGTTATCCATACTCCGTGTTGTCAGCAACAGCGAGATAGAGCGCGCTGAACGTGAACGTGTGGATGCTGAGCTACAGACTCGGCAGAATAGCGAGCTCATCATAGGTTTGTCAGCGTATCTCAAGACATGTTGGGATGCTGCGCGTATTTCCAAGGACCCGATTAACGATGTGATGCTTAAGGCTCTCCGCCAGCGCAATGGGGAGTATGAGGCAGATAAACTTCAGGCGATTCGCGTTCAGGGCGGGTCTGAGGCTTATATGATGCTGACGGAAGTTAAGTGCCGTGCGGCAGAAAGTTGGTTGCGCGATATTCTTCTGGATACCGGCTCGCCCCCCTGGGACCTACAACCCACGCCGATCCCTGACCTGTCCCCCGAACAGGCAGAGGAGGTTCAGACCGCCTTTGCTGAGCAGGTCATGGATATTATCCAGTCGTCCGGTCAGGCACCAAACAAAACGCAGATGCTGGAACTTCGGGAGATGATCTCCCAAGATTACCGGTTCAAAGTCCTGCAAGCGGCTCAAGCCCGGGTCGATAGGATGAAGATTAAGATTGATGACCAGTTCCTGCAGGGCGGTTGGGCAGATGCGTTCAACGAGTTTCTGACCGATCTGGTTACTTTCCCCTGCGCCTTCATTAAGGGGCCTATTGTGCGCCGCCAGCGTCATCTGGGTTGGACCAAGGGTCCCGGGGGCGCGACTATTGTAGAAGCCGCTGAGCGGCTTGCGCCGGAGTTTGAGCGGGTAAGCCCGTTCAACATCTACCCCGAGCCGGGTATCACTCGGATCAATGATGGGTATATCTTTGAGTACCATAGGTTAAGTCGGTCGGCATTGGCTGATCTTATCGGTGTTCCCGGGTACGATGATCAGGCGATTCGCAAGGTGCTTGATGAAGGGCCGGGTCAGACTTGGGTGTCTGAGCCGACTGAGATGCAGCGTGAGGAGGAGGAGCGCAAATACCATACCGAGATGCGCCCCACCGACATGTTCGATGCTCTTGAGTTCTGGGGTAAGGTCAGCGGCAAGATGCTCCGTGAGTGGGGTATGGATGCTTCTGAGGTGCCTGATGAGGCGAAGGAATACGACGCCAACGCATGGCTCGTAGGCAACTATGTCATCAAGGCCATCTTGAACTATGACCCGCTGGGCGAAAAGCCTTATGTAAAGACTTCGTTTATCAAGATGCCCGGCGCGTTCTGGGGTCGGGGAATCCCCGAGATCATTGAGGATTTGCAGAATATCTGCAATGCCGCAGCCCGTGCCTTGGTGAATAACATGAGCATTGCCTCTGGCCCGCAGGTCGAGGTAAACCTTGAGCGTATCCCGCCAAACGAAGATATTACACAGATTCACCCATGGAAGATTTGGCAGACGCTGAATGATCCACTGGGGTCTTCTGCCCCGGCGGTGCGGTTCAACCAGCCCAATGACAATGCAGCTACCCTGATGGGGGTTTATGAGCGGTTCAGCCGACTGGCTGACGATCACTCTGGCATCCCGGCCTACATCTATGGTGATACCAACGTGCAGGGCGCTGGTCGTACGGCCTCTGGCCTGTCCATGTTGATGGGTTCCGCTGGTAAGAGCATTCGGCAGGTGGTTATGCACATTGACACAAATGTGACCAAGCCGATTGTGCAGCGACAGTTTGTTTATAACATGCGTTATGACCCGGATGAGTCTATCAAGGGTGACGCGCAAATTATACCGCGTGGTGCTATTAACCTTGCGGTTCGTGAGACGGTCAACCTTCGTCGTGTTGAGTTCCTCAATGCTACTGCCAACGAATTCGATATGCAGATTATTGGAGTTGACGGGCGTGCGGCCATCCTACGCGAAGTGGCTAAGGGGCTTCAGATGCCCGCTGAGGACATTGTGCCCTCTCGTGAGCGACTGGATTATCAAGCCCGTATACAGGCCCTTGCTCAGCAGGCGCAGCCGCCCGCTTCGGCTCAACAGGGTGGTGCGGCCCCAAAGACGCTTGATCAGGCCGGTAATCCGGCTGGCGGTGCTGGGGCTGCGGTAGTACGCAATCAAAACACAGGTACTGCAGGTTGATTAGGCCCTCACCGGACGTTGTAAAGGTTCTAGCTTCTATATCCCGCCAGCACCCGCCCTTTATGGAGTGGTTGCAGGAGTGGCGGGTGCGTGAGCTTGAGCAGTTGCCAAAT
>Ga0209246_10001161_pt1 | contig 10589 bp, 8 predicted proteins | sample LauGreSpBDMM15SN_2_FD_187560 | JGI IMG/M metagenome (GOLD analysis project Ga0209246, IMG submission 187560) | Freshwater lake microbial communities from Lake Michigan, USA - Sp13.BD.MM15.SN (SPAdes) (version 2) | ecosystem: Environmental > Aquatic > Freshwater > Lake | place: Lake Michigan, USA...
CCTCAATAAAGGTAGGGTTATTCTGATACTGCGAGTATGTCTTGAAAAGAATCTGGCTTTTGTTCGGCAGGATAAGGCTGTTGTCGGTAAAGCCGTTCTTCAGCGTGTAGCTAATGTAAGCGTTGCTACTGGTTTGCTTTACCCGATACTCAGGTGGTAGCCAGTTATACACGGCACTTTGCTGCTGCCTGATGCTAACCTCGGCACTCTGGGCAAAGCACATAATGATACTGCCAGGATTTTCGATAGCAGCCTTCACCACGCTGTAAGAACCAAATGCAGTTTTCCCACTCCTGTTGCCACCAAGCACTAGGATTTCATTCACATTATCTAGCTGCTCCCACGCCTTAAACCAATGCTCTAGCTTAAAGCCGTATCTGAAAGGGTCTTTATCGGCGTTGCGTATAGCTTCCTCCCTTGCAGAGTAAAGCTCGACAAGCTCCTTTGCATCCATCTCGGCAATCTCGTCATCCGTAGGGATTCCAAGTATTTCGTGGGGAGTCCAGTTAAACATTTTGGTATAACTCAGGGAATAATAATTTGTGGCTTATCGGTGAGTCCGCTCTGAATAATTGTTCAAATGCTTCACGCATCTTTGCTCTTTGCTCAACTCGCTCTTTCAAACTCTGGCAATCTTCGTCTATCTGTTTTCTTTGACGTTCAATGGTGCTTCGTTCATCTTCATTGATAAAACCAAAATGCCTCGCTATCTTTTTAAGTTTATTGATTCTTTCTGGATGGCGAAGTTTTCTTAGTGCCTTAGCTTCTCTTTGGCGTATGACCTCCTTTGTTACGCCCATTTCTCTACCAATAGCCTCTAGGGTTTGGTGCTTAAAGAATCTCCCAACGATTACTGTTTTCTCCTTTTCGCTCAAGGTATCCAGAACATCATCTATTGTAGAGTCAACGCTTGTTTCAATCTCATCGTATGGCTTTGGATCATAAGATAATCCATATTCCTGTTCTTTCCCAACAAGCTGGTGAACCGTCTTATCAATGGTTCTCAGTTCGATTCTTTTTTCGTTTGTAAGTGTCTTTGGCATGGCTTTGTCTTTATACTACAACCTCAGCTTCGATCACCTTGTTGGCGCGTCTTTGCTTCGATGCCTCAATAAGAACCAAAGCGTCCTCAATAGACAAGCCTTCTTTTTTGTTCGCCCCAGAATCGGATATTCCAGCAAGTGAGGATGATTTGTCCTGCATAATGCCAATGGTCGTAGCCAGCTTCTCAGGGGAAACCAAGGCCAGTTGCTCAGGATCATCGTGTAATTGTTCAGCTTTCTTGAACAAAAGGTCAGTGTATTCCATCGCAGCCATCGCGTAACGGGTCGAGAACTGCTTACGCTTCTGCTCCAAGGTGTCGGTATGAACCCACTCTAACCTACGAATTGTCTCGTTTGACAGGCTGGTAATGCGGCGAATCTCAGTAAAGTTAGCCCCTTGTGCCAGTAGCCAAAGTGCTTTAGCAGCAACATCTGGCTTGGTGTTTTCTGCACAATTAGGTGGCAAGTCTTTAGCTCGCTCCCTAATAGCTTCCATAAACTTGACCATTGATTCTTTGTTATCAATGGTAGAAAGGTCGGTGTCTTTTTCTTCGTCCATTTGGGGCAATGTAATTATCCGTAAGGATAAAGCAAGCAATTATTTTTGCTCTTCAGCTTGTGCTTGCGCTTCAGACAGTATGATTTGCATCTGCTCTTGGAAGTCTGGGTCATTTCTGCCTTGAATAGCTGCTGCCTGAAGTCCTGTGCGAGTCCCGATAATGCCTTTTAGCATACGAGTTGCATTTTTCTGATAAGCCTCATCACCAATATCTTTGGATAATCCTCTTAAAAATGGACGCAAATTGTTACTTCCGTATGCTGCTGCAAGTATTTTATTGCCAATATATTGAAATGGAGCGGCGTATATTTTTGCTCCAGTTGCTGACGTAACTGCACGAGCCTCTAACCTTTCAATTTTACCAATAGGACGGTTAGCTGCTTGAACCCTAGATGCTGCAATGAACTCATCAACTGTGTCCTTTCCTACAACAGCATCCATATTCTTAACCCATTGTGGCGCACCAGTTTCTTTTTCTCTAGTCCATCCTTTAAGATCTTTGACTACCTTTTCGGCATCCCAAAGATCAAATCCAAATCTTCCTTGGTTTGCACCAGTTCCTGCTGTCGAGTAATCTGAAAGCAAGCGAGCAAACATATCTGCTCCTACTTTTTGTTTTTCAGAAATAGGAAGCCTTTTAGTTATCTCAAGAACATCTGAAGTAGATGCTTTATTAAGCATTGTATCAGCAAAAATATCATTATCAAGATAATTCCAGTTACCACGTTTTGCTTGCTTAACAACCTCATTGCTCATTAAGCGATCTTGTTTTGCCTGAAGCTGTCCCTTTTGAACAATGGAACTAATAACTTTTTGTCTTTCATTAATAGGAATAATATCAAGCAGTCTATTTACATCTTCTGCTGGAATATTAACTATATCAACTTTATTTGCTTTTAAAGCATTATTAAGTTCTTCAATAGTAGAATTTATGCGTTTTGAAGCCAAATTATTGCCCCATAATGCCTCAACCATTTCTGGTTTATATTTAGAATTTGTCCCTTTATATCCAGATGTAAGACCAATTTTTTCAAGGTAAGCATTTTTCAACTGTGTTTGCAATGCCTCAGATCCAGCTTGATCTCCTGTATTTCTAAGTGCAGAAATAACATCAGTTACAGTTTTTTCATTTGCTAAAGTAGCATCAACCATTTGGCTCGGAGATAGCTTTTGGCTTCCGAATTTTTCAGATAAAATCTTACCTGGTGAACTACGTCTAAACGCCAAACTTGTTTCATCGTAGATTTTGTTGGTTTGCCCCCAAAGATCGCCTAATCCGTTTCTACTTACAACATCATTAAATTTGTCATCTAGTGCCTTTGAAACACCTACTGCAACTTGATCTGCTGTTTTTGTAGCGTTAACTGGAACACTGTCACGGGCAACTTGAACAATGTTTCTAAGTTGTTCTGTGCTAAACGAATCAATATCAGAACTTTGAATTTTTCTGTATAATCTTTCAATAGATGGATTTTGTTTAAAATCATTTCTTGAAGCAGACAAAGCAGAATCAATAGTTGATAATACTTCTGATTTAGGTATAGCAACACCTTTTTCATCAGCAGCTTTGTAAAATGATGAATATACTTCATTTTTAATGTCGTTTCCTCTTTTAGCCGCTTCATCTGTTAAGTTGAAAATAGTGTTGCCAAGATCTACTTGGTTTGTATTTTCTGGCATTATTTGCCTTAACTTATTATTTACCCAACCTTTAGCTTGTTGTTCAAGTCTTACATTTTGCTTGCCAATCTGAGCAGCAAGTTGATCTGCTTCTGATTTAATTCTATTTGTAATATCGACTTTTGGAACTCCAATAACTTTATCTTGGATGGCTTTTTGATACTCGGCCATTACTCCACGGGTTTTCTCCATGGTTTTAGCTACTGCCATTTTGGGGAATTTACCAGCCAATTCACGTTGGAAAGTTAATCCAAGTGTTCCACCTTCAGCTCCAACTGGATAAGTTACATCCATTCCTTTTTTCTGAAGTAATTCAGTGGCTTCACGAAGCTCTTTGGCTACATTGTTTTCAATAGTCGATCCAATTCGTTTGGTAAATGGTTTAGAAGCACCATAAGTCAATAGATCTACACCCATACCAAGTGCTGCTTCTTTACCACGCTCAGATGCTACATTACCAACTTCAGCAGGCAATCCAGCCATTTTACGGAAAGCAACATCTTGCAATGCTCCAGTTCCAGAATACGCAAGATTAGATGCTCCAGATACAACAAGTGGAGCTGCTGGGCCTGTTCCAAATGATGCGAAACCAGCACCAACACCAGCAGCAAGTGGCCCTATCTCAGTTGCCACAGTAGCACCGACATCTTTCATATTTACCCCTTTAGGCAAGGCAAGTATGTAATTACCTTCTTTATTTTTTACTAAAAAGTTTGAACTACCTGATGTATTAACTGGCAATACTTCTTCATAATTCTGTTGTAGATAAGCCTTACGAGCATTATCGTCTTGCAATCCAGCTAAGAAAGTAGTTTCTTTTAATCCTACGCCAGTTGTAACATCAACTTTTTTAGGATCAGTTTCAAGTAGTTCAGCAAATGCTTTTTTCGCTTTATTAGGATTATATCTTAATGGAGTCTCAATAAAACTTTCTTCGCTACCATAACTGCCCATTCCAGATGGGTCAAAACTTGGAACAAAACTTCTTATTGGTTTTTGCTTATCTGATATAAGTTCACCACTAGCAATACCACTTAAAAGATTTTCTTTGCGAACCGTTTGCTCTTGTTGATAGTTTTGAGCAATACGTGCATATTCCCCTTGAATTGAACGCAGGTTAGCTCCAACTTGTCGCATCCCTTGCTCATCTCCAGCTTCTTTAAACTGTAAGAGTTTTTCTTCTAGTTTATTTTTAGCATTAGTAAGAGTTGATTCTACTTCTTTAAATTGTTGTGTTAATGAAGAACTCATTTTGGTAATCCTTTAAGTATTTCCTCTGCTTCTTGGCTAAGTTTTAATGGGTTATCGGTTGCTTTTTTCTCTTTGGATTGCTCAATAGGATTAGAGGAATTTATAGCACCAAATTTTGTTCTCAATGCACTTCTGCCTTCAAGATAATTATTGTAATCTTGTTGTGTAATTTTATTTTCATCAAGAAGTTTGTCAACTTCTTCTGGAGTCCCATTAACTGCATCATACATTGTATATGCAATAGACTTAACATTTTTAGTGAATAGGTCTTTATTTTGACCGACATATATTTTACCAAATCTGCCTTCAAATCTAGGCCATTCTTTTTCAGTAATGTTACCGCCAGCACTTCCAGTTGTAGAAGCAGCCCTTAATTGGTTTACAGTATCAAATGAAATGTTATTATTAACTGTTTCAATTTGATCTTTAATTGATCCAATCTCTGACGCTGGAAGTATGTTTGCTATTTGTGCTTGTGCAGCAGCCCCAATAGCAGATCCAGATACTTCATTGATCTTGTCAAACACTGAGCCAAGATTTTCGAGAACAACTCCCAAACCTTGTTCGCCCATACGTTTTCTAGCCCTAGTTGTATCTTCTGTTTTTTGCCCAGCACCAGCTCCTTCAACAAACTCAAATGTTCCATCTGGATTTGTTTTTATCGACATTCCTTTAGGTGGATTTACTGGATAAAATTTATTAGTTTTAACATCAACTTGTCCTGGAACACCAAAATAAGCTATTTCCTCTTGGTTTGCTGGTCTGAAGTTTTCAGTTTGAGCATTTGGTTTAAATCCAATTCTAGGGATTGGCTCTTCTTTTGGTGGCAATACCATTCCATCCATTGGAAGTGGTGTTCCTTCAGTTATTACTCCATCAGGATAATTTGTAGATGGCATATTCAATCCTTGATTTACTGCATTAGCATCAGTTTTTTGACCTTTGATTGGTGGAGCTATATTTTGAACTATTCCGCTTACTGGTTCAAATTTACCGCTGCTTTGATTCCAATAAAGAGTTTCAGTTCCACCTGCAACTGGAAGTTCTATCGTTTGAGGCGGTTTTATGTCTCTTCCAGTGTTTAACTTTGCAGCCAACTCTGCTTTTTGAATAGCAAGTGCAGCATCTGCTCTATTTTCTTGCTTACCAAGAAGTGAAATCTGCATTGCTTCTTTAATTCCAGCTAACGATTGTATTTTTTGATTAGTTGAAAGATCAGGATTTGAAAGATTTGCAATAACTTCATCAGCCATTTCACCTAATGCTGGAACAGCTTTTTTCATAGCCGTAGCCATTTTTATTCCGCCAGCAACTTCCTTTTCGTTTTCATTACGTTTCTTAATAGTCTCGCCAATCTGCGCTCCAGTATTAGCCAGTCCTTGCCCGATTGCTTGGCCTGCACGTTCAACACCACTAAAATCCGCCATCATTAGGCGAGGATCAATAGTTTCCCCTAATCTTTTTCCTGCTCCGTATGCCATATTATTTAATTCTTTTATTAGCCTGGTATTGCATTACCAATTCCTTGGAATAATCCACTCCATACTTGTCCAGTTGCACTTGCTTGTGCGGCACGAGCATTTGTAATGTTTGCTCTGTTGGCCATTCCAAGGTTAGCACCCGTATCTGGGTTAATCATTTGTGGAACTGCACTTCCGATTGCACCGAGTCCAAGTTGAAGTTGATTTTGTCCAGCTTGATAAGACAGTGGCGCATTACCAAGTGCTTGCAAACCTGGTGCGGTGTAGAAGTTCTGAGCCATGTTAAACGCCCCAGTTTGTGCTTGGTTGGCCTCTTGACGTTTGCGAGCTATTAGGTCTGCTCGACCAAGAACTTCAGATCCAACAGATGCTCTGCTATTAAGCATACCACGCGAAGCAAATGCCTCACGGGAAGCCTGATCGCTCATACGCATTTCTTCTGGTGTAAGTTGCCGTGCAGCCTGAGTAGCTCTAGCTGCTTCCATTTGTGCAGCCTCTACTTGTGCCTGAGCTTCTGGTGACAATGCTTGTGCAAACTGCCTAAATGCTGGTGCTTGTCCAGTCATCGAGGCAAGTTCAGCAGCTCTAGCTTCAGCTAGTCCAGTTCCAGCTTGTTGTTGTGCTGTTCTTCCAAGTGCATATAGGCCTTGTTGTCCATCTGTTCCTTGAAGAAATCTTCCTACGTCACCAAGGTTTAACCCAAGAAATTCAGGGCGGTATTGGTTTTCTAATTGGAGAACACTTGGCAAGGCTTGTTCATAGCCTTTGACATATTTTTGAATATCTCCACCAATATCCATTTTAGGGGCTTTTACCTCAGTCCCCATTAACTTACTTCCGAATGATCCCATGATTATATTTTGTTAAAGAATTTTTTAAAATTGGTTATCCTTATGCGTTTGTCGCCTTTAAACTCTCGTTCATAGGCAATCCAAGGAACAAGCTCAACGATTTGTAGCCCTGCTTGCCGCATATCTCCGACGCATAAGGTAATGAATATACAGTCAGATTCTTCAAGTGCTTTAGGCTGCATAGGTTTATTGCGGTCACAAAAGTAACCAAACATGAAACAATCTGGCAAAGATACAACAACACCGTAAGCAAGATGCCATTTAAGCAATTCTGCAAAGTCAGCGTTGTTTTCACTATATATTTGTAAGGCATGATTGATTGCTTTCATTACCGAATGAAAGAAATACAAACTTCGCTAAAGTCCCTTAAAGAACCTGAACGTGTTTGGGTTTCAATTTGAAATTGGGTAGTAGATTTTGTTCCACCGTTCTGACGATATACAAGAGGCTCGTTAGTTGAATCGGCCATCGCAGCAGTAAAGTATGAATAATTTGCGTCTGGCAATGCAGTTGTAATCAATACAGTATATTTACCAGTAGATGTTTTTGTGACAGATGTTACATTTCCAGAGGAAATAAGATAACGTGTAGTATTTGTAGTATCAGCAGTCCCAGCAGCGTTGCGGTTTGCATCAAATACTACCCATGCACGAACTCCATAGATAGGTGCTGTTCCAGTTTGTGCGCCACTAAGTTTAGGTGCGGTAACAGCAGCATCATTGATCTTAATTGTCTCTACTGCACCATCAGCAAGTTCTGCTGTGTCGATAGCACTATCTGCTACCAATGCGTTTGTAATTGAATTATCAATAATCTGTGCAGTTCCGACCGAATCATCTGCCAGTTTTTCTTGCGTAATAGCATCATCAAGAATTTTACCAGTTGTAACCGCATCAGTTGCAAGTTTTGAACTAGTAATACCAAGATCTTTAACTTGAAGCCTACCACTCCCATTAACTTCCAAAGAAGCATTGTCAGTAGTTCCAGATGATCCAGCTACAAACGTAGCAGCATCAACTAAATTATTCAACTTAGTGCTAGTTATCGAATCGGCATTGGCAAAAGTTTGCCCTTTTGAAAGAATGGCCATGGATTATATCTGTGTAATAGTTTGCCTGTTGGTATTTGTTGCTTCGACAGCAATAGAAATTACTTTAGGTCTACCAACCGCAGCAGATCCTACAATTTTTGATCGCATTGTCAATAGACCATAAACTCCACGTGGGTTTCCAAGTCTAAAACTAAAGTCTGCCATCTCTTCGGCTGGGAGTTGTCCTGGCAATCCTATTGTTGGATCTAGCAAAGTATAAATATCAGTAATGTAAGCACTAGAATCTGGATTTTCTGTTACAAATCTAAAGTTTAAATCACTTGCATTGTCTATTCCAGACTGCATTTGAACAGTAGCCTTTGTAAATTTCTTTCTGCCGTAGTCTCCAAAGGTGTAACCCCTTGTTCTTAGGATATAATCAATGCCAACTTCTTTTTGCGAACCAGTTACGCTTATCGAATATATATCTTGTGGGATTTCCAAAGAATCATCAAGGTGTATTCCTCCGTTTGTGTTCACAATGTAAAGATCATTGCGTTCTTCAGCTTGTCCTTTTAAGAAGTTTTCAATAAAAAAGTCATCATCTCCATATAGATCAATGCTTTCCCATGCTTTGTTGAGCATATTGTAGACAAGAACTGCATTGTTTCCTTGTGCATCATCAGCACCAACCTCGCTATCTAGTGGAACGGCCAAGCGGTAACGGTTATCAAAGTAGATACCAACAGATTCACCAGCAAGACGTTTGTTTATGCGGTCAATATAAGACTGAATTGGCTTACTCAAAGGCTCTTCAACCCCACGCAAGTTGTATTCGTCAATGAATGACAACCCATAAATACCGTTGTCACTAAGAAAGAATATCTGATTCCCTTGGCTAACGATTGATTTTCTGGCTAAACAGCCTATTTCACGAGTGAGTTCCCTTAGGGTAGTATCAGATAAAGTTCCTTGCGTTCCAGCAATCATGTGGATGCTGTTCCTGTTAAAGACAAGCATATTGTCGTTATAGAACGGGTGCATACCTACAATGTAATCTGCAATACCAGCGGTGATTCTGAACTGCGATAGAACCGAATCAAAGGTATTAGCATCCAAAATATCACTAGCACAGATTTCGTCCCTTACTTTTCTGTCAGTATAGGTTGGTGAAGTGCTTGTTCCTTCAGGCTCATAGAAATATGGTGACCATAAACGGCGTTGGAAATACACAGCCCACGGCGTTCCTGGCATATGGGTGAATCCAAGCCCAAGACTAAATCTGCTTCCAAATTCAATGTAATCAGAACCAGCTCCGCTACCATAAGCAATATCTGGCAATGGTGCGTTAAAGTAAATATCAGTTGAAGTAGCACTTGTTACAATAAATTTGCTACCAACAATAGGCAAAAGCAAATCAACATCAGTCCCGCGAATTGTAACCGTGTCTCCAGCCCTTATGCTAGTGTTTCCAACCACTGTAAAACGTGCAACTCCACTAGTTACACCGTATTTATTTCCAGAAATGTTAAAGTATTGTGGTGCTGCATATGCACCAGCAGGAACTACGGTGAATCCATCTGCTATCATCGTTCCAGTTCCAGCGGTATAAGTCTCATCTCCGCTACCAGTAGCAATTACATACTGGAATGTATCAGCATCAATCACGGTTGACACCGTATGAGTTCCATTTGGATCTGCTGTAACGGGTGTTGCTGAGAATCCAACGTCTGAAACAGTAATTCCATCACCAGCAGTCAAACCGTGATCCCTCAATACGAGCTGCACAATTCCAGTAGCACTGGTATATGTTCCAGATTCAACAGGACGACCATTAGGAATGTATTCCCACGCCCTAGCACCGTCTCTGAACAAGTAAATCCTGTCAAACGCCTGGAGCATTTCGATTACTTCAGTCACAACTCCAGTAGTAGGATACGGGATGCTTGTTACCGAGTAGCCATTAAGCTCGATCTTCTTGGCCTCGTTATTCGTAGCAAGAATAATGCTTTCTTCAAGGTTTGTCGTAGGATCGCTCCACACACAAGAACCATAAATACCTGATACGGCATCGTCATCTAGGATAGAAGCCAGTTTCCCATACGTTCCGTTGATCGTAAGCGTTGGATTATCTGCCCCAGCATTAACAAAGCTAAGGCTATCAGCGTCAACGTAGCTCATTAAGTAAGAACCAGCGGTAATTCCCGTAATTGGCTCTGTCGCTACGCTTGGAGTTCCCAAGGTAATGTATGCTGGCAGGCTTCCCGCACTAATTCCATGTGCCGTGCTAAGGTTTATCGTAACAACCCCGCTTGTTCTCGACCCAGAACTAATAGTCAAAGGCGAATTAAGAACAATAAACGGCAAACCTAATGGATTAGCACTGTTTGTCAGCGCACCAGACTTCAATTCAATGCCTCGTCTTGGCTGCCAGAAACCATTGATCCTACCGTTTTGGCTAAGATAGACCTCACCCGCTTTTAATTGATTGGGATTAACCCTGCGGTTCATACCAATGAACCCAGTATCGCCATCAATCAGCGTTTGGTCGTCAAGCCCACCAAATGAACGGTAAGATGCCACGGTTTATTGGTCGTAAGCAATGCAAGTTCCGCTGGAAACAGTAACGGCTGTAAAGTTACCACCGATACCAGTGCCTGCAAGATGGGTAATTGTTTGAAGGTCTGCAATGTT
>Ga0209246_10001170_pt1 | contig 10507 bp, 11 predicted proteins | sample LauGreSpBDMM15SN_2_FD_187560 | JGI IMG/M metagenome (GOLD analysis project Ga0209246, IMG submission 187560) | Freshwater lake microbial communities from Lake Michigan, USA - Sp13.BD.MM15.SN (SPAdes) (version 2) | ecosystem: Environmental > Aquatic > Freshwater > Lake | place: Lake Michigan...
GTGACCAACCTAATTCTACTGGTGAAGCTATTTTAAATTCAGATATTAGAAAAAACATATATAAAATATTTCATAATTTGGATCAAAAACTAAATGTTTCAGATGTAATGATAATCGGTAGAAAATATAAAACTAATAATAAAATAATATCCAATTCTTTAGGATGTTATTGTACATTTGACGTTTTAAAAATAAAAGAAAAAGTAAATATATCAAAAAGAAATAAGAATGTTCAAACTGAGGTGTCACTTGTTAAAACAAATTTAAGAAGAACGTTTTTATTAAATCTTAAAGCATATATAAATCAACACGGAACTGAATTCAATACAATTTATATAAATAATATGATACATAATAGTGTATTTTTAGATGTAGAATATACAAATGATATTTATGATGATTTTTCAACATTTCCTATTTCTAAAGATAATTCAATGTTGTTTATAATAGGACTTTTACGAATTGTAAAAAATGAATGTTGTTATACTGATTTTACAAGTAAGAGATTAACTTATCAAGAAGAATATAGAATTTTAGATAATTTTTTAGATTATATAAGTAATAACTATAAAAATAATAAATTTCGTGTTACTGTATTCCATTGGAGTCACGCTGATAAATATATTATAGAAAAATCTTTAGCTAGATATCCTGATTTGCAAAAAAAATACGATCCTACACAAATAATATACGTTGATTTATTAATCATATTAAAACAAACAATCGATTTACCAAGTTATTCTTTAAAATATGTAGCAAAGGAATTATTAAACTTACGTTATGATACTGATTGTCAAAATGGCTTAGATGCAATGTGTAGCATTATACAAAATGATATAATGTTAACGAATAATGAAATGAATATACATAATCAAGATTTATTATCTTTACAATCAAGCAAAGATATTGTAAAATATAATAAAATAGATACTACATTATTATATGATGTTTTAATTTATTTTATTAAAAATTAATTACAGAATTAGGGACTTTAGGTTTTCTACCACGACGTTTTTTAGTTTCTTGTTTAAGAACTTTGTCAAGAGGTCCAGTAGTTTCTTCGTCTATAGGTATTTGAACAATTGGAATAGGTGTCGTATTTTCTTGTACGGTATCGACTACTGATAAAAGTAATTCTTCATTTTCTGATAAAGGTAATTCTGATTCTATATCACTTTCTATATTGAATTGATGTTCATCCAAAATATTTTCATCTATGTCGACTTCTATGTCGTCATCTATGTCGACTTCGTCAACGGAAACCGTTTCGTCCGAAATATTATCCGAAATATTATCTGAATTTTCAACTTGATTGTATTCTAATGAGTTTTTATTACGAGCATAGTAAAATGATGAAAGTAATAGATCGATACCGATTATGTATATAATAAATTTATTGAAAATTGATAAAAATTCTTCATTGTAAAATAAGAAATATAGATATATACAAGCATATACAACTAAACCTATTCCAATGGCATATATAGATGTATATTCTAAATCAGTAGTACTTAAATTATTTAACAAGTATTGTGATATTATAAACATTTAACACCACCTAAAAGTGTATAATAAATTAATAAATGGTCTTAAACGAAAAGTCGGGATCTACTTTTAGTGAAATTTAATACAATGATGAAATACTTGACAAATATGTTTAACCAATGCTGCTTTTGTACGATCTCCTGTATAATCACCCATAATTTTACCAGATTGATCAAAAAATTTAATAGTCGGATATCCACGAAAATTAAGTGCACCTATTAATTCTTGATTCTGTTTTAAATCAGCGTCTTCTATAGATAAAAGAGGAAAATCATCTCCTAATTGATGATGTAATTCATCAAATATTGGTTGAAATCTTCTACAATGTCCGCACCAATCAGCATGAATCAATAAAATACCGGGTCTTTTTTTACTAACATTTATATCCAAAAAAACTTTGTCTCCAACAACTTTGAAATTTTTATCTATAATTTTACCTAGCATTATGTTTATATGTTGTAAATAAATAAAATTTTAACAATAACAATAAATAAAAAATCTTTATAACATTTAAGTAAATGAAACTGTCTAATTGTACCTTGCCTTTTATCGAAGACTTCGGTAAATGTACCTTGCCTTTTATCGAAGACTTCGGTAAATGTACCTTGCCTTTTATCGAAGATAAAGATGATTCTGGTAATTGCGAGTTGTCTATTGAAGATGAAGATGAAGATGTCGTTCAACAACAAAGTAATGAAAATGATGAATCCGATGTAAATAAATACAAGATTCAGATTAAAGAAAAAATAAATACTCCAAAAATAGATTTTACAAAAACAGATTTTACACCAAAAGAAAAAGAACTTATTCGTAAAGAAGTTGAGCTTGTAAAGGAAAAATATCCCAAATATATACCTGTTATAGTAAGACCAAAGGATAAAAGTATTCAATTATTACGATATAAATTTTTAGTAAATGGAGAAATTACAGTTGGACAATTTATGTGTATTATACGTAAAAAAATAAGAAATATAAAATCATCAGAGGCTTTATTCTTAATAGTAAATAATAGTTTACTACCATCTGTACATTTATTATCATTCGTTTATACACAGCAAGTAGATAAAGAAACAAATATGTTATTTTTTACATTATGTAATGAAAATACATTTGGGAAAAATTGAATTAATCATAACGATTATATATTTTATAAGAACGCGTATGACTGTTATTGATTTGCAAAATTTAGAAGTAGATAAATTTAAATTAGGAAAATCTGGTAGAGCAATAAAGTTATTTTATGATAAGGAACCATTGCAAATATGCACATCAACAATGTATTTACCTTTTGGTGTCAAGTCTGTTTCAAAAGAATGGTCGAATTATTCGGAATATAGTATGAGTTGTTTTTTAAATAATTCTACTAGTGCTGTTTCTAGTACATTTAGAGAATCTATTGAAAAATTAGATTCTATTATTCAAAATTTGGTAAAAGAAAATTTGCAATTATTTGATTCAAAAACCGAAAAAGCAAATGAAAATTTTGGATATAATGCTATCTTAAAAGAAAATGGTTCATATCCAAAATTGATGAGACTTCAATTATCAAGAGATAGAAATGGAAATTTTGAAAGCGTCATTTTTGATGAGTCTAAAAAAAAAATCAAAATTGATGAACATAACATCGATACAATTTTAACAAAGGGTAAAAATTTTAAAACCATTATCGAATGTGTAAAGATTTGGTATTATAATGGTAAAGTAGGAAGTATTTGGAATATCGTACAATTGAAATTTTCAGAAAAAACTTTAAAAGAAATAGAACCAGATAATACTGGAGCAAATGTATATAATCAGTTGCTTATAATGGAAGATTAGAAATTTTATATATACATATGCTGACACGTATTTGTTTCGTCTAAGTAATTAATTTGATGTTTTATATTTTCAAATAATTTCATAAAAAGTTTGTCATTTATAACTACAACTGATTCTGTAACTGATTCTGTAACTGATTCTGGATTATTAGGTAAGATTCCTAATAATATATCCTTATTTAATTCTAATAAAATTTTTTCGATTATTCTATAGTATTCCCTTATTCCACTAGTAACAGATTTGTTAATAGTAGTTGAACGAATTATGCGAGTGATAATCGGTGTATCAAAGATTACTGGTATTTTAATACCTATATTAGAAATAATTTCAGGAATACAATGTTTTTCAATAATATAAACGATGTCTTGTTCTTTTGGCATTTCAACGTTTATAATATTCAAACGATCCAAAAGAATCTTATCTATTTTATTAATATCATTAAATGTAAAAATATAAAAAACTTTAGATAAATCAAAATGCATTCCGTAAAAATAATGATCACTAAAATGAGCATTTTGACTCGGATCTGTTAAATAACATAAGAATGAAAAAATATCTTTTCCATTATCAGTTTCTGATACTTTATCCAATTCGTCAAAGTAAATAATAGGATTATTAATTTTACAGTCAACAATATTTTGTAAAATCTTACCAGGACCACTTTCTACATAGACATATCCATGACCCAAGAAAAAAGACGAATCTCTTACTCCACCTAAGGATATTGTTTTTATGGGTATATTTAATACATTTGATAAAACTTTTACAAATTTACTTTTACCTACACCAGCAGCACCACATAAAGCTATGTTATTTCTATTACTGCACGGATTTGTAATAAATTTACAAACTACATTCAAGATTTCATTCTTAACACTTTCCATACCATGTATTTCATTATCCAAATTTGATTTAATTAAATTGATAAATTCTTTTATTCCTCGTTCAGCTACGTGTTCGTGTATATTATATGATGTATTCCACGGATAAGACAAACTTGTATCTACAAAAATTTGATTTTTATAATACTCTGTTGTATCTATACTAGATCTTTTCATATTATTATAGTGTTTTAATATAACAGCCTTATTAGTATCACTTGTTGGTATATTTAATATAACTTCTTTTAAATAATCTTCTGACAATTTTTTAGTAACAAGATCGTTAATACGAATCACGGGTATACTGTCAATAATTCTAGACGACTTATCCTTTGTTTTCGCCTGATGTCTCTTACATGTATTCAAATTCAAATGACAAACTTCATTACAAGTCTCCCCACTTTTTTTACCCTTTTTATAAATATATTTACAATACATCATTACACGTATACAATAAAATAATAATACGAAATTAAACTTTCTAGACACAGTACCCCTTTACCACATTTTTATATATAAAATAATCACTAAAAAATATTAAACGCGATAAAAATAGTAATCACAAAAAAACTAAAATAAAATTACTTTTTTAAATAATTATTAAAATGTCATTAAAAACAAGAATGGAAAAGAATATTAGTAAACTAAATAGTGCTAAATGTCACTATTACAAACCCCATATTGTTTCTATAAAATCTTGTCAAATTTTAGATCTTTTAAATACTATAATAAGTTTTGATGAAAAAGTAAAAAGCTTAGAATTATTCCAAAACATTTTATACGAATCAATTAAACCACTGTATATAAATTGTGCACCTAATATGGTTTTTACTTTTTTGAATGAAATTCATTTAGTGTTTTTTTATAACGAAGAAGGTAATTATATATATGATGGAAATATTAATAAAACTATTACTATGATGTCAAGTTCTATAAGTGTAAACTTTTGTAAACAATTGCATATACGAGGAATCGATTTAGATTTTACATTTACTGGCCAAATTGTAGAATTTGATAAAGATTACGAAACTTTAAATTATCTTATTTGGAGACAAAATGATTGTCGACGTAACACTATATCATTATTGTACAAGTGTTTACATCTTGATTTATTTTTAGAAAACGTTCTTGATTTAAACAAGAAATTATTAGAAATGAAAAAATATATTGATAACATTTTAAATGAAGATGTTGAAACATCATTGGTTCATTTACTAAGAGGTAATATTATTAAAAAACACAAACAAATGCAGAAAAAAACTAATATTATGGTAACTCGTAATACACTTTTTATTGAACACTTTTTATTTGTAGATGATTTTGACAAAACCTTTGAAAGATATGTAAAACAACTTGTTATATAAAAAACATAGTCGTAAAAACATAGTCATAAAAACATAGTCGTAAAAAACAAAAAAAGATTATCATTATTTGTATATATGGATGTCATTACGGTAGATGGTAAACAATACGACCCATATTTTATATTAGATGTGACAAGAGATGATTCTGATAAACATATTTCTAAATCTTTTAGAGAAAAGGTTAAAAAGTATCACCCTGATAAATATATAGATAAAGAAAAGAAAACAAAATATGAACAATATTTTAAAATATTATCGGAATCATACAGATATATACAAGAAAAAAGATCTGTCAGTGGTGATTTGCGAAAGGACTATAAAAGTAAAAATGACAAAGTACCTTCGCTAGACGGCCCAAAAAACAAAAAGACTACCAAAAAAACAAAAACTCCTAATATAAATCCAAATGATTTCGGTTATGGCGATGATTATAAACGTATGGAAAAAATAGAAGATTATGAAAAGGAAAATTTAAATATTTTTAAGCAATTTGGTAAAAAGAAATTTTCATTAAATGAATTTAATACAATGTTTGATTACAATCGTAGAAACGAAGATCAAGATAACATCACTTCAAAAGCCTTGATTCACAAGACTACAGATGGGTTTTCAGGATATAATTCTGCTGATTTTGGTAATTCTGCTCTAGTTAGTTCATTTAACGGTTTGTTAATAACAGGTGACGATTTAGGCGAACGGGGTGTTGGATATTGGGGAGCTAATTATAGTGATTATAAATATTCTTATAAAAGAGGAACTAAAAATCCAGATCGACGTATTCAAGTTCCCAAAGATTATAATTCTAGTAGTACGAAATTTGATGAAAATATAGATAAAAAATATTCAGAATATAAATGTAATTATAACAATGAGAATTTTAAAACAACAGAACGAATTAATTTTAAAACTGAACAAGATATTTTTTATGAAAAAACTTATAATAAATTATTAGAAAAAGAACAACACGATAAGAAAATGGTTATGAAATATATAGATCAATACGATGAACAAACAATTAAAATGGCGCTAACTGGAGAATTAGATAAAACACCAACTTATACTTCAGCTTTAAAAAAATATATAACTGAAAAATAAATAACTTTAAAATAAAAAAATAAATTTTATTTAAAATAAATAATTATAATAGTATTATGGATGATTCTAATTTTTTAGATGAATTATTTGATATTATAAATGCACAACCATTAACAACATCTAGATTCAGTGAATTCGAAGAAACTATTCAACTCAATCAGCAAATTATAAATAATATTTATAGTATAAGACGTCATTTTGAATCAGAATATTTAGAACCTGAACAAGACGTCTACTATGAAGAAATTATACAGAATACTTTCATAAATGATATATTTAATATATTTAATAATGAACAAGAATTCGAAGATGTAAAAGTTACATTAACTCTTGAACAATTTTCAAAATTAAAGAATGAAAAAATAACTAATGAGAATATAGATAGATATTGCAGTAAACCTTGTAATATCTGTATGGATAACTACAACATAGATGATGAAATTACATTTTTATTGTGCAATCATTGTTTTCACACAAATTGTATTAAACATTGGTTATGCAATGAGAAAGTATCATGTCCAGTTTGTAGAAAAGATAATAGACAAACTTAAAATTACTTAAAAATACAATAATTTACTTTATTATAAATACATGACAGTTATAATAAATTCAGACATACTATCGTCTTTAAATATTACTATATTAAAAAGGTCTCAAAAAGTGGCTTTAAATCATAATTATTATTTTAGTCCAAATATGGCATTGTATTTATATAATCCAAAAGTTACTTTTATAAATCCTAAATTTATTGTTTTTGAATTTGATAAACGTACACATTTGAATTTGTTATTGTTAATTAAACGCCTCGATGATACGTTACAAAACCAATTAAAAAATAAATTTAGCGAGTTGTTTGATAAAGAAATATACAATATAGTATCTGAAACCGAAACACATTTTACCCTAAGATGTTTTTTACCATCAGTACGTAATAAATATAATATAATATGTAAAGGTGATGTTGATAATATGGTGTTTAAATTACCTAGATTAGATTGTATATTTAAAGATATAATGGTAGAAATAAAAAACGTATGGCAAACAGGTAATAAAATAGGTTATAATATTGAACTAAAATCTGTTAATTATAATTAAGTTGATTTTGATGATTTGCTATTAGAATTTAAATTCTTTTAGATTTAGATTGACGTTTTTTTATTTTAAAAGATGACTTTTTAGCAGAAATCTTCTTTTTTGGTGAAGACTTCTTTTTTGGTGAAGACTTCTTTTTTGGTGAAGACTTCTTTTTTGGTGAAGACTTCTTTTTTAGTTTTAGTGAAGACTTCTTTTTTGGTGAAGACTTCTTTTTAGCAGAAATCTTCTTTTTTAGTTTTGGTGAAGACTTCTTTTTTAGTTTTAGTGAAGACTTCTTTTTTAGTTTTGGTGAAGACTTCTTTTTAGCAGAAATCTTCTTTTTTAGTTTTGGTGAAGAAGACTTTATTCTTCGTTTAAAACCTTGCCCTGATTGTGATATAGAAGATAATGAAGAAATTTCAGCAACATTTTCCCCAACTTCTTTTTTAGGTGTTGTAGATGGAGACAGTTGTTCAATTCCATCTGATAAATCTGTAGGTATAGTAGATTCTTCAGATGTAAGATCTTCAGGTTCTACAGATGCAATAGATATTCTATTTTCAGGGGCTTCTTGAGCTTCTGTAGTAAAATCAGGGGCTTCAGGGGCTTCTTGAGCTTCTGTAGTAAAATCAGGGGCTTCTTGAGCTTCTGTAGTAAAAACGGGGGCTTCTTGAGCTTCTGTAGTAAAAACGGGAGCTTCACTTTCAGAGCTTTCTGATATAGTATCGGTTAATATTCTAGTATCTGGGAATTTTAAAAATCCAAGTGTGTCAAGCAGACTAGGGCACATTTCATCATTCAGATCATTTATGTCATTCATTTTATAATTTCTTTAGAAATTAATTTTTTAAAAAATTGAAAAGTAAAGATAAAATTTAATTATTAATAATGACAGATGAAAAGCCAGAAATAGATCCTCCTATAATTTCATCTACACTTACACAAGAAAATGAGGATGTAGTAATTATTAAAAGAAAAAAAGGTAGACCTAGAAAAGAAGTTGTGGAAAATGTTCCAGCAGTTCCTGAAGAAAAAAAAAAAAGAGGTAGAAAGAAGAAAGAAGTAGTTGTAGAAGAAATCAAAAAGAAAAAGAAAAGAGGTAGAAAAGCAGCTGTTAAATATTTTAGTTCTTCTATTAGAAAAAAAATACCATTAACAACAGTTTTACAAGATAAAAATAATTATATCTTACATTTAGATGTTAAAGATGAAGATGTTACGGAAGAAAAAATATCTTCTATAGACAATTTAAATCAACAAAGTAATTGTGGTACCTTAATTAACCCTTCGGTTCAGCAAGGTACCTTTAATTCTTCTAAGGAAGAATTTGATGGACAAACCGAGGTACAACAAGATGACGACACAAATAAAATAGAAATTGAAGATTTAGTTTTTGAAAAACTAAAATCTGAAAACAAAGAAAACATTATGGAATTACAAAAGGAATATGATGATTTGTTAAAACAAGAAGAAAGAATTTTAAATGAGATAAATGATGAATCCTTGACTGAATTGTATGAAAAAAGAATAGAATTTAGAGAACATCAGGATACGATTTTAGTAAATAAATTAGAAACTATTCACAAGGAAAATGATATTTGTAATAAAATGAATATTATGACATTTTCAGATGAAAAAGATAAAGTTGAACATTCTGAAACTAATGAAAGAGAAACTAATAAAAAAAGAGGATTTTTTGAGATAATGCACGAATTTATTCATAGTGACAATTGGTTGGATAAAACTGATATTTGTTGTTGGTGGTGTTGTCATCAATTTGAAACGGTACCTATAGGTTTACCTGTAAAATACGACGAAAAGAAAAAATTTCACGTTAAAGGTGTTTTTTGTAGCTTTTCATGTATGATGGCTTATAAAAATGACAATCCTATTTATCAGTCTAAGCGTGATTTAATTAATTTCTTATATAAAAAATTAACAGGAACATTTTTATTGGATATAAATTTAGTTCCAGCCCCACCAAGATGCGCATTGAAAATATTTGGAGGTGAATTAAATATAAATCAATTTAGAAATAGTTTTAAAGAAAACAAAATATACAAAATGATTCAATATCCAATGTTTATTTGCAATGATTATATTGAAGAAGTTGATATAGAAAATATAAAAAGAGTTAATCAAAATGTATTTTCTGATATACCAACTACTAAAACATTAAACCTAGATGAAAAACGTATTGAAGATGCTAAAAATAGATTATCTCAAATTGAAAAAACTACTATTACTTTAGGTAATACAATTGATAAATTTATTAAAATTACATAAATGAATCAATTAAAAAGTTGTAAAAAATTGAATTTCTATCAATACAATGTTAATTTACAGATAACAATCTTTATATTACTTTATTTTTTAAGATGTCTATTATTGATGTATCAGATATATGCCAATTTGTTAATGAAAACAGTTTTGATAAAGTTCGTGATTTTTTAGAAGCCAATGATATGTGTGTAAAACAAAATGAAGATCTTTACTTATTAGCAAATAATAACAATCAATATATAAAAAGAGAAGAATTACTTTTAGAAAAAGTAGGGCCAAAGCCCTCAAAAAAAGAAGAATGTCAAAAAGAAGGTCAAGAAGAAATCAAAGAAGAATGTCAAAAAGAAGGTCAAAAAGAAGGTCAAGAAGAAATCAAAGAAGAATGTCAAAAAGAAGGTCAAGAAGAAATCAAAGAAGAATGTCAAAAAGAAGGTCAAGAAGAAATCA
>Ga0209246_10001176_pt1 | contig 10480 bp, 14 predicted proteins | sample LauGreSpBDMM15SN_2_FD_187560 | JGI IMG/M metagenome (GOLD analysis project Ga0209246, IMG submission 187560) | Freshwater lake microbial communities from Lake Michigan, USA - Sp13.BD.MM15.SN (SPAdes) (version 2) | ecosystem: Environmental > Aquatic > Freshwater > Lake | place: Lake Michigan...
AAAGTAGGCGGTAGAACAAAAGTTACAACTACTGGTGGTTTTGATGCTGGACAGTATCTGCTAGATCAGGTATCTGGAACAGATGAAGGAAAGGCTAATAAAGTTCTTGGCTTCTATGAGACATTTATGAGAGCGTTGGGTGCTGACTAATGGCAATAGATGTAGATAAACTAATTGAAGATACCAAGAAAAAACAAGCAGAAGCTAAGAAGAATGCTGCAACTGCACGCGCTGAGGCAGAGAAAGATAAAACTAGTGCTAAAGCTGCTGCTGAATCTAAAGTTAAATCTGATTACGCTGATACTCTAAGGCCACGCCTTGAAGACTATGAAGCCCGTCTAAGAATTTACGCTAATAGAATTGCTCGCGGAGATAAATTTGATACCGTTGAACAAAGAGAATTTGATAGGCTAGTTAAAGAATATAAATCTCTTAGCACTACTATTGATAAGGCCGTTAAAGATTCTTATGACATCGTAGTAAAGGCTCGTAAAACTAGAGCAGAAGAAGCTACGAAAGATAGAACTAAGCCAGGTGCTACTAAAGTTACCACTGGTCCTACTGGACCAGTAACTCTTCAGGCTACTCAGACTGCCAAAGAGACTGAAGCAAAAGAAAAAGCAGACGCAGCAGCAGCTAAAAAGACTCCTGGTAGCAAAGGCACTATGCCTGAAATGCCTACAGGAGATGGAACGCTTACTCCATCTGGTGATGCTATTCCAAGTTCTTTTGATCCTGCAATAGCTCGTGCTGGAGAAGAAAGAGATAGACCTGGAAATCCAAATATTCCGCCAAAGTCTCAACGCGATCTTGAATCTTTATTAAGACAGACAGAGTTTTGGTATGACCTTCCAGACTATATATTCAAGACAGTTCCAAAACTAGGCGAACTTCTAGTGCAGGCTGTCAATGAAGACTGGAAAGAAGACAAGTTCCTTGCTGCTGCAAAACTAACAACTTGGTGGCAACAGAACTCAGCGCCTATCCGCACTCGTATCATTTCTCGTGCTAAATTTAATGAACTCCAAACAGGCGGTCAAGATACTTCTAAGACTGAATACGCTATGGATACCGCTACTATCAAGCGTAATGTTCAGACACGTGCTCGTCAATTAGGTTCAAACCTTGATGAGAATGCAATAAATCAAATAGTTGCTCGTATCTATGATGGCTTTTTAGAAAATGATACTGTAGCTATTGATTCATTTATTGCTCCGTATATTGGCAAAGTAACCAGCATTGTAGGCAAAGGAAATGGTATTCAGCCTACTACTTATAGTGGACAAGCGCTACAGAATTACCAAGCCTTACAAGCAGTAGCCAAGGCCAATGGCTTAGGTATTAAAGATATCCTTCCAAGGCTATCAGTATTACCAGGACAAAATCTTGATGATGTAGTTCTACAGAAGTTAGCTACAGGAGAATTAGATATTAACCGACTTGCTCAAGACGCTCGTATGATTGCAGCGCAGGGTAGTCCAGATTATGTTAAGAATTTACTCCAGCAAGGTTATGATTTAGAACAAATTTATTCTCCATACAAGAATGTTATGGCACAACTTCTAGAACTTAACCCAGATGAAATTGAACTTAACGACAATACCTTACGCTCTGCTATCGGACAAGATAGGGAAATGAATGTCTATGACTTTAAGAAAGCGCTTCGTAAGGATAGTCGCTGGCAGTACACAGAGAACGCCCGTGAAGAAGTTGCCAATTCAGTTCTTGGCGTACTTCGTGACTTCGGATTCCAGGGGTAATAATGGCTGACGAGAGAGATAGATTACGTAAACAACTTGGACTGGCACCTCTATCAAAAGAAAAGACATTAACTGCTGACCAGTTAGAAGCAAGACAAGCACAAGATACAGCAGCAACCGATCTTGCTGCTGCTAAGAAAGCAAATGAAGACCTTGCTAAAAAACTTGGCGCAAAGATTGATACTACTACTGGTAAAATTGATAAAACCACTATCCCTAAAATACAAGGTGGTGGCAAAACAGTAGTTTCTGTTACCTATGAAGGTACTGGTAAGGGCAGAATAAAGATAACAAAGTATTCGGACGGCACTGAAACTAGAGAATCTGCTCCCGAAGATGTTGGCGGCGGTGGCGCACCAACAATAGTATCTACTTATACAGATCCTGTTACTGGTGATGTAATTGCTGTATATTCTGATGGCAGTACAAAAGTATTATCAAAAGGAACTAAACTGTCAGATGCTGCTATAGCAAAAGCAGCAGCAGATGCTGCTGCAAAGGCTGGTCGTCAATCAGCTTATGATTTACTATTTCAGCAATTTGATGCTTATGGCCTTGGAGCGTTAGTTAGTCCACTAAAAGGACTTATTGAATCTGGTATATCTCCAGCAGAGTTTACTATTAAACTACGCGAGACTGATGCCTATAAGAAGCGCTTTGCTGCTAATTCATCTCGTATTCAAAAAGGTCTTCGTGCTATATCTGAGGCAGAGTATATCGGTCTTGAGGACCAATACCAAGATGTAATGCGCCGCTATGGGTTACCTGATACTTACTACGCACGCGGTGATATGGGTCGTCAAGAAGGATTTGAGAAGTTTATTGGTGGAGATGTATCTCCTGTTGAGCTAGAAGATCGTATCCAGACTGCACAGAACCGTGTTATTAACACTAACCCAGAAGTTTCTAAGGCACTTCGTGAGTTCTATCCTGAGATTACTGGTGGAGATATTCTTGCCTACGCTCTTGACCCAGCTCAAGCAATCAATAACATTAAGCGTAAAGTTGGTGCTGCTGAAATCGGAGCAGGCGCAATGCAAGCAGGTCTTCAAACTGGACTTGCTAGAGCAGAAGAACTACAACGCTATGGCGTTACTAAAGAATCAGCTCAACAAGGCTTCGGAGTTATCTCTAGTGGCCTAGAGCGTGGTCGCCAACTATCAAACATTTATCAACAACCTGACTACACTCAACAAGTAGCAGAGACAGAAGTCTTTGCCCTACCTGATGCTGAGAAAGCACGCCGTCAAAGGCGCAAGCTAGGACAACTTGAGACAGCCACCTTCAGTGGAAGCACTGGAATTACTGGTGGAGCACTAGACCGCGAACGCGCTGGTCAATACTAAAGCCTGCTAACAGAACGACTGGCCTGTTAGAGAGATATCAATACCAGTAGCAAGAGCCATATGGAGATCCCCCGAATCTATATGAGGCTTGCGAATCAACTAACGAATGGGAGAAGGACCTATGTCCAATAACGACTACGAAGATGACGACTTTGATACCGACAACGGTAATGATTTGGTCAAACAATTGCGTAAAGCAAACAAACAAAAAGAGAAAGAACTAGCTGACTTAAAAACTCAGTTTGAATCTATCTCTAAATCCAACCGTGACCGAGCAATCAAAGATGCTCTTGCTAGTCGTGGGGTAAACAGCAAAATTGCTGCATTTATCCCACAGGATATAGACCCAACTGAAGAGTCTGTATCTAAATGGCTGGAAGATTATGCCGATGTATTCGGCTATGAAAACCAGTCAAACCAGGCAACGCCTAATGTGGACCCAGCTCAAGCCAAGGCTTATCAACGTATGACCAATACTGTAGAACAGGGAGTTACTCCTGAGTTCCAAGCAGATGTTCATAGGAAGTTGATGAACGCCAATACGCGTGAAGAGTTGGATGAAATTATTAGGTCGTCTGGACTCTAATTATCGAACCTAATCGAAAGGCAAAATAAGTGGCAATTCCAACAGGTACGCTTACCTCGTCTTCGACAATCAGCAGCCTAGTCCAAACAGCGTATGATCAATACGTTCGTATGGCCCTTCGCTCCATCCCAGTGATGCGTGCGTTGGCTGATGTCAAGCCAGTACAGCAAGCTATGCCAGGTTCGTCAGTTGTTTTCTCCATTTACTCAGATCTCTCAACAGCGACTGGTACTTTGACAGAAACTTCTGATGTTTCCTCAATCGCACTAGGTAACCCATCAACGGTTACTGTAACACTAAATGAGTACGGCTCAGCCGTAACAACCACCAAGAAGTTAAACCTAACTTCATTCAATGACGTAGATGCAGCTCTTGCTGACATCATTGCGTACAATGCTGCAGATTCTATTGATTCTATTGTAGCGTCAACTTTGACTGGTGGAACCAACGCACTGTTCGGTGGAGCCGCAACAGGCACCGCATCCGTAACATCTTCTGGTACGATGACAACTGCTCTTATTCGTAAGGCTGTTGTACAACTTCGTAGCAACAAGGCTGTTCCACGTATCGGTGAGCTTTATGCTGCATATGTCCACCCACGTCAGGCTGCGGATCTTCGCGCCGAGTCTGGTACAGGCGGATTCCAAGAACTCACCAAGTATGTCGAGCGTACATCGTTCGTTGCTGGTGCAGTCGGAGCACTGGAAGGTGCTTACATAGTTGAGACACCACGTGTCCCATCTGAGACCAATGCTTCATCTGTTGTTGTTTACAAGGCAGTTGTTGCTGGTCGTGAAGCACTCGCTGAAGCGCTTGCTCAGGATACTTCAGTCGTTATTGGTCCAGAAATTGACGCTCTGCGCCGTTTCCGCACCATCGGCTGGTACCTATTCGGTGGCTGGAATCGCCTCCGTGAAGCATCTCTCTTCCGTATTGAGACTGCTACAACAATCAACTAATAATTGATTGACTATCAAGCAGGGCCTAGAAATCCTGCTTGGTGGTGAGTCCGTTAGAAAGGTAATGATGGCCTATACACTTACAACGCCTTGGCGCTGGGAAACTTATGGAGCAGGCAGAGATGTCTACAATGCGTACTCTCGTCTAGCTGGTAAGCCTATAGATCAAGGCACGATTACAGGAACTATCAACCCATTCCTTACCGATATCCCACGAGGATACACATTCATAGTAAATGGAGCAACAGTGACAACAGAGCAGACTCCAAGCCAAGATACCTTGGCTGCTGCTGATTCGTATTATCTTGGTGGTACTACCAACACGATTAGCAATGCTGAGGCGCAGATATTTATTAACGCAGGCTATAGCAGTTTTGTGACCCTAATCGTATGAAGAATCCGAACTGTCGTTCAGGTTGTAAGACACAGGACCACGACTCCTATGGAGATTGTCTACTAGATGCTAACGCATCTTTTGCAGGGTGCTTCCCTACTCGGCAACATTGGGACAAAGATAAAGAAAAGAAATGGGATAAAGAAGTCAATTCCTACTATGACGCAACGCGTCAAGGGATTGAACCACGCAGTACAAGACAGCCAGATATAGATGCCGCAGTTAAACTTTCCAACGAGGCTGGCAAAGCCTTCGATGGAACCAAACTTACCTTCAAGGAGTAGATATGCCAGCCAACGATCCAGCACAGTACGAAGAGACAGAAGACTTTCTACCATACCCATCAGATACCAATGAGAAGCCATTTATGACCTATGAGAAGTTGATGACTGGCGCTCCTGGCAAGAACTGCTAAATGTCTTCAGGGCAATACAAGCGACACAACAAGTTCAACTCAGTGCAGGTAAAAGACGGAATGATTGTTAGACTTAACAAGAATGGCACAGTTCGTGCTGTTCTAGGAAAGTACGGAGAATATGGCAAAGAAAAAAAGTGATTCACGTCTTGCACGAGCTGGTGTATCGGGCTTCAATAAACCCAAGCGTACGCCTAGCCACCCAACTAAGAGCCACGTTGTTGTTGCAAAAGACGGAGAGCAAGTCAAAACAATCCGATTCGGACAACAGGGAGTAAGCGGAGATAAGCAACCTACTGCCAGACAGAAATCATTCAAAGCAAGACATTCAAAAAACATAGCCAAAGGTAAGATGAGCGCCGCATATTGGGCAGATAAGGTGAAGTGGTGAAGAAGAAACCATTCTGGGAAACAAAGAACCCAAAGAAGAAATCAACAAAATTAACGTCTGCACAAAAGACCGCAGCTAAGGCTCGCGCTAAAGCAGCAGGTCGTCCATATCCAAATCTAATAGATAACGCAGCAGCAGCAAGAAAAAAGAAGAAGTAAGGAGTAAACAGTGGCACTTGGAATCTATGGTACAACGCTTAATGACGAGCTCAATCGTCTAGCTAATGGTGGTACCTATCGTTTGATGAGTGCTATGGTAGACAAGGCATTAGCAGCAAAGCAATGGGCTACGCAGCGCTCTGTTACTCCTACAACCACAGATACAGTAGGAGTCCTAAATCAGATCGCTGGTAACACCGATAAAAGTAAGTGGCTTGATTTTAATGGTGTATGTAATCAGCTCGCTTCTACTTCTGGACTGGCTGCAGCGCAGGCTCTCAGAGCGATATCCACCTGATGAGTGCGAAATTCAATTTGGTCTGTGACCAAGCAACTACATTTAACTTTCAGTTCCAAGTTCTTAACGACAACACACCTTTGAACCTAACTGGTTACACAGGGACTATGACAGTGCGCCCATTCGTTGGTGCCTCAACTACAACTGTAGTTGCATCTACTGCCAATGGTCGTATGGTCTTTGACGCAGCCAATGGTCGCGTCACTGTAACCCTTTCATCGGCTATCACTGGAGCTATAAGTGCCAGCAGATACGCCTACGATTTAGTTCTAGATTCAGGAGCAACAGTTACTAGATACCTTGAAGGTAAGTTCGTAGTAACGGGGGCCGTGACTGTATGACAACATTTATCATAATTGAATCCATTACACCGCAAGTATCTGTAGAGTTCTCAGCAGATCAAGGACCACAAGGTGGTCAAGGTATTACAGGACCAACAGGGCCTACAGGTTCTACGGGTTCTACAGGATCTACAGGGGCAACAGGAGCAACAGGTGCCACAGGCACCACTGGTGCTACTGGTCCAACTGGTCCCACAGGAACTACAGGTGCAACTGGCTCAACAGGTTCTACTGGTCCAACAGGACCAACAGGCACTACTGGTGCAACAGGTGCTACTGGTCCTACTGGAACAACTGGAGTCACTGGTGCCACAGGCCCAGCAGGGGCCACTGGCCCAACAGGTGCAACAGGTCCACAGGGCGTAACTGGAAGCACAGGCGTAACAGGCAATACTGGACTTACTGGACCAACGGGTCCTACAGGGCCTGTAGGGGTCACTGGAGCCACTGGAACACAGGGAGTGACTGGAGATGTCGGACCAACAGGTGTTACTGGCCCTACGGGCGTTACAGGGCCTCAAGGCATCGCGGGTAACACAGGTCCTACAGGACCTACGGGTCCAACGGGAACTACAGGACCAGCAGGAGCTACAGGACCAACTGGACCGCAAGGTATAACAGGTGATACTGGACCAACTGGAGTAACAGGACCAGCAGGTGTAACGGGTCCTACTGGTGCTACAGGAACAACTGGCCTAGCAGGAGCTACTGGTGCTACAGGACCTACAGGTCCATCTGGAACTGCTGGTGTAACAGGAGCAACAGGGCCAACAGGAGTTACTGGACCGACAGGTGTAAGCGGAACTAATGCAACGGCGTTGCCAGATATCTTAATGCTAGGCGGTATGTAATAATCTCTTTATGAGATTCCACGTAGTATCACTACCACATACACAGACAACTAAAGATTTCGCAGGTTGTGCGTACACTGAAAAGGTTCGCAGATTCTGCAATATGATGAAGGGCCTAGGCCACACAGTCTATCTCTACGCAGGCGAAGATAACGAAGCCGAAGTAGATGAGCTGATACCTTGCATCACAGAGACACAGCGAAGAATCGCTGTAGGTAATAGACCTTATGTAGAAGCACCGTTTGATTACAAGTTACCTCATTGGCAAAAGTTTAACAAGAAGGCTGCTGCCGAGATTCGTAAGCGTGCAGAGCCTAAAGATTTTGTATGTGTCATCGGTGGTGGATCTCATCAACCGATAGCGTTGGCTCTGCCAGCGATGATGGTCGTAGAGTTTGGCGTTGGATACTCTGGAGTATTTTCTAACTATAGAGTTTTTGAATCATACGCTTGGATGCACTGTGTCTATGCTCAGCATAGAGATGCAGCAACTGCTGATGGTGGATTCTTTGATGCGGTGATACCAGGTTACCTAGACCCAAGTATGTTCCCATTAGGTAAAGGCGATGGTGGTTATTACCTTTACATAGGCAGAATGATTTCACGCAAGGGCGTGGATATCGCAGCTCATATTTGCAAGACCATAGGCGCTAAGTTGATTATGGCTGGCCCTGGTAACCACATACCAAACTATGGTGAGTATCTAGGACCAGTAGGTCCTGAGAAGCGTGCAGAACTTATGGGTGGTGCGATAGCAACATTCGTGCCAACTTTATACATAGAACCTTTTGGCAATGTGAACATAGAGTCACAAGCCTGCGGAACTCCAGTAATTACTACAGACTGGGGCGCATTTACTGAGACTGTAGTAGATGGCGTTACAGGCTTTAGATGTCGTAACGTAGAAGAGTTTATCTTGGCAACACAGAACGTCAAGAATCTAGATAGGCAGGCAATCAGGGATAGGGCAGTATCGCTCTATTCTGTAGATGTCATAGCCAAGCAGTACGAAAAATACTTCCACAGACTAGAAACACTGTGGGCAGACGGCTGGTACACGGAAGGAAATAATGCCAACACTGTCAGAGATGATTAACGATGTAAAGTCTAACCTCATTGGTTATACCTTGCGTCAAGATCGTATTACCTATGTTGCCAATGCAAACGGCATTACACAGAGTTCTTCTGCTATTAGCGTTGGAGCATCAGGTAACCTTGCTAAAGGCACCATAGAAATTGATGATGAACTAATCTGGATTGATACATTCGATAAGACCAGTAATGTGCTAAACGTTATACCTGGCTTTGGTCGTGGGTATCAAGGCACAACTGCTGCCCCACACGCTCAGTATGCACAGGTCACCCTAGCTCCATCATTTCCAAGAGTCAGTATCAAGAAGGCCATCAACGATACTATCAATAGTTACTTTCCTAAGATATGGGCAGTGACCTTTACTACCTTTACTTTCAACGCAGCACAGACCACCTATGCCTTGCCTGATGACCTAGAGAGTATCTTGTTCGTCTCTTGGCAGAGCACAGGTTCATCACAAGAGTGGATTCCAATAAATCGTTGGAGAGCAGATCCGATGGCAAATGCTGCTACCTTCAATACCAATAACACAATCAATATCTACGACAGCGTTCAGCCTGGACGTACAGTTCAAGTCTGGTATACCACAACACCTAATACCCTTGATTCTAACTCTGATGACTATGAAGATGTTACTGGTCTTCCTGCAAGCTCTTATGATGTGACAGTCCTTGGGGCCTGCTACAAACTACTATCTTTCCTTGACGCTGGTCGTATAAACCTATCTAGCGCTGAGGCTGATCTAAATGACACTAAGAGTCCATTCAACTCTGGTGCTTCTGCATCTCGTTACATATTTGCTCTGTATCAGCAACGACTCCAGGAGGAAGCGTTGAAGTTACAGGACAGATACCCAATTCGAATCCACTACACAAAATAAGGAATACTGATGGCAACTCGTAAGTTCTCAAGCATAAGCGTAGCGACTACGCTGGCTTCAAGTATCTCTAACGTGGCTACTTCTGCGACTGTGGCTTCTGCGACAGGTAACGCCTTGCTTGGTGGAGTTACCCTAACAGCAGGTGACCAGTTCACAGTAGCCTTAGACCCAGATACAGCCAACGAAGAGATTGTCTTTGTAACTGCTCAAAGCACAGATGTACTAACAATTACACGTGGTCAAGCAGGCACAAGCAATATTGCTCACTCTGCTGGAGCCAGCGTAAAGCACGTTCTAACCTCAGATGATCTTGATGCCTTTGAGACTGCTGTATCACCTGTAGCAAGCCTAGGCTTTTCTGGTTCTACATCTGGTACCACAACAGTCCAAGCAACAGCAGTAGCTGGAACTACAACCCTTACACTTCCTGCAGCAACAGATACTTTGGTAGGTAAGGCAACAACAGATACTTTAACAAATAAAACCTTGACTACCCCTACCATTAACAGCGCAAAGATAAACCTTGCCTTTAATGCACAGACTGGAACAACTTATACCTTAGTCGCCTCTGACTCAAGTAAGTTAGTCACAGCATCAAATGCTGCTGCAATAGTGGTAACCATTCCACCAGCAATCTTTACAGCAGGTGAGCAGATAAATCTACAGCAAATCGGTGCTGGACAGGTTACCTTTGCAGCAGGCGTTGGTGTGACTGTCACCTCAACAGGAGCTACATCGGCTGCTCCAAAACTTAGAACTCAGTTCAGTGCCTGCACGATTATCTGTACAGCATCAAATACATTCACAGTGATTGGGGATATCTCTTAATGGCAACCACCTATAAAGTCTTAGGGCAATCAGCGCCATCTGCTGCAACGGCAACGGATGTCTATACGGTGCCAGCAGCAACTGAGACTATAATTTCCACAGTAAACGCAGTCAACACTCACGCATCAACGGCAGATGTCATTAGAATTGCAGTTAGGCCAAATGCTGCAGTCCTTGCCA
>Ga0209246_10001178_pt1 | contig 10473 bp, 2 predicted proteins | sample LauGreSpBDMM15SN_2_FD_187560 | JGI IMG/M metagenome (GOLD analysis project Ga0209246, IMG submission 187560) | Freshwater lake microbial communities from Lake Michigan, USA - Sp13.BD.MM15.SN (SPAdes) (version 2) | ecosystem: Environmental > Aquatic > Freshwater > Lake | place: Lake Michigan, USA...
ACATAATTACCAATCCAAATGTTTACCCGAATCCCTTCTCGGCGGGTGGTCTCTCCCAATCCTCCGAAGGAATTGATGCCAATCTATCAGATAGTATTAAGTTTGACGTTGTTCCTAGTTACAACGGCGGCAGTAAGCAAAAGAAAGCTTCTCGCCGAAAGTAATTTAAAGGTAGTATCTATATAAAACTATAATTATCATGGCAGTAAACAGCTATACCGAATGGACCGAAGAAGATATTCGTACATTAGATATTATGTATCGTAATAATATTCCAACACAACAAATTGCCAAAGCTCTGGAACGCACCGTTCGGGCAGTAGAGCATGCGCTAAAAAATCTACTTTTACAAGAAGTGCTCCATACGAACACTCGTCAGGTAGCTGATAAGTATAACATTTCTCCTGAAGCAATGTATTACGATTTAGTACCAGAAAAATATTTCCTCAAAGAACCGAAGTCCACCTCTCTTGTGCTTATGGTATTTGGAGGTGTTGCAGCTATTTCTGCTTTTATGGCTTTCTCCAGTATGTAAACTATCCTTTCCTTTTTATCTCTAGATACACGATCGTATCTTTAATGAAAATAAATATATGAAGAAAAATAGAGTTGACACGGTATGCGGTATCTTGCAAAGGACACCTTTTTACCCAGAGCATTTATTTATGCATCCAATGAGGATGTGCTCATTCTCCAGTCTGCAGTTTCAGAAACCAAAATTACCCTAATTAATTCATATGGGTCCAATCAGTTAGATCCTATCTTTCATCTTTCCGCTAGCAATGATTTGTTTAAGATAATACAAACCAGCAATGATATCGCTACTTTCTATTATCGGGACAATACAGGATATCTTAGTGTAGATGGAACTACCATCGCTAAAGATTTACGCTTGACCGACGAGAAAAATAGACAATTGCTCTTCCATGACATCGGCACCAATGACGAGTTTGCAGGAATTGGATTTACTAGTAAAAATATGACATTTCAAGTTCCAACCGTAACAGATGGGTACCTTTTTCAAGCTGCAGATGGAGCAGCGAATATCCCCTTAGTTAAAATAAATTATGATCCATTTACTCAACAAACTCATTTCGGAATTGGAAACCTTTATCCAACCCGAACATTGGATGTATATGGAGATATCTATACTACAGGAACCATTGTTACTTCCAATTTACGAGTCATTGGTCAAAGTACAATTCTAGATACTGTTACTTCTAATACAGAGCAAATTTCAGTTACAAATCAAGGGACCGGTCCTGCACTATTTGTAAGACAAACTGGTACCAATTCCATTGCAGAATTCTATGATGAAGGGGATATTGTACTTCTCGTAGATGATGACCGAAGGGTGGGAATAAATACCATGTATACTCGTAATGATTTTGATGTAAATGGATCCGCTATTATTTCTGGAAACCTTGGGATTGGAGGTACTCTTCTTCCATGCAAACCTTTGGATATTGTTGGAGATATTCAATACAGTGGAAATCTATACAAAAACGGAGAACTTGTAATTACCAGCACCTTTACCAGTTGGATTGTAGACGCTAGCTCCAATTCTTATAATATTATTGGAAATGTTGGAATTGGAACTACTGTGATGCCTGAACTATTAACAATTTATAATGGAAATATTCTTACCAATCAAAAATATATTTCTACATATACTGATGAAGCCCCCTTTTCTCTTCAAAGCACTTATCTCAATAGTAATCTAAACGTACAATATCTAAATTATGAAGATAGTAGTTATTACCGAAATGTAGAAAACATGAATGATGGAGTTCTTCCAACCTATCGGGGAGGTTCTGGAAGCAATTATCAAACGCTATCTAAAATATTAGTGGGAGGGGGAAACAGTAATGCTTTCATTAGTCCTGAAGAACTTCATTGGGACGTTACCAATAAATATTTAGGAATTAATCAAAACGCCCCCCAAGAACGTGTACATGTAGATGGAAATCTTCTGATCCAAAGTTCCAATAATACGATCATCTATCAAACAAGTTTTGGAAATCAAAAAGGAATCTATCATGCCTTAGAAAACAAAGAGTCTTCGGGATACTTAGGATTGGATACCCATTTGAAACTTTGGAGTTATTCCAATACTTCTGCTATCATACTTGGAACTACCAATACAGAGCGTATACGTATTCAACCCGATGGAAATGTTGGAATCGGAACTACATTTCCTCTCACTAAATTCCACGTAGTTGGAAATCAAAGTTTATTAGGAAACTTGGGAATTGGAACCATGATTGCTCCCATTTCTCTATATATTAATTCAACGGACGCAATTATGATTCCAAAAGGAACCCTTGTTCAACGACCTACACCAGAAACAGGATATGTTCGTTATAATACAACTTGCAACGAATTTGAAGGATATGCACAAAATCAATGGATATCTCTCTCTAAATTACGTAGTGTTATTGGAGATACTTATATTCTTCCCGAATATACTCCTGGTGAAAATGATAAGTCGTTACATTTCTTTACCTCAAATGTAGAAACCTTTACTATTGGAAGCAATTTAAAAGTTGGAATTGGAATCTCCCGCCCTCCGATTGGATTTTACGTTAATACAAATGATGCAATTGCCTTACCGAAAGGAAGCACATTAGAGAGACCTTCTGGTGAACTAGGATATATGCGATATAATAATGAATTAAATCAATTTGAAGGATTTGGATTTGGAAATCAATGGGGCTCTCTTAGTAAATTACAAAGTGTCAATGGAGATACATATATCCTTCCCGAATATAATCCCGGAAGTGATGAAAAAACGATACATTTCTATACCTCCAATCTGGAACGAATGACACTTGATCGGAATGGAAATTTGGGAATCGGGTCCACAAATCCGCAAGTAAAGTTAGTTATTATTGGAACAGATGCCATCCAAATTCCTAAAGGAACAACGTCAGATCGTCCAGGAAATCCAGGAAAAGGATATCTTCGTTTCAATACTACCATAGATAAGTTTGAAGGCTATGGAGAAAGTAATACCTGGGGGTCCGTAGGAGGTGTTCGGAGTGTCAATGGAGATACGTTTATTACAGCAGAAAGCATTCCAGGAGCGGATGATAAGACACTTCGTTTATATACCAATAATGTAGAAAGAGTACTTATAAATAGTATTGGAAATGTTGGAATCGGAACCACGGTTGCTAGAAATAAATTGGATGTAACTTCTGGTAATGCCTCCTTTACTGGAAATATTGGAATTGGAACCATACTCCCCCGTTATCCACTGGATATACCAACTGGGAATATCTATATTGGTGGAAACATTGGTATCGGTACTACCATTGCCAGATATCCAGTAGATGTTTATGGAGGGATTCAAGTAGGGATTGGAACTACTAGTGATGGTGCTACCCTGATCAACTTTAATATGGAACGATCCTGGAAATTTGTTGTAAACGGAACTGTCGGCAATACATCTCTTGTTCTCCAGTGTGCAAATAGCGCAAAATACTTTAACATTCAAGATAATCTTGCAACTAATTTTGCATCATTTTATTCAAGAGGTACCTCAGAGGATCCAAGTAGTAATAATGCTTGGTTCTCTTCAGCATGTGTTGGATATACATATAGTGCACTCAGGGCTCCAACAAATGGTTTAGGTATACAAGGAAATGTCGGTATTGGAACACGATTCCCGCGCCAGGCATTGGATATTACTGGAAATGGAGGGAATGCATTAATTGCTACAAGTGTAGGCATCGGTACATCTATTCCTCAAGGGACTCTTTATATTGGAGGAAGTATTCCTACCGTAGTGATGGGAGGAGGAACCAACGGGAATCTGATAAATATAAGCGATAACTCTTATTTGCGTTTTGGTTCAGATCAAGTTTATAAAACACATATTTTTGTAGCTGGAGAAACCTATGGAGGAGGAGACCAAGGAAAAATCAATATACGGTATAAAAATTACACTACATTTGATACGGTGAATGGAGTCTCGGGCACAGGAACTGAAAAAGTACGCATAGATAATATTGGAAATGTAGGAATTGGTACCACTTTAGTGCGTCAGACGTTTGATGTAGAAGGAGGAAACGCAATTATCAGTGGGAATGTGGGAATTGGAACGACTATTCCTTTACAAAAATTAGATGTTAATGGAACACAATCCATTCGTGGCAATCTTGGAATTGGTACTACTATGGTAAATAGTCCTTTGGATCTCTGGGTTAACACAACTACAGATGGAATTGTAGATGGAATACGTCTCACGACAAGCACATGCAATATCACATACAATCTGGTTACTGGCAGCGCCGTAACGATGAATATTATTAAACCGTTAGGATTATTACCATTAACCACCTTAGCAAAGATTTCCTATGGTTCCAAATATGCAACGTATGGTTCTGGTACAGAAAACAATGGAGTGCTTTTCTTTGATACTGCAGATAATGGAACACTTGGAACCAAAATGACAATTACAGGAGATGGTCTTGTTGGTATTGGAACAACCTTACCAAGAAAGAAATTAGATGTAACGGGAGGGGACGCAATTATCTCTGGAAATATAGGAATTGGTACCGTTATTCCACTACATTCTCTCCATGTAGAAGGTATTACATATATGCGTGGAAATCTAGGTATTGGAACATTAACTCCTCTACAGAATTTACATGTTGAAGGCAAAGCCTATGTTTCTGGAAATATTGGTATTGGAAGTACTACACCAACGTATACATTGGATGTAAATGGAACATGTCATATTAACAATGGTTCTAAAATTGTAGTACAAGGTGGACAAGATGGAGGTTCAACCAGAGGTATTTTTATGTGGGTGAATGATGATCCAAACTGGGGAATATATATGGCTTCTTCCGGGGTTGCAAAATCATTAAATAATCAAACAGCTTGTTCGGGAGGAGGTTTTACAAGTAATGCAATTCGTATAAGAACTGCAGCAGTTGAAACACAAGGTTTAATCTATGAAACATCAGACGAGGTATGTAACTTTAGTATACGTAGTTCCGATGCATTAACATATATTCGGGGAAATGTAGGAATTGGAACAACTGCTCCACGGGCAGCTTTAGATACCAACAATGGAGTCGGACTTTTTGGAAACATTGGAATTGGAACAACTGTTCCATTACAATCGTTAGATGTACGCGGATATACTATTTCCAGCCGCGTGGGAATAAATACGTTAATACCAACCAAAGAATTGCACGTAGAAGGAGATACAATTCTGAATGGAAACGTAGGTATTTCTACTAACAGCCCTATTTATCCTTTTCATGTATATTCAACTGATCACATTATCGTATCTCAAAATGGTAAGCTTGCAATTTCTAAAAATATTAGTACAGCTCCTACAAGTGAATTGGATATTGTGACGACGGCGGGTTCTATGAGTAACTGTGGAATATTGTTACGAAATAGTGTAAATACCACACCTACTCCATCTCTACGAATCTTAGCAAATCGCTATGATGGAGATCTAAATACTGCTTATGCTGCAAATATAGGGTTGGCACGATATAATACAAATTATTACCAAATAACACAATCTCCTCTTGGTGCCATCCATTTTGGCGGTAATCATACAAATGGAAGTATAAACAATGTGGCATATATGGCATCCATTCAGGGTATTGCTGATGGGGATTTTCTTACATCTAATTCTGCACCAACCAGTCTTGCTTTCTATACTGGTAGTAATTCCTATGTCTTTACAGATACGAGTGTATCCACCAAGGGAAATGAGACGATGCGAATTACCTATGATGGAAAAGTAGGAATTCAAACAAGTACTCCACAATATACCTTAGATGTACGTGGAAGCAGTATTATTACTGGAAATGTTGGAATAGGAACTACAATTACCCAAGTAGGATTAACAGTCTATAGTGATACATATCTTGGGTCAGGAATGAAAGGAGTCTATAATACTCTGGGAGGAGGACCTTTTTATAAACAAAAAACCTGGGGTGCAGAAGGAACTACACATACCATTTCTTCGCCAGACTATTGCGTTGCAGAAAACAGTTCTGGAACACTTCATATCCAGGTAAAATCTGTAACCAATAATAAGCTTGGAAATGTATCACTTTCCTTCTTAAATGCATATGGAAGTGACGTAGATACTTTCTCTATCTATTATCATAAAACAGATAATCTTACTACATTTAGTCTTACTGTATCTGGCAATGACATTGTTGTAACAACAGACAGTGATTGTAGTATGTGTTGGTCAAGCATTGGTGCATGCTAATGCGGGACAAGGAAATATATAAATATATTTTTTTTACATTAGAGCAGTATAGAAGAATGTCGCTCATACAAAAAATTGTTCAACAGGATGATTTATTGAGTGAAGCACTCATTGATCCTGTGACAAAGTTTCGTGTGTCTACCCCAGAATCTATGATTCAAACAGATTTTGAGTATGGTTTACAGCCTACAAAGTGGGAATCTATTGAACTTATCAATAATATTCCAGTATTTTATGTAAAAGATGGAGATTTAGATATATCTCTAGAGTTTGTAAAAACGTTTGAAAATAGTTATATCGTATGGGTTCGCTGTAGAGTTCCCCATAATTTCGTAGCTGGTTCTCCATTTGTAGTGACAGGACTTGGATCACTTACCGCAGAGGGAACCTATATAGTATATAGTATTGTTGACGATTATGAATTTTATTATCGTGCAAAACAGTCTCAACTATTAGATGCAGATATCTATGATTCCTATACTACATATTTATATAGTGCTCGTATTTTCTCTGCAACCCAATACAATATGGATAACCTTATTGCCGTAGAAACTTCTGGAATTACAGATCGTACAGAGGGAGGTGTAGCTGAACCCGAGTTATCTACGATCAAGGTAATTACACAGTTTCCACATGGTTTTGTTGCAAAATCCACCTTTATGATGGGAAACAGTCTTGGTGAAAAGAACGTTGATTTTGATGCAAAGCTCATTGATGTAAATGGAATCATTACGGAAACAATTATTATTAATACTGCTTCCAATAATCCCTTTGGTTCAGGATACCTTACCAAAGTAATTAACCCTTACGAGTTCCAGAGTAAACGAACGTATTTTATAGATCTTGCAGATATTAACTATGATAGTCGCTTTATTACGATGTCTAACCATTCGTTGGTTACGGGTAATTTTTTGATGTATGTCTCCCCTATTAGTGACACTCCAATTGGAGGAATGCAAAATTATAAACTTTATTATACGAACGTGCTTTCACCTCATCAAATTCAGCTAAGTAATGTAGAACCATTTCTTCAAGCGGGTCTAAATTATAAACGTTATACAATTTCTACAGATCCTATTGCTGCAGCAAAATTCCCATTTATACCAACAGGAGCAACAATGATGGATTTTACAGGACATCTAACAAGTTGCTATCGTATTGGTAGTACAAATTATCCATCTACAAAATTTGTTGGAGGAACAACTGCACTTGGAATTATAGGAGGAACCGCTTACAATACATCTGCATTTACATTTGCAACAACTACTAAAACGATGCTTGATATGGAAGGTTACTTTTATACAACATATACGGGAGAACATAGATTAAAAATTATTTCAAATGATATTGCTTATCTATGGGTAGGCTCAAATGCTACGAGTTATGAGTTTAATAAAAATAAAACTTACGGTCAAACATCTACCATTGGAGACAGTACCCAAACGGTCACACGAACTTGGACTGGAGCACTCTATGGTTCTACATTGCGTTCTAATGAATTAATACTTAACTTAACTTCCAACGATTTAGTTCCTATTAAGGTAAGATTTGCAAACCAGAGACAAACAAATACTAATTTTGAATTAAATTATAAACTACCTTATTTTGGAAATAGAACAAATACATGTCTTTCTGGATGCAATGTCGGAACATTTACGGGTATAGGAATCACTGCAGGTCATATGGATTATGCACTCACTGGGAAATGCTTTTTCTATAGCCCAGGAAGATATGAAACAAATGTAGGAATTGGAACTTCTCTTGGAAGTGTATTTAGTGATAGTAAGTCATATTATAAGTTTAGTCCAGCTGAAATGATCAATGGAGTTGCAACAGATAACTACGGGGTTCATTCTTTCCATAAAGCTTATTTAGTAAATGGAATTGTAAATAACGTAGCAAACACTTCAAGAGCGGTATATTCACCTGGAACAATTAATGTAAATTACAATCCACAAGTAAACGATAGTCAAGGAGCCTCGTCTGCAAGTCTTACCAAGGGCGGAAAGGTTGCAATTTTTTCAGGAGATATACTTTCTAAAAAAGAAGCATTTGGACTTCCAGAACTTGCTTCTACATTAAATAACTATGGAGGATATTCTGTAAATAATTATAATTTTGCAAATGTACAACTTACGGTAAATATAACACCTACTGCTGTTTCTACAACAAAAACAGTTGCTACTGATAACTTTTATCCAACCATTGATCTTACATTAAGTACTCTTCCACAGAAATACAATGGCTATAAATTAAGTTCTGCAGTCTGGATTGTTCCAATCGTTGATGTTGCTTTGAAAAATTCAATTTACTATCCCTCTCATGGAATAAGTACTAATGATGTCATTATATTTGGAAATGTAGGATGGGGATCTTTACCAAAAGGTCTCGTGAGTCAAACGCCTTATTATGCAGATTCAATAGATGTAAATTATCTACGTATTAAAACAAAATCTGGTTTGGTTAGTCCATTTGATATTAATGAATTTACCAATGCAAGTTTTGAGATTTCTCGTACCTCTTCTAACGTGTATAACCGAGAAAAGAATAGATTAGGTGCTTACCGTATTTATGCAGAGGGTCATGACTTTACATCCAATGCACCTGTTTATTATTATCAAAGTGGTAGTAATTCTACATTAATTGGAATTACAAAAAATACTCTCTATTACATATGTAAACCATATTCGGATAGTTTTCAATTAGCCAGTCAAAAGAATGGTCCTGCATTAAGAATTACCCATAATATTACATCGCAAGAATACCATGCAATCCGTTCTGCAGAAAGAGGTACTGTTGATGGAAATTATATTATTGATGAAGATGTGGGTGTTACTACAGATGATCCATATACATTACAGTTTGTAACAAAAAATCCTATTACAGATGCTCCAATTTATGGAATTCCATATACTCGTAAATACTTTAATCCGCGAAGTGCATTAGATTTAGGTTCTAATTTATTCTATATTCCTGATCATCGTCTGCGAACAGGATCTCGTATTATCTACGGTATTTCAAATAATGGAGCAGGAGGTTCTATTCCTAATATTAATGCAGATAGTAGCTATTTAACAATACGTATTGATGAAAATCGTTTTAGATTATCTTCTATAAATGCAAATTCTTTAGTAGGAGCAGGTATTACTTCTGGACCATTTATTGATGCATGGACACTATTAAATAATAATCCAATGTCTGATTATATTATATTTAACCAAACAACAGACGTATACCCGTATGATAGAAATGATGGAGGTTCTTATCATTACTTTGATTTTGCAAGTATTGGAGGAGATACTCCTTATCCAAAACCATTAAAACTTGCAAATAATTGCAATCTTATTACAAATGCAAATACAAAGAGTGGTATAGATTTTACATCTGTAACAAAACTTGGAGGAATTATAGGAATCCGATATGCTGATCGTTCTAATAATTATAGTTTAGTTGGCGTAGGCACTACAGCGGGTGCAAGTGAAATTATTCTAAGTGGAAATGCAAATAATTTTGCAGCAGGGGATGCAATTGTATATAATGCTCCATCTGGAAGAAGAGGTATTGCAGGTTTAAGTAATAATTACTTCTATTATGTACAAGGAATTTCAGGTATAGGGACAACCCAAACCAGAATTTCTTACCTTTATAATACTTCCAATAGTGCAGTTTTAGAAGAAGTTAACTATTACACAGGACTAGGTAATTATGTAGGGTTTTCAACTTCATTAAACGGAGGCTCTTTCAGTAAACGGTTTGCAGGACAAATTGACTATTATACAATTTCAGATATTAATAGTAAAAATGTAGTGACAGTGAATCGTGATATTGTATTACCAAGCTGGTTAACATCTCCAGATACCACATCTGGACAAATTATGGTATCTACTGGAATTTATCCTCGTTTAGATTCTTATATTGAACATAGAGCTTTTAATGGAGGAGTTGAAATTGTTCCTTCACTTTGCCCTTTTACACGTATTACACGTCAGACTAGAAAATATTTCCGTTACCAGGCAGGAAAAGGAATTCAATTGTCTAAAGCAGTTAACTTTAGTGCCCCTGTAAAATTCTCATACTTGAAATTGGATACAGACGAAACTAGTAGTAGTTATAATCTACTTGTTGGAAAAACTAGAAGTCCTCATCGTTTAACAAATGGAGTGCGTATTCGTATTGATAATGCAATTAGTAGTGGTTCTACTGATTACTGGAATGGTCAA
>Ga0209246_10001179_pt1 | contig 10472 bp, 6 predicted proteins | sample LauGreSpBDMM15SN_2_FD_187560 | JGI IMG/M metagenome (GOLD analysis project Ga0209246, IMG submission 187560) | Freshwater lake microbial communities from Lake Michigan, USA - Sp13.BD.MM15.SN (SPAdes) (version 2) | ecosystem: Environmental > Aquatic > Freshwater > Lake | place: Lake Michigan, USA...
GTAATTGAATGAAAATTCACAAATTTGTTACGCTGTCTTCTCTCTAATAAATCAGAAACAGTAGCAATTCTACTATTTTTTTTTATATTAGAATACATTTATATTTAAACAAATATTATTTTAGATATTCAGTTTTAAATGAAATTTAGATGGATTACAAATAATGAGATAAATGGATTGTTCAATGTATGTTATAACTTCTCCACTATTATACATTATATCTATGTTAACCGGATACATTCTTGCTAAATACAAATCTGATCAGCAAGTAGAACACCTATATAGATGTAATGATGAATTGCAAGAAGAAGTAAATATTTTAAATGAACTCTTAGCAGAAAAACAACGAGAAAAATCAGATGTTGATTAGTTATGTTTCAAAAGTTTTTTACCTTAGAAATAATAATCTTAAAAAGTAATGGCAGTAAATATAAAAAATTCTGAGTTGAAAGAAACACAAGGTAAAACATTACCTTCTATTTCTTTAGAAGTTTTAAAAACAATGCGAGAAGAACAGTGTTCAACATCATTTTCTAGTAATTTTAAATTGCAAAATTATCAACGTTTTTTACGAAGAGTATTATCTCCTGAATCATCAGTTAGAAATTTATTAGTTGTTCATGGAACAGGAACAGGAAAAACATGTACGGCAATACAAATTTCAGAAGAATATATTACTAAACCTGAATTTCAAGATAAGACTGTATTAGTTTTAGCAAATCCTGCAGTTCAAGATAATTTTAAGAATCAGATTTTTAATTTATCTAAGGTATCTGTAGATAGTGGAGTTTTACTTTCAAAGCAATGCACTGGCCGCAGATATTTAGATATGATTTTGCGTGTTCAAAATGAACCTATGAAATGGTCGGATCCTCAAGTTAGAGAAAAGATTTCAGATATATCACAAAAATTAATTAAAGAATTTTATGAATTTCAAGGATATACTGAATTTGCTAATGCTTTAAAAACTCAGGCAGATATTGGTAGTTTACATTTAGAAACATGGATACATAAAACATTTGATAATCGTATGATTATTATTGATGAAGCACATTCATTAAAAACAACTGATGAAGGATTAGAAACAAAGTTAATTAGTTCTGCATTAAAACAAGTTGTTGAAGTAGCAAATAATTTAATATTAATTCTTTTAACTGCTACACCAATGTTTGATGACTATAGTGAAATTTTATATTATTTTAATTTATTTTTATTGAATGATCGTAAAATAAAAACATTTATGAAAACTTCTGATGTCTTTTTAGAGAATGGAGATTTCAAAGAAGGAATGGAACCAAAATTTAGAGGATGGTGTCAAGATTATATTTCATATGTTCGTGGAGATAATCCTTTAACATTTCCATTTCGATTACCACCACCAAAAGACTTTATAGCACCAATTGCAACAATTGATTGGGAAACTGGAAAAACAATTCCTTTAGAAGAACGTAGAAAAATTCTTACATTAACAGCATCATATGTTAAAGGAATACAGAAAAAAATTATGACATCAAAAGATTTAACTAAATTAGGTCCTGCATCAATTGAACAAGTATTATGTTCTTTTCCAAATAATCAAGCATTTGCAAAAACATTTGTTTTATCATCTGATGAAAATGCTACCTACAAATATGCAAAGAATATTCCTAAATTTTTAAGTCCTTCTTTAATAGCAGAATATAGTTCTAAATTTGCTTTAATAACTAAAATAATTTCAGAATCAAAAGGAGTAATATTTATTTATTCAAATTCTGTAAGATATGGAGCAGATTTATTTGCTATGTGTTTAGAAGAACATGGTTATTCATCTGCAACTGGATCACAACTTTTAGAAAATACTTCAAATGAAGTAGAACGTGGATCTCTTGGAAAATATGCTTTATTTACATCTAAGGTTCAAGAAGGTGAACGACGTAGATTATTAGATAGATTAAAATTACCTTCTAATTCTGAAGGTCAAGAAATAAAAATTATTATAGGTTCTAAAACTATTGCAGAAGGAATAGATTTAAGTTATGTTAGACAAATACATATTTTAGAATTTTGGTGGAATATGTCAAGAATTGAACAAGCAGTTGGAAGAGGTATACGAACATGTTCACATAATAGATTACCTTTTGAAGAACAAAATTGTATGGTATATTTGCATGTTTGTAAAGTAAAAGATTCAGAAGAAGAATTAATTGATGAATATTATTATAGAACAAGAGTTGAACAAAAAGGTAAAATAATTGCAAAATTAAAAAATGTTATTATGGAATCAGCAATGGATTGTCCTTTACAAACTGAATTAAATAATTTACCAAAAGAATGGAGACAATTTGAAATTGAACAAACTTCTTCTTATAAAGATCAAAAAGTAAAATATAAATTAAATGATTTATCTTCACCTTTATTTGGAGAAGTATCATCTGTATGTATAAGAACCGATGTAGCAGAAGATCCTGATCATGAAAGACCTTTATCTGCTTACTTAGATGTTCGTGATGAAGTATTAGATAAACTTTTAGGAATGTTTTTAAGAAAACCTGTGTGGCATATAAATGATTTAGAAAATTCACCAGAAATGAAACAATATGATAAAGATGTATTAATTTATATATTACAATCTGCAATAGAAACTGGATTTCAATTAAAAGATTCTAATGGTAGAACAGGAACCTTAGAATCTAAGGGAGAATTGTATGCATTTACAACTGGGAAATTTAATTCATTACAAGATAGAATAATTAGACGCGAAGAAAAGAAAGAAGTTCCTTTACGAGTTCATGACATAGAAGAAAAGAAAGGGTTATCATTAGAAGAATTAATAAATAAATTTAAATGGATTGGTGATACAAGAGAACGTTTTTCAAAAGAAGTTTTAGAATGGTATATCTTAGATCATATTATGCATCCTAAACAACGTTTAGAACATATGTTAAATTTAGATTGGAAAAAGCCACCAATTTATGCAAGATCGTTAAAAACAAAACATTTTAAGATTTTAGGTTCTGGACAAATTTATGAAGGTCTTGAAAAAATTATACCAATAGGTGAACAGAAAGATGAGTATATGGAATGGGTAGGACAATTAAAAGATTCATTCATTGAAAAGAAAGAAAACTTTTTTGCTGCAATGGATAATCAAAAAATTAAATTTAATATAGATACAGGAAATGCCTTGAAAAAAGCAGAACGATCTAAAAATATTGGTGGACGTGCATGTGGGACTGCTATTTCAGATACAGTATTAAACTTATTCGCTGAATGGTTAGGAATGGAATTTCCAGAGTATGTAAAAGTAAAAAAAGATAGATGTCTCTTTTTAGCATTACTTATACGTCATGTAGTTATTGAAGGTAAGAAAGGTATTGATTGGTGGACACCAGAAGAATGGTCTATCTTACAAGAAGATGATAATCGTAAAGATTTAATTATGAGATTAAAAGATTAGACAACATCATCTTCTGAATCAGAAGGATCTTCAAAATCTACAATAATATGATCATCCCCATAAATTTTCATTGAACCATAAATTTCATTTGCTGTAATAGTCAAATCATTAACTGAAGTAAAATTATGAGAATCTATACTTGTAACTATCATTCTTGTATCCATAATTGCAACTTTCCGTTCAACACCAAATCTTTTAATTGAATTAGAATTATATATTTTGTAATATCCAAGACCTGTAGTCAAGATACAAATTGAATGTCCTGTTTCACTATTTTTCCAAATGCCATCACCAAGATCAAGATCACCTATTAAATGTTGTATATCTCCAACAATATAATTTCCTGCATCCATCTTACCAGAAAACCCATAAGGAATATTGTTATGCAATTGTTTCCAAGCCATTACTAAAATTATGTCTGTTGTTTTAAAATGGAATGAGTTTACCATCTATAAGAATAAGGAAAACAAATGGATCCCTTATTTGAACGTCGTGAACTTACAAGAAATGTTCACATTCAATCTAAAACATTACAAAAAAATATGTTACAACCTTTAGTTACACAACTAAGAATGAATCTAGAAGGACATTGTTCATCGGAAGGATTTATTCAATCACAAAGTATAACAATTTTAAAATATTCAATCGGTAGATCAAATTATACTAAGGGTGGGATAGATTATCAAGTTACATTTCAAGCAGATATATGTTTTCCTCATTCCGGTCAAGTATTTAAAGCTACTACTGATATGAAGTCAAAAATAGGTATACATGCCTTACTTCCTCCACTTAAAGTTCTAATTCCTCGTGATTTGCATATAGGTAATCAAGATTTTGAAACTTTGGAAATTGGTAAAGAAATTGAATTTGAGGTTGTTAATGCTGTATTTAAGCAAATGGATAAGGATATAATTATTATTGGAAGATTACGTTCTGCATTGAAGCCTGCACCTTTGATGCCTCTACTTCATGCTGAACACGAAGTTAAATTTGAACCTAAGGCTTCTAGTTCAGAAACTGAAGAGAAAGTAGTTACTATAAGTCAAGTTGAAGAACCTAAGAAAAAGAGGTTAAAGAGAAAAACAGTAGAAGGAACAAATGAATCGCTCAAAGCTGGAACAGATGAAAGCACAGGTTGATGCATTAGACGCAAATGATCATAAACAATTATATACTATTATTAGTCAATTTACCACAGAATTTACTAAGACAACTAATGGTGTTTTTGTTTCATCTGATAAACTTTCTTTAGAATGTCTTCAACAAATTGAAACTCATATACAATTTTGTTCCGATCAAAGAAAAAGAATGGAAGAAGATCAAAAACAACGTAAAACATATGAACGTATTTTTGAATAAAAATGGACTTACCTAATTTCATCTGATAAAGAATAAGGAATGGATAAAGTTATCCGAGAATTTATAGAAATCTCTAAAAAGGATTCTAAAGCAGAATTTGAATGTTCTGTTTTAGTTTCACAAAAAACTTCATTAATTCAAACAAAAGATATTGCAGATAGAATTCAAGAAACTATTAAAACTGTATCATTAGGATCATTTATTGAAACTTCTTTATTGAGAGTTTCATATCCACAAAATATTCGTGTAGAAGTTGAAACTCCACAATTAATTCAAAAAGTATGTATGTCATCATCATTTAAAGGTATACCCTTAAAAGTTGAAAAGAAAAGTCCTTATCCAATTTCAAATAATACCTTGGATTATCAAGATAGATTTACAAGATTTCGTTTGCGCGAAGAAGAAGTTATTAGAAGAGATTGGGATGCATCACCAAATGATAAACGTGTAGAAATGATTCGTCTCATAAATAGAAGAACATATAAATCTATAGATGAATTATTCAATATAGATTTCTCTTTAATTAAAACTAGAAAAACTGGTCAAACATTAAAAGATGTTTTGAAAGAACCACCACAATATGAACTTGAAATTGAGTTTATTAAACGCGATACAAAATTATCACAAGAAGATATTCAAACATCTTTACTAAGATTAGTAGATACATTTGTAAAATCATTTCAAGAATCTGATTTTATTCTTGGACCACAAGAACAAGAAAAATATATTCAAGAATTTCGTGCTACACGCTTAAACTTTTATAGTCCAGTTACTTTGATGCGTCGTAATCTTATTGAATCACAATCATTTTCTATATGGAAAGATTATTCTGTTACTATTAAAGCAGATGGTTCAAGATATGGATTGTATGTAGCAAAAAATAAGAAAGTTTTGAGAATTGCATTCAGAACAAATATTCCTATATGGACCGGATTAACTGCAGGAGAAGAATTCATTGGAGATTTTATTGATGGTGAATTTATTAAACCTAATTTGTTCTTAATCTTTGATATCTATCGTTATAAAGGAAAAGATGTTACTAACCTACCTCTTATGGGACCTGAATCTAGATTGGAATATGCACGTAAATTTGTAGAAGATACTAAAAAGTTTATGATGGAACCTGGAACACCTATACGGATTGAATCAAAGAAATTTCTTGCTGGTGATGGTCCTGTAATGGAACAAGCTATTAAAGAAGTTCTAGATGCTAAATATGAATATGAAACTGATGGAATAGTATTTACTCCAAAAAATTCAGGATTAGCACCTTCAGAACAACGTGATAGAAATGTATGGACAACTGTTTATAAATGGAAACCACCTCAACAAAATTCTATTGATTTTCTTCTAAGATTAGGTGAAGAAACGTATGATCCTGTATTAGATACGCGAGTTCGTAAAGGATCACTATATATTGGTAGAAGACCAACAGATTCTATTTTATATCCATGTGAAACTCTAACAGGAGAATTTGTTCATGAAAAATTACCTGATGATTTATCTGCACTTGCAACAGAAAAATATGTTCCTGCATTATTTCAACCATCAAATCCTAAAAATCCAGATGCATATAAAATTATGGTTCCTATTAATGATAAGGGTCTTCCTTATGATTCTGAAGAACAACGTGTAGAAGATAATACTATTATTGAATGTTCTTATAATATAGAAAAACAACGATGGATTATTATGAGAACTCGTTATGATAAAACATATAAATATCGTGTTAAACACGAACCTGAATTTGGTAATGAACGTCAAGTTGCAGATAATATTTGGTCATCTATACATATTCCTATAGCAGAAGAAACCTTGAAACAATTTGCAACTCTACCAATTGATAATTCTCAAGAAGATGAAATTTATTATAAAGAAGATTTAGATCGTAATGCTAGAATTTTACAACCATGTTATACTTATCATTTAACTATCAAAGATATGTTGTATGCTAAATCTACTTTGAAGAATGGAACACTTCTAGAATTTGGTGTTGGTAAAGGTGGAGATTTATCAAGATGGAAACGTAATAGATTATCTAAGGTTGTAGGTATTGATCCTGCAGATTCTGGATTAAAAGAAGCATGTTCTCGTTACTTAAAAGATATGGAAGTTCATCCTGCCGATCATCGTCCTAAAATGTTAATGGTTAAAGGTGATATGACAGAAATGTTATATGATCAAGAAAGTCCTAAATTTAAAATTTTAAATGGTTCTGAAAAAGGAACAACAATGTATCTAGCAGCATTTGAAGGTCTACAAAAATTTGATTCTTCTTCATCACAATTTAATATTCATTATGCATGTGGATCAGAAGAAGTATTTCGAACCTTTGTTAAAAATGTTACTCTACATACTAAAAAGACATTCTTCGGAACATGTTTAGATGGTCAAGCAGTATATTCTATTCTTATTGGAAAAGAAAAACATATATTTACTGATGGTCATAATATTGGTGGTGAATTTGTAAAAAAATATGAAGATAAAGAAACATGGTCTGAAGAATTTGGAATGGAAATTATTGTATCATTAGAATCATTTGATAAACCACAAAAAGAATATCTTGTTCCGTTTAAAAGAGTTCAAGAAATATTTGAAGAAAATGGTTTCACATTAAAAGAATCTACATTATTTTCAGAAATTTATCCTACTCAAACAAAAGTTCTTACACAAGAACAACAATCATATTCATTCTTGCATAGAACATTTATATTTGAACGTCAAGAAGAAAAAGAAGAAAAAGAAATGACTCCAAATGATGATGCTGTTCAGCTAGAAGAAAAACCTAAACGTAAATTGAAAAAGAAAGGTGGTTCGGTTCAGGAAGTTATCTTATTTCATTCAGCTGGTGAAGATAAGGGACCATATAGAACCTTTAGTAATATGGCTGAATATCCTGTGCAAATTGAAGATAAACGTTATCCTACAGTTGAACATTATTTTCAAGCAATGAAAGCTAAAGAATTTAATGATAAAGAAATGTTACAAAAAATTATGGAAACACCTTCAGCTAAAGCAGTTAAAGCTTTAGGTAAAAAAGTTAAGAATTTTATAAAAGAAAAATGGGATTCTGAACGATTAGATATTATGAAACGTGCTGTTCGTGCAAAATTTGTTCAACATCCTGAATTACAAAAACAATTAATGGAAACTGAAAAGAAACAAATTGGTGATGCAGATGCACGTGATTTATTTTGGGGTATTGGAACATCAGAAAATACTGATAAATCTCGTAATCCTGAAAAGTGGAAAGGACAAAATCAACTAGGTAAAATTATGATGAGTTTAAGAGAAGAATTCAGTTAAATTATTTAAGCAAATAAGTTTTGGCCTAATTGATTTGCTTTTTGTTGTTGGTTGGGGAAATGTGTGCTAACTAACAATGGATTAATTGCGGTTCCTTTAAACATTCTTGTTACATTAGTAGCTACGCCCATACTCATGTTAGCAACAGGTCCAGGAAAAGAGATTGCGCCTTCAAGCATCGATTCGAAATTTATTACATTACCTGTATTCCAACCCTCAAGTGATTGATATAAATTTCTGGCATTTCGGAACATAAATGACATATTTTTTACACGTGAAACATCCCAATTCATAGGTCGATTATAATATGTTGCGCCGTCAAACATATATGACATATCAATTACTTGTCCGGTCAACCAACCATCCATTCCTTGAAAAGAACCAAGACAATTTTGAAACATATATGACATATCAGTTACATTTAAAGTATTCCATCTGTTACCCTGTCTGTTAATATTGCTACCCAATCCACTACCTTGAAACATACCTTTCATAGTAGTTACGCTTGTGGTTACCCAGTCTGGCATACTTCCATTATATAACGCTGCACCTGAAAACATATAAGACATATCAGTTACATTAGAAACATTCCATAAATTAGTATTTACACTTGAAGTATTAATAGTTTTATTAAATGCTGCTGCATTTTTAAACATATTTGACATATTAGTTACTTTAAACGTATTCCACAAATTAATTGGTACATCGAATCTAATCGCATTTTCAAACATATTAGACATATTTAATACATTAGCAGTATTCCATATATTAGTATTTACAGTTGAAGTATTAATAGGTTTATTAAAAAATTCTGCACCTGAAAACATATAAGACATATCAGTAACTTTAGAAGTATCCCAGTTTAAGTCTTGGTTAAACAAAGTTGCATTTCTAAACATACTTGTCATATTAGTTACGTTAGCAGTACTCCAATTTGTGATATTTCCCATAAAAACGCTTGCTCCATTAAACATATTACTCATATTTGTTACATTGACAGGACTAGTCCAAGAGTTTAATTCTTTATTAAATCTACTCGTCCCATAAAACATGTATGACATATCAGTTACCTTAGAAACATTCCAATTGCCCATCTCTGAATCAAACTGACTTAAACCATAAAACATAGAAGCCATATTTAACACATTAGAAGTATTCCATTTATTGTTATTAGTGCTTAAGTTTATAAAAGTATTAGTTGATGGGTAATAACCAAATGCAGTGGCATTTTTAAACATAGAACGCATATCTGTTACCTTAGACGTATTCCAATTTGAAATATTTACAGCGGAATCTCCACCTTGAAAGCTTGATGCGCCTTCAAACATATATGCCATATCAGTTACATTAGAAGTATCCCATAATGCGATATTGCTATTAAATACACTTGCATTTAGAAACATACGCGACATATTGATTGCACTTTCAGTATTCCAACTTGAAAGATTTCCATTAAATGTTGTTGCTCCTTTAAACATACTTTGCATATCAGTTACGAGAGCTGTATTTATATCGGGATTTTTATTAAATGCAATTGCATTCTCAAACATATTTTTTGTATCAGTTAAAGCTAACGTGTTCCAACCTATACGTTTATTAAATGCACTTGCATTTTGAAACATAAAAGACATATTTGTGACTTTAATAGGATACCAATTTTCAATAACTTCATTAAATGCAGTGGCCCCATTGAACATAAAAGACATATCTAATACATTTGAAACATCCCAAAGTGCAATAATTCCATTAAAATTAGTTGCATTTTGAAACATTTTAACCATATTAGTTACCTTAGAAGTATTCCATTGATTACCTGAAGTATTAATATTTTGATTAAATATTGTAGCTCCTTGAAACATACCTTCCATATTAGTTACATTAGAAGTATCAAATCCTGAAATATCTTGATTAAATAAAGTTGCATCTTTAAACATGTAACTCATATCTGTAATTCCTTTTGTAGAATCTACATTTGTTAAAAATGGTGTAAAACTGGAATTTGTTGGAAATTTTGTGAATGTTCCTTCTACACGGACTGTATAAGTTCCTGCTGAATAGTTATGTAATCCTCCATTAATAGTCGAAGAATTATCGCCCCAAGACACTCTATTTATTCCAGAAGGGGTATCTAAATTGACAGTTGTTGCAGAAGGTAAAATCATAGTAAATATTACATCTGTAGAATATGTAATTCCACTAGAACCAGTTACTCCTGTAGTTCCAGAAGAACCAGTTACACCAGTAGTTCCACTACTTCCAGAAGAACCAGTTACACCTGTAGTTCCACTACTTCCAGAAGAACCAGTTACACCAGTAGTTCCACTACTTCCAGAAGAACCAGTTACACCAGTAGTTCCACTACTTCCAGAAG
>Ga0209246_10001183_pt1 | contig 10462 bp, 23 predicted proteins | sample LauGreSpBDMM15SN_2_FD_187560 | JGI IMG/M metagenome (GOLD analysis project Ga0209246, IMG submission 187560) | Freshwater lake microbial communities from Lake Michigan, USA - Sp13.BD.MM15.SN (SPAdes) (version 2) | ecosystem: Environmental > Aquatic > Freshwater > Lake | place: Lake Michigan...
GCCTTGTGTTTGCCCTGGCTGATTTGCTTACGCAGATCTGTCCAGCTCTTGGCTATGCCTTCTAAGTCTGGCTCGTTTTCGTCCTTCTTCCAGAAGTTCTCTGGCCAGTAGTCGGGTCGCTCTAGGGGATCCTCTGGCGCTGGAGCGCTTGGGTCTGCAGCCTTGTGGTCGATCTCGACCGACTGGGGGTTGATTGGCTGGCTTTCGTCACTTGCTTGCACGTTGTCAAGTAGGCCGGATGTACCGGGCTCGACTGTTGCTGTGTCTGTCATAGTTTCCTTGCAGTGTTAATCCGTACCTCGATGTCCCGCACCACTGTTCTCTGCCCTTCAGCAAAGAAAGCGTGTGAGGGGTCTGTGCCCGGCACGGCGATGGGCACATTCACATACATGTATTTAAGCCACTGGAGTAGCTTCTGGCCATCCTCAGAGCTAAACACCCGCAGGGTTAGCCTGGCAAGATCTTCTCTCTTTTGGTCAACATCTCGGATGTCGGTGTTCTGGCCAATGGCGTCTAGTTCGTCCCATGACATAGTTATTCCTCTAACTTGTTATTCATCAATAGAGGCCTTTTTATTGATCTTGGGGTTAATGAAATACCAAGTTTATTTTCTGCCTCTTCCTTACTTGCTATTCCTAAAGCATCTGGATTTTTACCTGTCTCACGCATAAAATATTCTTTCCAAACAGTAGGATGCTTTTCTGACTTTAGAGGCATGTCATCTTCTGTCGTTGATGGCCAATGATATTTATCTTTATCAAATGGATCTCTTACAGGTTTAATGCCGCTTTTCCAAGCTAAACGATAGTCATAGTCTTCTATATTTAAATCTGGCTCTTCGTCATAGTCATTGACAAATTCTTTAAACCAATCTGTTTTTCTAATCCATATTTGAAAAGCATTTTCTTCTGTTTCGTCTAGTTTTAAAGGTTCCATTACATAACCCCTTCTGGTGCCGGTAGAGCCTGCATGCCGGCGCCAGCTTGGGCTTGCATGGCCATAGCTTGTGCGATAGCTTGCTGCTGCTGCTGGTTCTTCATCTCTTCCATAAGCACGGCACGCTCCGCTGCGGTGTTTCTCACAGCTGCTGGCACCCCTAGCTTGTCGGCTAGGTAGTCCACCAGCACATCTGTCTTAATGGCTAGCTGGCCATCGGTGCCCAGGCTCTGGCTAATCTGCATGTACTGCATGATGGAGTTAACCTCCTCCATGTTCTGAGCCATTGCAAGCGGTGCCACTGGGGTTACCTTGACCTCTAAGCCATTAACACGCAGAGGCATGTCAATCAGGCCACGCTCGTCCATCACTTCCAATATCTTGGCTGTTACTGGGATCATGGTCTCATTTATTAGTCGGCCAAAGGCAGAGCCTAAGTTCTGAGCCAGCTCCTTCATGCGCTCTACGATCTCGGTGGCCGACCTGGCAGACATGTTGTCAGGTGGCAGCGACTCATCGAGCAAGATCCGCTTGATACTTTGCGTCATGTCGTTGATCACCAGCTGGCTGACGTTGAAGTCACCAGAGCGGGGCAGGGCTAGCAGGGCTGGGCCTTGTGCGCCACCATTGCGCGCAACTGGAATGATCGCACCAGGCACTATCTTGACTGTGTTGGGGTTTAACACTCCATCATCGGCGGCGGTATAGACACCGGCCACAGCAAGCGATGCGTTCTTGAGCAGCAGCTCCTTAACCTTGTTCAGCGTCTTGATGTCTGGCAGCGCAGTCATCAACGGTCCACGCCCATAGATCTCTCCTGCCACCTTCATGTAGCGAGAGATCACCCAAGGGCTCATCTTTCTGCGGCGGTAGACAATCTCTGTCTTAGATACCTTGTCAATAACGTGGTAGCAGTAGTCACCGCGCTTGTAGTCATAGATGGTTGCCTCTAGCAACTCTACGTCATCGGTAGGCTTGTTCTCTATGCGGCGCTTTAGATCGTCTGATATCTCAGCATCTGGCCACTGGCGCTGGATAGACTCACCCTTCATGCGCATGCGACGGTAGACGTTGTCTACTTGGCCGTTTGCGCCTTCCTCGTAGCTTACTAGGAAGAGAGGCACAGGGATAAAGTTCAGCGGCTGCACATCGTCACCAGGCTGCACCATCATGCAGGCCGTGCCAACTGCCAGGTCTAGCAAGAACTCGCCCATGGCAATGTCAAAGTTGCTCTGGTTGAGCATGGTAAACATCTTGTCTTGGTAGACCTCAAGGATTGCTTGGGCTTGTTGCTTTTGCTCTGGTGGTATATCAGAGCCAGCCTCCAACTTAGCCCACTTACGCTGTGGTGGGAACACCACAGACTGCAGCCGGTTGGCAAAGCGCTGGGTGGAGTTGATGGCGGTCGAGTCAAAGACACGCTGCATCTTCTTGGAGCCCACGGCGCCGCCTTCCCACACACCGTAGAGCTGTCGCTGGGGTAGGGCAAACTCATAGGCATCTTGATACAGCTGCTGGAACTCGTCCTTCTTAGCTTGGGCTGTGGCCTGCCGCTTTAAGATCTGCTCTGGTGTTAGGCGCATGCCGCCAGACGGGTTGTTTTTTTCGTATTCCATATCAATCCTTTTGCAATTCGTACTTCTGCAACATGTTGCGCCCCTTGGCCGCGAGCCTAGCTGCTGCACCTGCAGTGCGTGGTGGCGACTCGCCCCATGCGTTAGCTGCGAGTGCTAGCCTGGTTGGCTTGCCCTTGTCGTCTACCAGTGGGCCGCTAGGGTTGGTATAGAACCGAGTCAGGAAAGATCCCTTGCGGCGCAGTGCTTGGCCTGCAGGGCTCTTGTCTTTGACACCAGGCTGCAGGTTCTTGCTTTCACCAGAGGACTCAAACTTGCGCCGACCGGCCTCGGTCAACCCACCCTCTGGATCTTTGTACTTGCTCACTTCTTGTCTCGCGCTGCTGCCATGTTGTCAATGAGGTTGGGGTATGGACGGCCAGCTTTAGCTGCACGGCGCATAGCGTTGCGCTTGTCGGCAGCAGAGAGCTCCTTTGGCTTGCCTAGATCTTTAGGCCTTGGCTTGTCCCAGACCTCTTTCATTTCTTGCCCTTTGACATGCCAGCCTCAGACATTGCAATAGCAACGGCTTGCTTTTGGTTGGTTACCTTGTCGCCGCTAGAGCTCTTGAGCTTGCCTGCCTTGTACTCGCGCATGACCTTAGAGACTTTGTCTTTCATCTTCCCGTCTTTTGTTTCGTAGTGGCCTGGCATTACTTCTCTCCTTGTAAAAGTGGTCTAGTCATTCTGCGAGATACAGCGCCAATCTTGGCAGCGCGACGCTCACCCAACTCACGCTTGAACCTGCCCTCGACTTCTTCCTTCTTAGCAGCAAACTGGCCAGAGTCAAACGCCTCTACCGTAGGTGCCATAGGTGTTGCTGGTGGGGTGGGTGCTGTCTCTGTGAACTTAGGGATCTCTTTTGGTATGTAATAAGTAAACGGCTCATTTACAGTGTTGTAACCAGCTAAACCAAATAAACCATATCTTGGTTTTTTAACTTGCTTATAACCAGTGGCCTCGGTTACGGGGTTGGCCTCCAGATCGGCTAGCAGCTTGTTGTAGTCTTCTAGGTTCTTTTGGTAGCTCGTCTTTTGAGCTTCATAGGTTGGCAGCAAAGACTCTTTGTATGTGGCCAACTCGGCCTCAAAGGGTTTCATCTTCTCTGCGACGCCAGCTTGGTAGCCAGTGAATGCCGTTTGGTACTCGCCCGTGATCTGATCTACAGCGCTTTTGTACTGTTTAGCCAGGCGATCAATGTCTGATGTGCTGCGCCGTGCTATCTGGCGCTGTTTAAACTGGGGTAGGGTAGCCATTACTGCAACCTCATGCCACTAGAGCCTAAGTTAATGGGCACACCCAGCTCTGCATCCATGCGCTCACCTGAGAGTAGCGACCGGCGGCCACCACGGGTGCGCGCTCTGAGTGCCGAGGCCTCCGCTGATGCTGCCTTGCGACGCTCTTCGTCGGCAGCCTCCTGCACTTCCTTGGCTTTCCTGTCCATCTCTAGCTTGTTGGTAGCGTATGTCTGCTGTGACTGCTCAAACTGCTGTCTAGCAATCTGTGCTTGCTGCTCGAGCGAGGCGCCCTGCTTGGCGTACTCACCTGTTTGTCGCTGCAGCTCAGTGCGCATGGCAGCCTGGTCAACAGCCTGCTGCGCTAGCATGGTGCGCTGGTCTGCTTCCGCTTGCTTGCGTGATTTGCGCGCTTGATCTGCACTCACTGCGGTGTTTAATAGTATTGCGCCAGATATCAAATAGCTCATGTAGTTAGCTCCTCAAGTTTGTAGACTTCCATGCCAAGCTCGTAGTACTCTAGAGCGGTAAACATTTCCTCTAATGTTGAAATGTCTGTTTCATTGGTTGGGTTGGGGTGAATCGTTGTCCAGATCGCATCTTCATGCGTGTGTACAACCCGCTTTGTGCCAGCCTCTGAGATAAAAGACGCAGGCGCTGTATGTGTCTCTAGGCCAAATTCTGTATAGCAGGTAATCCTGCCCTTGCTGATGATGTTGAAGTGACGATGCCGGTGTATTCTGCCAACTACCACGGTGCCCCCAGCAAGGTGTATCTCTCTAGCATAGACGCCAGGCGCTAACCAGTGCTTGAGAGGCGCATCATTAGGATCAATACGCTCGCCATCTGGCAGCGCTTGGCATGCCATCTGTATAGCCATGATCTTTTGCCGTGCAACCGGTGCAGGCAAGTTAGCTGGTGGCAACTCAATCAAGTCATTACTCATAACCTAATTTTATAAACCACAAACTAGACTAGCAACACCTGTATATCGTGGCGTTATACCCTACGCAAACACATCAAAGTCGGTGCTGGCGCTGGATTGCCCCATGGGTCTGCCACCGAGCTGGTGTGTGCGGGTCATTCGGTTGTATTCACCGCCACCCAGCATCAGGTAGCCAAAGGAGTCGCCAATGTGCGAGTGCTCATTCTTGTTTGGGGCATCCCTAAAGCGCTCTTGGCCAGCGCCAATGGCTATTCGCTTGAAGTGGTAGCCACCAGCCAGTGATTTACGCAGCAGCTTGCACTCTCGGTTGACGATAAGACCTGGTCGGCCTTGGATAAGACGCTGCATAGGTGCAGCAGACGCCTCACGACGCACCTTAAAGTCATTGGACGCTGTCGGCTGCGCACGCAACCCCAGTGTTTTAAGGTAATCAAAGGCTGTGACCTCGTATATACCGTCCCTTGCCATGCCGGCTGGGTCTCCCCAGACCAATACCTGGTGGTTGGGGTAGCGTTGGTTGAGTTCTCCAAGCAGCTGGTGGCCAAAGCGCTCGAGACCCATGTCAAAGGTGACGATCTCTTGGTGTATGAGCCATCTGCCGTTGGGCAAACGCTGTCCAATGGTGGCAGCTGGGGTCAGTCCAAAGTCCAAGCCCACTTGGATGGGCACATTGGGGTCGATTTCGGTCTCTCCCGACATGGTCGAGTCTTCATACTCTGGCCAGACGGGTCTGCCTTCCTGCACGTAGGTGTATTCTCCACCGGCGTAGCAGCGGATCCAGTCTAAATTCTTGCCAAGCAGCATTTGCTGGTAGTAGCCTGCTGGCAGGTTGTGTATGTTCTCTGCTTTGGGGTTAACTTTCCACCATTTGCCAGACGCAAAGACATGATCGTTGGCCTCTGGGTTCTCCGGCAGGTGATCTACGTCTACAGGCACCACGCCGCCAGGCTGTCGAAAGAACTTCCAGGCGTGTGGACCGCTCATCTTCTCCTTCTCAGCCATGCGGTGATACCAATGATCATCATCACACGGGTTGGTGTCCATCCAGATACCGTGCCATGAGGCGCCGCCATCTCGCTGGGTAGGGTATCGGCCAACACGGTGGGTCAACCCGTCAATAACTGCCTTGGGTAGCTCTCTAGCCTCATTGACCCAAGCACCGGTGAGCTCCAAAGACAGCAACTTGCGTACATCTTTAGGTTGATCAAGGGCGAGGAAGATCACCTCGCAGTCAATACCGCAGGCCTCACCTCGAGCTGGCAGTCGGATGTGGTGTGTGATAGGCGGTGTCCACAGCAAGTTACCAAATGTGCTCTCGGGAAAGAGGTCTATCCATGTCTTAATCGTGGTGGTCTTTAGCATGGGGTAGCTATTTCGCACAATAGCCCAGCGCGAGTAGCGTATGTTGTCAATGGGTGAGGGCTTTTGCTGCACAGCTTTGATAAAGATCTTGGCCGCACACCCATAGCTCTTGCCAGATCCCACCGGCCCCATGATGCCTTGCACAAAGTTCTTACTCTGGATAAAGTCATAGATGACAGGCGACTCGCTGAAGTCGAGGTTTAGCCCACCAACGGGAATAGCTTTAGTTGAATGCTCTTTTGTTTTCACGCTCAGATCCAGATGTATTTGTTAAACATGTAAAAGAAAAAGCTCACCACAGCAATAAGCGCCAGGAGTATTGCAAAGTCACTTAGTGGTGGATCTCGGTGCGGTCCAGTAATGATGTCTTCATTGACGTACTCTTTGGGATAGGCCTCCTGCAGCGTGCGCGGGAACACCCGCACAGTTGGGTGGTCATCAGTTATGTGCTGTTTCATCATCGTCAACCTCCTCACATAAGTCGCAGCCTGGGTGATCTGGATCCCTGCAGCTAGGGTGAGCCATAAGCATACTCCTATGCCTACGCTCGTGCCTGTCCTGCGCCTTGAGCTCCTCAATGTCGTACTCATCCATCATGTCTCACCCCTCGGTGCCACCACATTGATGTCAATCACAGATGGCTTACTGCTGCCATCATCTGGGTTATCAAGCAGTCCACTAGCCTTGGCCAGCAACCGCAGCACGCCCACCTTGTCATACAACTCAATGTCAAGCGTGGAGTACACATTGCCATCGGAGTCCTTCTTGCTGTTGACCTTGATAGACTTAATCGCGTGCAACGCATGCTCTGGTATCAAGTGGCTAGCCTTCACAGTCACATTGCCACTCTCATCCCAGCTCATGATGTCTGTGATCTTTGTGTTGGCCATAGACAGCAACGCATAGGCCACAGCCTCACGATTGCTCTCAAGCGTAGCACTGCGCTCCAATCGCCTCTCAATCGAGCGCACACCACCCCAGTTCTTCACACTAGGGATCTGCTCAGATAAGCGAGATTTAACCCGTGCCATCAGAAAGGTATATCCTCGTCAAGCAAAGCTACCTTGGCCTTGGGCTCAGGAAACTTATGTGCCATCAAGTCATGCACATCCATAGCCTGCGGTTGTGCCTGCGCAGTCTTGGCCTTGCCCACCTTGATCTTGAACCAAGCCTGGCCATCAGCCATCTTGTTCACATACAGGTCAAGGAAGTGCTTAGTCCCATCTGGCATCACAAAGGTGCCCTTGTAGTCGCCATGCCAAGACTCAGTCTTCTCAGCGTTCTTCCAGCACTTGCCCTCACTAGGCTTTATTTCACGATCATCAGTCATACAACTCCTTGGTTAAAAACAGGGGAAAAGTCTTCTAGGAAAAAGACAGGAAAAATTGGGTAGTGCCCCCGCTACGCTACCGTAGGGGGCGGGGGGCAAGGGTGCCTCTTGCTTGGCCAGCTGCAGGCGCTGCCTGCCTGCCACGCCTTGCACATGTGCCGTGCCTTTGCTTGTGCACAATCCATACGTTCGTTTGGTCTTTGCACAGGTATCTGCCAGAGCCTCTACAAGGCGCTGAGAGGTCGAGTGGCTACCCTTGCCTAGACCGACCCTAGATCGTGCCTTGTAGGTACCATAGAACCCGCGGAGATGGCATTCAATCATCTGGTGTCTGCCTGCAATTGACGTATGCCAGCCATCAAGGCCTTGGATGTGGGTGTGATGCCCTCGGCCTTGTACAGCGCCAGCAGCGTGTCGATGCTGTCAGCGATCTGCTTGGCTGTCATGCCATCCGACTTCAACTCGTTAACTTCTAAGTTGTTCAGAACTAACATGTCTGCTTCTTTCTCTTTAAGAAGTTTACTTGTTACATGTTTACTTATTACAAGTAGACCTCTCATGTCTTCTTCTGTGTTATCTACAACCTCTACGTTGTGATAAGGTTGTGATTGCTGCACAACCTGCGGGTTGTTAGTGCTAGGTATCTTATGCACAGGTTGTCCACGCCTTGGTTGACTCTTTTTGACTACTTTGCGCTTGCCTGCTGCTGGCTCTGGTTTGTCTGCTTGCATGTCTTGCTCCCTTTTCATCTGTGGTGTTCTAGTGTCCTCGATACTGCTCGTCACTGCTATGGCTGTCTCTGCGTCTATGTCTGCGCCAAAGATAACCCGTAGCGTGTCTGTCCTCTCTCCTTTAAACCCCTTCCTTACTGTCTCCAGGTAGCCGCACTCTCTCAGCTGCTTGAACTGCTTAGATACCGCTTGCTGGGTGATGCTCAAGTCCTTGGCTAGCCTTGTCTGGCTCACCCATGTGATACCGGCTCTGTTGCAGTAACTACACAGCGCTGCCAGCACTCTCACTGCGCCGTGATGCAGTCGCAGGTCAAAGACCGCCTTGATTGGCAGCACTACTAACTTGCGCTGGTCTGGTGGTGCCTCCTTCAACTTCAGCCTTGGTGGCTTTGGTATCTCAAAGCTCACCACATTGTCAGCCACTGCGCTCATTCTTCTTTATCTCGTGCATATACGCTCTGACCTTGGCCTCTGCGTTTGCGCCATATCGACCGTCTAGCGCCTTTAGATGCCTCTCGATCAACTCCTTGTCCCGCAAGACTTCCCAAGTCGTCAACAACTCTCGCCCACACGCCATCAGCAGGCATTCCAGGCTGGGTGACGGCGCGTTGCTTGCCTTGCGATAGATGTACTTCCTCTTCATGCATTGCTTGCCTTCTTGCGGCTCCTGCTGGCCTTGGCTAGGTTTTCTAGCCTGGCTAACTTGAGCTGCTCCATGTGTGTAGCGTCCAAGATCTGGGTGATCTGCTCAGAGGTCTTGAATGTGTGCAGGTTGGCACACTCATAGCGCCGCACTGTAATGTTGTTCTCTCGCTTGCGTGTCTCTTTGATTGACGTCCACGTGCTGCAGATCGGGCACTTCATATGTGTGCCCTCAAGACTTCCTCGTTGAGCTCAAAGGCCAACCGGCGCACCTCGTCCAGTAGTTCCTTCAAGTCGTAGACACGATCCATTTCGATCTCGAGCGCAGCCTTCAAGACCTCGATCTGGTAGTTGAGCCTGCGCATCTCGCCGTTGGCCTCCTGCGTATCAATGACCGTGCCCTCGTCATCTCTGACAATCTTCACGTAACTAATGTGCATCAGTCGTCCCTGTCCATCCAGCTGTTTATCAGCGCTATGGCCACAAACACGCCGACCATCACGCCAATCAACATCAGCGCGACCACGATCAATACAGTCTCAAGCATTGTCCACCTCCGATAGTGCCCAGTGCAGCAGCGATAGCGCGTCTGCTACGTTGTCATCTGTTACCTGGTAGCCCATGCCAACCATGGCAGCGATCATGTCTTCCTTACTCGCGTTGCCCTTGCCTGTAGCGTGCTTTTTGATGGTGCCAACCGGCACGCCTTGGTATGGGATCTTGTGGTGCTCACACCAACTGGTCAGCGTGGCCATCAGGCCGCCGTAGACATGCGCGCTGTCTGTGCTGGCATGCCGGCGCACCTCTTCAAAGTAGATGGATTGGATCTCGCCACCCACCGTACCCTTCAGCTCAGTCAACCACTGCTTAAAGCGCAGGTAGCGCATGCCGCCACCCTCGTACCTGCCAGGCTTAAATGTGGCGTAACCGTATGCAATCGGGCCATGCAGTGGCCGGCACGCCCAGCCTGTCGTGGTGCCTAAGTCAATCGCTACTATTGTTTCACTCATAGTTGGTTCGTTTTCACAGGTTTACCTTTTTGAATGGCTCTTTGTACTTCTAACTTCCACCAAGCTCTAACCTGATCAGGATCATGCCAAGTGTTGCGTACAGGGCCGCCGCCACCTGTGTAATACTTTGGTCTTGGCCCATCTGGGTCGTTGTGCATTCTTTTACTAAGGCTAGTAAACGTAACCCCAAACTCCTCGGCCAACTCTTTAAGCGTGCGTAGAGGCTTGCGGTTACCGTCCCATATATTTCTATTAAAGCTCATAGTTGGCCAGCTTTCCGTAGTGACTGCACAAAATCAATCATGTCTGCAGGTGGCACCTGGTAGTCGTAGTCCCTGTCGCCAGTCATGGCCAAGGCCTCAGAGACCAGCTCCACAGGGTAGTAGATGCCTTCACGCACTCTGGCCAGCAAGCGCATCGCCTCTTCATAGGTCATGGCTGGCGCACTCCAGAGAGAAAGCGCTGCAGTCTGGGTTGCAGCTCGCCGTACTTGGGCTGCAGCTGCTCGCGCACACTCTGGTCAATCAAAGACGACACACTGCGCCCCTGGTCGGCAGCCGCCTTGTCTAACAGCTCCCGCGTGAGTGGGTGCAGCCGCATCATAAAAGGTTTGAGTTTGGGTTTCATAGGCGCTGAGTGTATATCACCGCGATATAAC
>Ga0209246_10001184_pt1 | contig 10460 bp, 15 predicted proteins | sample LauGreSpBDMM15SN_2_FD_187560 | JGI IMG/M metagenome (GOLD analysis project Ga0209246, IMG submission 187560) | Freshwater lake microbial communities from Lake Michigan, USA - Sp13.BD.MM15.SN (SPAdes) (version 2) | ecosystem: Environmental > Aquatic > Freshwater > Lake | place: Lake Michigan...
TCTATTTCGGTGCTTTCCATGTTATCCGAATGTCTACCGGGCCATCATCCTTGCCTGTGAGTTCTGTTCGGCTCAATTTTGGCACATGGTACTCGATCATATCTGTGTAGCACTGAAAGGCTTTTAGCGGGCCTTCTGTCTCAGCGATAGCGTCTAACCATATCTGCACTCTATGTGCATTGCCATCCACGAATCGAGCGATAGCCTCCCGAGCATTGGCTGTAGACTTGTTAGCGCATCCCTTTGGTCTACCCGGGCCGGGTTTTCTTTTAGTTGCTTTTTTAATCACCATCATATACCTCACTTCTGCTTAAATTTTAAGCGACATGGAGAGCAAGCTCCGTTAATCAACTTACTGCTATAGCGACCACAAAGATCGCAGGCGCCAGATTTCACGGGATGATTAATGAGCGGCTTGTATTTCATTGAGTCTAATCGCTGGTAGCTTGGCTGCTTCTATGACATCACCCAAGTATTTTATAGCGTCGAGCCTTGTCATCCCTTGAATGATTGCCGGGAAGCTACTTACTGGCACTCCTGACGAGTCGCAGATTATCTCGTGCATTGCGTAGCCGTTATGTGTTTTGACCATTCTTATCATGGTTTAGTTTTGTATTGATACGCCCAGACCTTTTTTCGCCCAGCGCCCTCGTTATCTATCTTGATTCGATCCACAGACCCCTGCCGGAGTAGGTAGCACACGCTCATACTAATCTCAGCGGACGTTAAGTCAAGTTCTTTTTTAATTTGCGACAGGGTTATAAGTCCTTGAGTGTTTGAGATTAGTAGCCGGGTCTTAGTGACTGAATTAGCCATTTACCACCACCGCAACTAGAGCCACCAGCCCGCCAATGGCGGTAACTACCGCAGCCTTGACCCACAAAAGGAAAGCCCTATCCTCATCTTGCCACGTAGATGACCTGTAGCCTCCGTGGATCGATCTTTGTGCGTTTAGGTAGGGTAGGTAGCCATCGTGTGACTTATTGCGCTCTGCGCCCTCTGTGAGCGTTCTGGGGCTGGTATCGCAGTTCATCTTAATGCTCTCCTTTGCTGCTACCTTGTCCATGACGTGGATCGTCAAGGTATTGATCCAGCTCCTCCATGCTCATCCCTTGATTCTGTTCGCGCTCACGATTGTAGTATTCGTGATCTTCTTCATCTTGCAAAATAGCCTGATATGATTCCAGTAGCTGCAACTGTGTAGCTGCATCGGCTCGGCTGAATGACAGAATTGCGCGAGCCACAACCAGTTGATAGTCGTTGTTTTGTTGCTCTAATATTTTTTTAATATCCATTTTATGCTCCTTGGCAAGATTGTGAGATGTATGAAGTGAAGGCAATCGCCATGACTATTATTAAAATTACCAACCAAGGTGTCGGCTCGAAAGGTTCACGCCGAGGCTCTTTGAACATATCGTCATATTTACCCATTTTTCATCTCCAGATTTGTCATCTCTCGGTCACAGCGACCTCGATAAATAATATATTAAACCTTCTATAATATATGTCAAGCTTTTTTTACACGGGGGTAGGTAGGGGTGGGGGTGATACCGTTCCCAACTCTATATAGGAAGAGGTATATACCACTAACCACTCCCTATATAAGTTTATACTAACTTTCTATTACCCCCTATTACCCCCTATGCTCCCAACCCTTACCATTGCTGGAGTTGAGGGTGGGGTATATGGTGGGGTATATGAGCCTAAAAGGGGATAGTATCATATACCCCCTCACTGGAATTATTACCAACTTTGTCAAAATTATGAACCTCAATTGAGATTTTATCATTGGGAACTGCCGAAAGTAACTTCCCATGACTCTTTCTTTGCCTACCCCCGTTCATTTTTTGAATTGCTCTACCCCCCACAATTGTCTCAAATTTTGACGGATTTTCCTTCCCAATCCATCTCAAAACATCGCTCGCTTGCATCCATCGGCAATCATTTGGGTCAAAATTAGCCCAGTCAAGGTGACTGGAAACCATCTCAAAAATCGGTTCAGGAGCGGTAAAACTTTCATTATGTCCGTTCAACATTGCCATTTCTGAGTTGGTTAAATAGTGCTTTTCCCCACCCTTCCACAGCCTATAAAACTCAGCCCAAACCTGCTGCATATCTAATTGATGAGCGTGATTTATAGAGATAATAGGTATAACCCAAAACCGACTGTTACCAGTATCATCCTGCAAGAATTTTGATTCATTGACCGATGCAGCAAATACGGTACGCCTAGCATACTGGCTCTCAGCAGCAGCATAGGGCCTGCGAAGTTCGTCCGTGTCTGATGTAATAAAAGCCTTTAACGCTGCGATGTCGGACTTCTTAAATGTAGCGTCAAGCTCTCCCAACTCACTGATCCACGAGGAAACTATCTGTTTCACCGAGTCCTTATCGTGGACGTTCAATGCTCTACCAGTCTTAATTAGCTCCATGCCCTTTGGGGCAAGGGCATCAATCCAGCGTGTTTTGCCAGAGTATTGCACTCCCTGAAAGACCAGCACTCCACGCGCCATAATGCCATTAGGACTAAAGGCTGCGGCTATCGCCGACACCGCCCAGCGCATCATAACGATGCGTTTCATCTTGGCAGAGCATTTTTCGGTATCCTCTTGAACCGTATCATAAAAAGCATCTAACCTCGGAGTACCATCCCAACCGACCGACTCGATCCATTCGGTCACCGGGTTGAACTGGTTGCTGTCAGCCAAAAGGGTTACAAAGTTTTTGATGTTACTTGTTCGCATCTCGACCTTGTGGCATTCAGACTGTAACCATGTGATCGAGGCGGTCTTGCCGTTGTCAATTGACCAGCCAGCGTCAGGTATTAGAATTTCATCCTCCTTTTTAATGACGTTGTAGCGAACGACAACGCCGCAGTTGTCAGCGATGGCCCTGAGATTGCCGACGGTTTCGAGCGGTAGCTCACTGCTGCTAATGTCAGGCAATGCACGTTTGTGTTTTGGCTTGAACAGTTTGCGTAATGGATCAGCGCGTAGGACTACGCCAAACTCAGAGAATTTGGTCTTTACTGCTACCTCTAACCCAGCCAAGTCAACAGGCCCAATGCTTCTGTCTGCTGATATTTTGAACTGCACCAGCTTCTCAAGCGCGTGTTTATCCACGCAATCTTCAATCTGCTGAAGCCAACCCTTTGCAGTTGATACAACCACGCCAGCCTGCTTGACATGGTAGATGATGCTTGCCATCGTGACTGGCTTGGCACTGCCGCCAAAGGACTTCCACTTCGAAGGCATCTCGCCATCATCAAAGCGATCACCGTCCAGCTTAGACCAGTTCACCCAGCGAGTGAAGCCAGCCTTAGAGCCTTCGTGCTGGTGGTAGAGAGCCATGCCGCACTTGAGCCATGCGTCATAGTCCAGACCTGTCGCTGGGTACGCTGCGAGGTACGCATCTACCTCTACGTCAGTCATGTCCAGCGGTTGCGCTGCGACCATTAGCGACAGGTCATCAATGTCATCAACCTTTGGCGTAGCGATAAAGGCGGGTACTGGGTAGGCGTTACCCTTCCCGGTCATTGTCCAGAACGAGCCGCCCTCTGGGTGTTGAGGTGCAAACATTGGCTGGTTGGGTGTCCACGAGCAGGAGTCGATTGCGGCAATAGGGACAGCCAACGACTCACACGCTGCCTTAGCAAGTACCCGGTACTCATCGGGTGTTACTGGGCGGGATAATTCAGCAATGACGCGGACGCGGGGTGTCTCTGGGGTGTGTCTCCACGTTGAATATGCTACGAATGCGAAAGGACACATTGACAAATCAAACACCAGCTCATCAATATGCCCGTCATAGCTGTCAATATCTATAACCAGCAGGGTGCGACTTATCATTGATGCCTCGTCCCGTACGCCCCCGCCGAATTCGCCACCGATTACATATTCCCCGCCCTTGACCGCTGTTACCTTGTGAGTGGAGTATTTTTTGACAATCTGCTGCCATGCGACATCTTTTTTGATGATTGCCTTACTTAATTCACTTTTGCCTAGTGAGATAATCATACTATTCTCCCTTAATCAAATCCTTAGCCTTAACTAGGGGCGAGTGCATCGCAGTTTCAATCTTAATAGCCTGTCTAGGCGGGAAGCCACCGCTTTTGATTGACTGGCTCACGCTACCCTCGGTAACACAAAGCGAACGTGCTAACGCCCTCTGGGTGCGATAGTGTTTCAGTACAAAGTCCAATGTTTTTTGTTCCATGTTGTAAGTCCTTTTCGTTAGTAAGGAAGAAACTATAACATCACTAAAGTAAATATGATATAGTTCTACTTCCAAACCACAAATAAAAGGAAAACTAAAATGACACTCGAACAGAAACTAACCGACCTGATTGCTGCCCTTGACGCGCTTACGGCTGCGATGAATAACGGTCAAAAACCAGCGAGACCAGCTACCGTCACTACCGAAACAGTCACCGCAGAGGATTTGCAAACGCTATGTACTCAGATCGTGCGTAAAGACCGCACCAAGAAGCCGCAGGTTGTAGCGGTACTGGCTGCCTACGATAATGCCAAGCTCATTTCGGACATTGACGATAAAAGCTACCCTGCAATTAAAGTTAAGCTGGATGCACTGACATGACCAATGCACACGCAAAGTTCTCAGCATCAGGGAGTGCCAAGTGGTTTCTGTGCGCTGGATCAATCGAAGCCGAGCAAGGCCTACCCAATAAGAGCAGTATTTACGCTGATGAAGGCACAGCCGCCCATGAGCTGGGCGAGATATGCTTAACAATGGGTGATCGAGCGTCCGAGTGGGTGGGCAAACAACTCATTGATAACAATGCGGTTACTGTCACTCAGGAGATGGCAGACTATGTGCAGGTCTACGTTGATTACGTTAAGTCTAAAAAAGGAATGGTGCTAGTTGAGCAGTTCGTGGACTTCAGCCATGTCGCGCCGGACGGCTTCGGGACGTGCGATGCCCTCGTGATGGGTAACGATACGCTGCACGTTATTGACTTGAAATATGGCAAGGGTGTCCGCGTTGACGCTGAGAATAACACACAAGCGTTGCTCTACGCGATAGGTGCAATTGATAGCCATAGCTGGGTGGCATTCAAAACTATTGTAATAACCATCGTGCAACCACGCCTGGACCATATCAGCGAGTGGGTGATTGGTATTGACGAGCTGAACGCTTGGGCTGAGAGATTAAAGCAGGCGGCTGAACGGGCATCGCTCCCTGATGCACCACGCACACCGGGCAAGAAGCAATGTCAATGGTGTAGGGCAAAGGCAACCTGCCCTGCTGCCAATATTTCTGCAAAAGATTTTGATAATATAATTTAGGTGTGCTAAACTTCGTTGGCTGGTTGCACAACAGCAAAATAAACTAAAAGGAAAATAAAATGACAATTAAAATGAAAAATGTACGTCTCTCGTTCCCCTCGTTGTTCCGCAAGGCTTCATTCCAAGGTGTTGAAACCAAGTATGAAGGCACTTTCCTGCTGGACAAGACTGAGCATCGTGCAACGATTGATGAGATAAGCAAGACAATCGCTGAGATGCTCAAAGAGCATAAGACAAAACTCTCTCCTGACAAGATTTGCCTGAAGGACGGGGATGATGTTGAGTATGAGGGTTATGCCGGTACGATGACTCTGAAGGCAAGCAACAAGAACCGCCCATTGGTCATTGGCAAAGACAGGTCTCCCTTGGCTGAAGATGACAATGTTATCTACTCTGGTTGCTATGTCGATGCGATCGTTGTTCTTTGGTTTCAGGACAATGGCTTCGGAAAGCGCATTAACGCCAGTCTCGAAGGCGTACAGTTCCGGGCTGATGGTACGCCGTTCGGTGATGGTGGTGCTAAAGTTAGTGTAAGCGATTTTGATGCAATTGATGATGACGAGTTTTAATTAATACCTCCCGCCCTTCGGGGTGGGGTTTTTAACTACATAGGACACCCCTATATGCTAATCCTCGATACCGAGTGCTTCTCGGACTATTGGCTTGTCTCAATGCTTAAACTCGAGACTGGCAAAATCCGTCACTTTGAGTTACACGACAGCTCAAAGCTCGACACTAAACTAATCTCCGGCTTTTTGAACGCCGACACAATAGTAACCTTCAACGGCAATAACTATGATGTACCCCTGCTGAGTGCTGCAATGGCAGGTTACAACAATGCCCAGCTAAAAGCCTTGAGCGATAGCATCATCGGCTCAAAGCTACCAAGCTGGTCAATACTCAAGAATCATAAATTCGCACTATTAAAACTAGATCACATTGACTTGTTCGATGTAGCCATCGGGCAGTCCAGCCTAAAGATTTATGGAGGCAGACTACACGCCCCCAAGATGCAAGACCTACCCATTGGGCCATCGGCCTCGATACCAGCATCAGATCGACCTATGCTGCGAGAGTATTGCGAAAACGACCTGCACACTACCGCCCTGCTTTTTAACGCGCTACGCCCACAGATTGATCTGAGAGCAAAGATGTCGGTGCAGTACGGCATGGACTTACGCTCTAAGAGTGATGCCCAGATTGCCGAGAAGATCATACTAGACGGGGTCAGCAGGGTGACGGGTGATCAATACAGCAAGACGGTCTACGCCGACAATGCTACCTTCCAGTACATCGACCCGCAGATAGTGACATTCAAACAAGGCACGTTGAATGAAATTTTCGCTAAGATTTTAGAGCATCGGTTCACGCTGGGTGGCAATGGGGCTGTCTGTATGCCCGACTGGTTGCGCGATACCAAGATTAAAATAGGCGATACCGAATATCAGATGGGGATAGGGGGTCTACACTCTTGCGAGACTTCCAAATATTTCTGTTCAGACAAAGACTATGCGCTGTTTGATCTGGACGTTTCATCGTACTACCCGAGCATAATACTACAGCAGTGTCTTGCACCTAAGAGCATGGGTGCGCCGTTCCTCACAGTCTATCAGGGTATCGTTACCCGCAGGCTGGCGGCTAAGAAGTCTGGCGATACTGTTACTGCTGACGTTCTCAAGATTGCGGTCAATGGTAGTTTCGGCAAGCTGGGCAGTAAGTATTCTGCCCTGTTCGCCCCTGAGCTATTGATCCAGACCACGATCACGGGGCAGCTATGCCTACTGATGCTGATTGAGCGCCTTGAGGACGCTGGTGCTAGGGTAGTAAGTGCCAACACGGACGGGGTGGTGATCTACTGCCGACACGGACTTGAGCATAAGTGCAAGGAGGTCGCGTTCGACTGGGAGCTTGATACATCGTTCACGCTGGAGCGCACTGACTACAAGTCTATTGGTATACGCGATGTAAATAACTATGTAGCGGTGAAGCAAGATGGCAAGACTAAGGGCAAGGGCGTGTTCGCACCAGCGAGCCTAGCTAAGAACCCTGACCGTCAGATTGTAGCTACAGCGGTTGCCCAGCTATTGGCGAAGGGTACGCCCATCGAGAAAACCATAAACGCCTGTAAAGACATTAATGAATTCGTGACTATCCGCAGGGTGCAAGGCGGTGCGGTCTGGCGTGAGGAGACGCTGGGCAAGGCTGTACGCTTCTACCACAGCAATGCTGTCCATGCTGACCAGTATATCCATTACGCTACGAACTCAAACAGAGTGCCTAACAGTGCTGGCACTCGACCGCTGATGCAGTTGCCTGCTGAGTTCCCAGCCGATGTGCATCATGCGTACTACATTGCCGAAGCTAAAAAACTACTAGGAGAGATCGGATGTTAGAAAAAGTCATAGAAGCAGCTTTGGTCAAGCGCGTGAAGGCGTTGGGCGGCATGGCTGAAAAGTTCACCAGCCCGAATAAGCGCAGTGTGCCTGACAGAATAGTGACGTTACCCGGTAACGTTATCATTTTTGTAGAACTAAAAGCACCCGGCAAACTACCCAAACCACTACAGGCACGTGACCACGCGGCACGTAGGGCGTTGGGCTGTGATGTGCGCGTGATTGATAGTATAGAGGGTTGCAATGCTTTCCCAGAGTGACCTCCACGAGTACCAACGCAAGGCGATCTCGTTCATAAAGCGCGAGAAGCGATGCCTGCTGGCAATTGAGATGGGTCTCGGTAAGACCGTATCGGCATTGACCGCCATCTCCGACCTGCTGGATAGCTTCACTATACGCAGGGTTTTAATCATTGCGCCATTGCGCGTAGCAAACTCAATCTGGAGACAGGAGGCTGCAAGCTGGGAGCATACCGCGCACCTAAAGGTGAGTATCTGTACAGGCAGTGAGAGGGAGAGGTTGAGCGCCTTGATGCAAACGGCAGACATCCACGTCATCAACCGTGAGAACGTGGAATGGTTGGTGAGAATAAGGTCTTGGGACTTTGACTGCGTGGTCATCGATGAGAGTGACTCGTTCAAGAACTCGGCGAGTAAGCGGTTCAAGGCATTGCGTAAAATCATACCCGACACCTCCCACATGATCTTGCTCAGTGGTACTCCCTCCCCCAATGGCTTGGCTGACCTCTGGGCGCAGTTCTACCTTATAGACTTAGGGCAAAGGCTTGGGCGTACAGTGACGAGCTTCAGACAACGCTTTTTCGAACAGGACTACTTCGGGCATACTTGGTCGATCAGGGAAGGGTCTGCCACCAAGATATACGAGCTGCTTGCTGATAAGGTCTTGTCCATGCAGTCCGCTGACTATCTACAGCTTCCCGACAGAATCGACCTAGTGCAGAGAGTTGATCTGCCTGACAAGGCGATGGTGGCGTATCAGGATTTTGAAAAGACACTACTCTCGACCTTGCCGGATGGGGAGGAGGTTGAAGCGGTGAACGCTGCGGTTCTTGCAGGTAAGTTGTTGCAGTACGCCAATGGCGCGGTATACACAGACGAGCATCGCAACTGGTCGCTGATTCACGATGCCAAGATCGACGCGCTGGCTGAGATTCTCGAAGCTAACGAGGGGGAGAATATTCTAGTAGCTTACAATTTTAAGAGTGACCTAGAGCGATTGCAGGTGCGTTTCCCTCATGGCGTGGTGCTAGACAAGAACCCAGAGACAGTTAGCCGCTGGCAGCGGGGTGAGATACAGCTAATGTTTGCTCATCCACAGTCCGCAGGGCATGGGCTTAACCTACAGGCTGGTGGGTGTATTTCGATATGGTTTGGAATGTGCTGGTCGCTGGGTAGCTATAAGCAATTCAACGCAAGGCTTCACAGGCAAGGTCAAGGCCGACCAGTTCGCATAATTCACTTGATTGCTACGGGTACGATTGATGAGCGCGTGATGGATGTGTTATCGAATAAAGACGCGGTTCAAACGAATTTACTCAAAGCATTAAAAAGTGTTTTACTTTAGGAAAACTAAATTGTCGTGTGCTATAGTGCAATTATTCATCTCTCCAGATGATATATCGAGCGCGAAATAGCCAAGTGCTGACAAAAGTTTTGATGCTTAATCCGAACAAGCTATATTTTTTAGGAGAATTATGAATGAGTTGGCTTTATTCGCGGGTGTTGGCAGTAACCGAATATGAAGAATAAGTTTATGAAACGGTTTAGCTACCACGAATGGCTAATGATCTGTCTTGCCGCAGTGCCGATAGTAACGATTCTAGGAATAATTGGTTATCTAATCGGACTGATTCTGTGAAAATTTACAATAGCCGAAGAGTCTGCTAGAGCGTTATACTCAGACAATACATTTTCGAGGAGTCATAATGAAATCACCAGCTTGGACTAGGGCCGAAGGACAGTCAAAATCTGGAGGTCTAACTGCATGACCATCCGTTTTTGTATGCAGTGTCGGAGGTCTATTTACGTTCCTGACGATCTGACCGCATGGAAGCCTATCTACAACAAACTAGGGAAGGTAACGAGAAGGATATGCCCGGCGTGTGCTGCTGGCAAAAAGAAGTTTGACTCTAGCGGTCAGTACAAAACCTAATCATCTGATTCCTGACTGCTCTCTGACCCAGCTTTGGAGCGCTTGAAGAGTTTGTGAGTTTTCTTCGCAGATACCGTAATTTGCTCCAATGGTTTTGGCAACGGTTTCAACTGCAACGGGGGGCGCATCAGCAATTCGGGCGGGGTCGGGAAGTTCATTGTAGATGGCGCTATCGTGCCACACCCTGAAACCGCCAGACAAATTACCAGTATCTTGTACATAAACTTTTACCTCCCTAATTATTTCTCTGCTCTTACCCTGCACAATTTGTACTCTATCCACATATTCTGTGACCGTTTTATCTGAAACCACAGCCTGTTTGACACCTGTCTCAATGGTATGCCTCTGCGCCTCGATTGTAGCCTCGTAGCAAGACGATACTCCCCATTTGTGACCAACGTATAGACCAGCAGAAAATAACGCAGCAGCAAGCATTGTGGCAGCAGCAATTTTAGTACTGAGAGATAAAGCCTTCGCTCCCGCTATAAAGGGTATCACGGCTTAAAAGTTCTCTTACCCGAGAGCGGTTTTCGGGTACTTAAATGACACCATCCGGGAGTTGATACGCTGGCCTCCCGATACAGGTCAT
>Ga0209246_10001185_pt1 | contig 10458 bp, 15 predicted proteins | sample LauGreSpBDMM15SN_2_FD_187560 | JGI IMG/M metagenome (GOLD analysis project Ga0209246, IMG submission 187560) | Freshwater lake microbial communities from Lake Michigan, USA - Sp13.BD.MM15.SN (SPAdes) (version 2) | ecosystem: Environmental > Aquatic > Freshwater > Lake | place: Lake Michigan...
ATCATAGACACGTGTGCTGAATATAACCTTTGATTGAAGGGCATGTTCCTTTATCTGTCTTACTAGGGTATCCCTACTGGCATCTGAGAGGTCATCGACGATACAGTATATCTTAATGGGATACTGGAGTTTCCTTTTTGCTAGAGCCAACTTTCTTTGCTCGTGTAAATCTATAACTGGATTTACTATACTCATTTTGCTAGTCAACCGTCAATTAAGTATTCAAATTTATCATATGAGAAAGATATATTAATGTTTCTCATATCGTAGTCTACATTTTAACGCCGTCTTCCACCGGACATACCAGATCCCACTGGGTTTAACATAATAGCGTAATAAGGATAGTATATAGCAGCAAAGAAATAACATATAAACGCCCACATGAAAGCAGATCCCCCATTTCCAATTGACATATTATAGTTATATGATAGTTTAGCAGCGCCGTAGCAATAGACAATTCCAAATAAGAAAAATATAAGAAATCCGAATGCACCAGCTGCAAATATTCCTGGAGAAGCAGTTTGTAAAGTTTCTATTCCTGAAAACGATTCTGACTTATATCCTAATAGGTTTAGTGTAGTATTCATCTACATTCAATGCGCTATAAAAAATGAGTCATTGATTTGGCCTTCTAAAAGCATGCCAAATCACGGAATTGAACTAATCGATGGAATTCCTGTAACCCTAAAGGGCTCTGAGATGTTTGCCTTTCAACCAGGGTCTTCTCAGGCACCTGCAGCAAAGAGAATTAAGCTTGGTAATTATGATACCACAACAAAGAAGGCTACTTGGGATAATACGGATGAGATGAAGAAGTGGGTAGAGGACTTTCAGGCTAGTCTTGTTCCTCGTTCTCGTAAGTAAGTACCGGTTTACCGGTGTACCAGTGTACCGGGTAGTTTACATTAAAAAATGAAATACTTTTTTCTAATGTAAGCATGTATGGATAAGATCATTCAAATGGAGAAACATCACATTGAGGCCTGGGGTATTTGGTGGGTTCAGTGGCAAGAGCAGAAGAGGCAGGAACTCAGGGCTTCAGTTGGTTCCAAGGCTAAAAGTCTTATTGGGAACACCGCAACTCAATTGGTTCTGCCGCCCAAGTAAATACTGCATGCGTTCGTAGCTAGACTTGAAGATAGGATTTCCAGTCGCATTGGAACCAAGAGTTCCTGCTGTAGCAGCTAGAACTTGAGCATTTTTTGCTTGATAAACTGTATTTGCTGAATTCTGAAAAGCAACAGAGTCGAATATGATTTGACCGTATTGTTGTTTAGTGCATTCACATGTTCTTGAGTTAAAGGCAGACATCTCTATATTTAGCATTAGAGTTTTGCTACAGACTGATAAAGTACAGCATTTGTAGGATCGTTCTGAGTTAATAAGAACTGACCTTGCTTGTAAAGTAGCTCTTCACCCTCCTTAAACGTATAATAAGATGCTGTTTTGTCGCCTCCAACCCTCTTAACTACTATCGCCTTATTATACTCATTAATACGCATGAAAGTGTTCTGTGCAAGGGAATATTTATTCACCTGGGTATATGTAAGTCCCTTCATTTGACCACCGATAAAGCAAGGCATTCTACTTGTGCTTGCGAGTTTTTCTCAAGGTCTTGCGCCTTGGTGAAGACTTTCTCTTTCTTCTTCTTAGTCTAGTCTTAGAACCTCCGTATAATGTAAATATTTCTCTACCAATTTCACCCGTTGAAATAGATCTATATATATTAACAATTAATCTCTGTAAATTAGTCCATTCTGCATTAGTTTCTATATGTATTTTTCCAAGCCCTCTAGGAATAATTCCGCCTTTAACAAATAGTTGAGTAAATACGGATGTTTCTCTTCCTACTGACCCTTCTAAAATATCGTTCACTATTGCTAATGTAAGAAGTGATGGTAATTCTGGAACAGATAAGCATACAGGTAAATACTTTGTAGCTAATGGGTCTCTTGCCAAGTTACTAGTTGAAAAAATATGACCACCGTTTATTGTGTTATCATCTAAGTATGGATTTAGAATTTGCCACCAAACACTAGCATCTTTTAATTCATCTTCACCTATGTCCTCTAAATATGAAGCAGTCCATTTGAATTGAAGTTCTTCTAGAAAACTTATCACATTTCTAGATTCTACATCATTTGAAAATACTCTTAATATATTTGAAGTTTCTGCATCAGCTAATATTGTTTGACTGGCAATAGTTGCATCTAAGTTTCCAGGGTTTATCTCAGGAAAATATTGCTGTGCTGTTGCAAGATTTACTGTTCCCGCTGCATCAGCTTTTAAAGCTGAATATTTTAATGTCTGTAATACAGTTAATGCTACTATATTTGTTATATGGGGACTGAGAGTATTTCTTATATATGTTGCTGCAGAAGAACATATTTCCTTGAATATCGTTGCACGAACGCGTGATAGCCCTGCGTCTAAAACTCCACCACTCTGTTTTCTTTTACCTCCAGACATTTTCTTAGGATTAAATGAAGCTATAATTGGCCTTATATCATCTGCTGTAGTCTGATTATCAAGAATTTGTGGCGGCCTTACTTCTGCTGGAATTGGGGGCATTGACTCTAAAATTTCATCAAGTGATTTATTATACCCACCTTCTTCATTTGCCAAAGTAAAATAATTAATTGGAGCTCTTAGTTTACGAGTAGATGAGACTTTAGCCCATAATGCAACAACTGCTGAACTCAAGGCCTTGTATGGTTTTAATGAGTATTTTAGCACATCAATGCCTTTTTTAATATTGAAAGGAGTTTCGAACGTGCTAATAAAGCTTTCGATATCAGATTTAGATATTGATATACTATTGAAAATAGCAATCATCTTATTTATATTATCTTCATTAGGTGTAGGAGTAATTGGAAGGGCGGTTGCCCTGGCATTACTTACAAAGGATGATAAGATACTGTATATACTTTTTAATTTAATGTCTAATAATATTTTAACGGTGTCAAGTATTCCTAATTTTACTGAAAGCGATGGTAGTAGAGATTTAGCGAATGTTTCTATAGCAGCCATGAATTTAGGGTCTGTAAACTTATTATAGTTTTCAGTATGTTTTTCAATGTACCTATTAATTCTTGCTGCCTCGTGTGCTGCGATGATAGAGGGATCTATGTCTGGCATAGTACCACGAAAAATAGTAATTGTATCATTATTTTCAAGAATACAAGATTGTTTCATTAATCGAGCTTGAACTGAGAGTAAACGATCAATTGTTACTAGAACTACGTATTTTAGTGATGTATTTAGTATAAAAGCGGCATCTGCTTGATCAGCATCACCTGCACGTTTCATATCAAGGAAAGGTGAATCATCTCCATTCTTTATTGTCCGTTGTATATCTTCTTCTAGAGGCTGGATGTGATTTCCAATATTTAGACAACCATTTGATATAATGCTCTCTAATTCTCTACCTTCTTCTGCCGCAAGTGTAAGATTTAATAAGTAATCTAATGATGCTCCTTCTGGTTCCTTTGGTCCAAATGTATATGGAATATTTTTACCACTTCTGCTTGTAAAATTAAATATAAATCCAAATGTATTATTCTGACTGAATTTATTATTTTCATAACTAATCATAAAATCTTGCGAAAAGGTGTTCCATCGAGATATAAACTTGTTATCAGTAACAATTGGAAATGCGTAGAGATTAGGTTCATCGCCGAATTGACGCAAGCATGTGTTTGCAGAATCTCCTATATTCTGGGGTGTTATAAGCCCTCTTGCGGTAGGATGTTCATTGAAGATTTTTGTTACTTTACCCTTTGATGTATCGATTGTAAAATAAGAACTAACCTTATCACTTCCAAAAAGATAATTCAAAATAAAAGATGCTATTTTTGATAGTTGATCCTTTGATGCAGTTTTAATATCAAATCCTTCAGATGAAATTTTAATACTACTCATTACAGTTTGTCTAGTGAGGTCATCACCTCTTAAGATTTCTTCATATGTCACTGGGCCTTTTACTGAGTCGAGTATCTCATTACCTTCGAGTTCACCTACATATTTGTCCTCATTATCTGACCTGTATAATGCAGGATACCCAAGTTTAGTTATTTTTCTTATGATATGATTCTCTAATTTAGTTTTATCCTTATCACTATGTTTTTCATTTCTCCATCCGCCATATGTATCGTGGACCGTATCTTCGATGGCATGCCTTATCCAATTTACATCCGCCATATCTATTGTACCCTCTTCTATTTCAAAAAAACAAAAATTGACTTGCCAAAACAAACTGCAAGCAGTTAACTATATGTGTGGTTGCTCTAAATTAACTATCAATGAAACTCATGGGCCTAATGAATGTCCCGTTGATGCATCTCTATTTTGCTCTATTTGTCAAGAAAATGGTCATTCAACAATGAAGTGTCCTGATAGAGCCACTTGGCATTATAGAAAGCCGGAGTTCGTTGAGCAGCTCATTCCTATTAGTATCTTGAATCATTATAATATTACTTCTCTTACCCCGATTGGAACTCCAAAACATGATCATATTCCATATGTTCATGGTGAACCTGTTATTGAAATTCCTTACGATGAAGATGGTAAGAATGTTCGTGCAACTTTAGCGGCCTATAATTTACCTTCCTCTAGCGTTAAGGAAAATAAACGTGTTATGAATGAGTTCGGTGATCTCATTGGAAAAAAGGTTTCCATTGTTGGCCAAGATAATGTAAAGAACCCCGTTAAACTCAAGAAGTCCAAGACATCCGCATAAGATGTCTACCAGTAAAAATTGACTTTCATAGACTATTTTTACTGGTATCACATGCCAAACATTAGAGGGGGAAAATCGTATAAGAAGTCTAAGGGGAAAACTAAGTTCGGAGAAGATGACGAGGTGGCCTATCTAGAAATTGCTAAAGACCAGATGGTGGGTCGCATCTTGAAGCTCCTAGGTAATCTTAATGCAACCATTTACTGTCAGGATAACAAGCAGAGAGTTTGTAAGATTTGCCGGTCTATCAAGAAGTCTGTTCGATTTGAGGTAGGCGATATTGTTCTCATCAGCTTGAGAGATTGTGAGGTCTCAAATGATGAGATCGCAAAGGGTGTCCGTGGTTCAAGAGGAGATATTCTGGATAAGTTTCATCCGAAGCAGTTCAAGGAATTGAAGGATGGTGGTATTAATTCTGCTATGTTCTTGACACTTGATTCAGTAAATGAGATGGCCTTGAAGGTTGAGAATGGAGACCTCGCAGGTGCCCTCGCAGTTGCAGAGAATGCTCAAGAGGACATCTTTGATAGAACTGGTCAGAAAGACGATGAGTCAGAGGAATCCGAGGTAGACATGGAGGTACCTCAGAATGTTATACTACAGGCGGGTAAGGTAGTTGATAAAAGAGATAAGGTTTCCAAGAGAGTTGAGAAAAAGGATGATGACATCAATATTGATGACATCTAATCTAGGAAGCGTTATATCTAAACTATTTTTTTCACTCTGACCCACAGCAATGGAACAGATGGATCAAGGGGAATTAGGTGGAGCTGTTCAGGGAGGAACAGTATATGCATCACCAGATTTCCCGGATGCTGAACCACTAGATAATAAGCCAACTGTAGGAGTTAGTCGCGCGGTCTCCAATCTTATTTTATACCATGTCTCAGACGCCGCTGATAAACAGAACCAACATAGAACCTGGAAGCGAAAGGTTCGAGAAATCTTACAGAACCATCAAGAACGTGTTTTGGAATTTTTTACAAAACCCTTACCTAATGAACACCCATTAAAGTCTGCTCATACATTGTTAGCAAAATACGGAAAGGTGTCTAATGACAGTTCAAGGGCTATACCTCAGTTCTTCAAGGATTTTATAAAGGATGCACCTCAGACAGGAATTGACCAATTGAACAAGTATCTGACTGATTTATCAGATGCACGAAGTTCAGACACCCCTGTATCCAGATGGATTAATATGAGTAGACATATGTTAGACTATCTGAGAGACATTGGAGACGAACTCATCAGATTGGACCAGCGTCTTCAGATGGAATGTCAACGTGTAGATTCAGTTGTAGAAAAGGTTGGACAACTCATTGCATTGCCAAATCCCGAGCTTGAAGGGTTTCAAGAAATGATGGATAAATATATTGAAAAACAATTTGAGACGAATAATCTTCAGACACTTTACTGGGACTTTATCTTTACTTTACAGAAATACTCTGTTCTCAGAGAAATCTTGATACCCCAGCGTTTAGCAAACCAATCTGAACCCCTGTGCTGTATCTGTATGACGGAACCGATTGTAATTGCTATGGGGCCATGTGGTCATACTTTCTGTACCAATTGCTCGAAGCGCTCAGTTGTTTGCCATATCTGTAGACAACAGATTACAAGCAGGCTAAGGATATTCTTTGGTTAACAGTATGGCAACTACGGTGCCTATGCGTGAGGCAACTGAAGTAAAATTTGACCAAGTTGCCTAACTCACCAGCTTTTACCAAAATGCAGAAATGTCTCAACGAAGATGCCTCCTATTTATACAAGAGGTTTACAAAACACCCATGGATACTTGCCTTACTCATTCTATTTGTTCTAAGCGGTATAGCAATCTTAGTTTCAAGTCTATTGTGTAATATCAAGTACCAGTGTACATACCAACAACAAGATACTGCCCTTTACTTTGGTATGAATATTTGTCTGTTTTCTGCAATATTCATTGGCCTCCCTTGTATCTTACGTTTTGTCTTGAACTGCATATGGTATAACAGAACCCAGGATCATCTTCTACCCGTTGCAACTAGATCACCATTGAATTCAAGGCAATCTCCAAGCAGACCTCGTTCGAGATCTAATTCAAGAGAAAAAACACCTCCTTCTCCTAAAGGACCTGTTCCCAAACACGGTATGATGTCTTTCAAGGAATATCATTCAGAGGTCTGAATGGCCTGAAGGCCCGACAATCACCTGGAATTCACCTCTTTTCAGAAATTTTTGTTTTAGAAGCTCGGCCCTCTCAGGATCGACCTTATAGACTTCGATTGCTTTTTCTACAATTCGAGATGCAAATGAATACCATAAAGTTTCAATAAAGCGAATGCCTATATCAAGTGGAGTTTGTAGCATTGGGTACCTACATTTGACCTCATTAGACCTTCAAATTTTTCATTAACTAGTAAAGTTGATTGTTCCGCTTAAATCAATCCAAGCATAGACTACTAGAATGTCAGATAATGATGACCAGCTTGAGTTCAAGAACTTGCCTACCTTGCTAACGGAGTGGAAGAAGATCCAGGAGGATAAGCAGAAGCTCATTGAGGAGAAGAAGAAAGTAAATGAGCGTATCAGAGAGCAAGATAAGCGTGCCGAGGCTATGCAGAAGATGATCCTTACAATTATGAAGAAGAATAGCATTGGTGCCCTCGACCTCAAGTCCTCCAATGCCCGTGCTCTATACAAGAAGCGTGTTATCAAGTCTCCCCTTGGTCAGAAGGAGCTCAAGAAGTACTTTAGTGAGCACTTCAAGGAGGATCCTGAGAAGGGTAAGAAGTTGCTAGAGTTCCTCGATACTAAGCGTGATACAACAGTTAAGGAGTCTTTGGTCTATGAGAAAAATGAGGGAACCCAGTAGATATGAGTTCTATTGTAAATGCTGCAATGCGTGCTGTTCTAGAAGGTTTCACAAATCCCAGTGGTGCTGCGTCACACAGACAGGATCCCATTTATGCTGAAGCCATGGCAGTTATCTTAACCTTTTTTATTTCTGCTCTAATCGTTTCATTTGTTGGATTATGGTTATGGAACTTTAGTGTAGTTCCTCTATTTGAGTTCGCACGTCCGGCTAAATCCGTCTTCCACATCCTAGGACTAATGATATTCCTTGCGCTTGTTCACCCTTAAGATATAAAAGTCTAAGTGAAAATACTATGTTATTCTTGCAATCATGAATGATCCTCTGATCACTCATGATTTCAATATAAGTTATCAGCTTCCCTCTTATATTTTTATAAGCACTCAATGGTCAAGAAAGAAAATCTTATATGATGTTCTAGCTTAAAAATAAAATTGATTTTTTAACCAACTTGAAGATACGCTACCATGGCAAAGCTAACAGTCTTCGACAACCTTCCTCTTGATGTCATCCAGTTTGAGATATTCCCTTCTTTAAATTACGATGAGCGCATTAATCTGAACCAATGTCTTCCTCCTCAAGACCGTATTTCAAAGAAGATGTTAAAAGCCTCAATCGAGAGGCATGAGCGCAGCATTCTCGTAGAAACCATTCGAGCCTATCTTGATTTACATGAGAACTCGCTGTTTACCGTAGAGAAACAACTGGAGAATATGATCAAGATGTTCATTCTCTTACAGAAGCCACGCTACTTTACCCTTATCGCAAGATATCCTGCATTTCGTGACTGCGTTATTCAGAAGATAAGAAACCTGGTAGAACAGCTCATTAACCTTAGAACCCCTGTAGAACTGGGTATTAGGGTAAAGCTTGCCTCTCAGCTAAAAAAGCTCAGAGATAAGATTGATACATCTGGACCCTATATACCTCATATCGTAGATACTGCTCCGCATCTGTCATTTCAATAGTAGCCCTTATATTCACCGAGCTCTTCTACATCTGCACTCATGAACCCCTTAGGATCACGTGGAGATCCATATTCAGGGGCCTTTTCAGGAGGAGAGCAGGCACCCTTCGCAATATCAAAAACATCAGACCATAGAGAATTGAAGTGCTTTCTAGCATTTTCTGATTCACGTGAGCTTAACTTATAAGATGTACATAGCTTATCTAAGAGTAAAAGTCCACGATTTTTCCATGTACCAAATATGATATCTAAATCACGAGGTGGAATAGACTTTGTAAAGCAACGGGCAACAGTGTCTGCGGGGTTCTCACGGTCATGTGTATTATTATAAGGGACATATAGTGTAGAACTTACACTCTGTGAGGCACCCATCAGATCATGCTTCATGCAACACATCTTAGACATAATTTGCTTAAATTCCTTGAAGTCAGGTGAACCCTCTTCGGTTGTAGACATCTTATTTGAAAAGACCTCTAATATATTTGTCACATGCGATGATTCTTGTCCACATGGAATTGATGAGACGCCTCTAGCGGGACCCTGGAACCCCTCCTTCTTCTCAGTAGAACCGGAAGGCACTGTATTTCTCTTATTAATCAATGTGTAAGCAATAAATCCGACGGCTAGAGCAACTATTCCTGCGATTACTGCAAAAAAACTTGAACTAGATATAGTTGTCATTGAAGCAGCGTCCATTCTGGTTATGTATTAGATTTCAATCGACTTTCTTATTATACGCCCAACTCAGAAAGTTGTTTGCCATCGCCTTCTTTGAATCGGCCTTGTCCATCATGAAGTCATCAATGGAGAAGCGATCCTCCTCGGCCTTCAACTTGAGCCAGTAGATTTTCACTACATCCTTCTGACCAATGCGAATTGCACGGCCCTTTGCCTGCTCCAGTAGAGCAGATGTCCACCAGGGGCTCGTGAAGATAATGCGGTTGTAATGCTGGAGGTTAAGGCCCGTGCCACCTGCCTGCAGCTGGATAAGGAATACATCTTGCTTCCCATCCATAGAAAGTACCTTGCTCTGCTCAATAGCCTCATCGCGCTCCTTCATGCTCATGCCACCGTGATACTGGAGCACAGACCCAGTCTGAGGAAACGCCTTGAGGAACTCAGACAGTAATGTCATCTCGTCGTGGAACTGACAGAAGATGATCCATCGATTATTCTCGCCGGCTTCACTTGACTGGCGCATGAGTTGAGAAATCTCATCGAACTTCCTAGAAGGCAGCATGAACTCTGGACCAGTCCACCCGAAGGCTTCCTTCTGGCGAGCACGAATGTAGATTTGGGGATTAACAGACACCTGGCGAAGACGGAGTAGCATGGCGAACTTCTGAAGCTGGTAAGCACGACCATTGAGAGCCTGAGCAGAGCGCCACTTTGCCTCCAGGTTGTCCAGGATACCATTGTAGACATCGGCCTCCTCCTTGCTCGTAAAATCCAGATGGAGGGTCTCAGATGTACCATTCGGAGGCATCGTTAAGCCAGGGGGTGCCTCTCCCTCGCTAAGGGTTCGTGCCATATAGATGTGGGAAATCCACTTTTGGTAGGATTGCGACCAGCCGGAACCAAGGCCCTTGAACCCAATGAACTTGAGGTAGGCAACAACGTCATCAAAGCTGTTGACGATAGGAGTTGCAGTTAAGGCCCACTTGTAAGTTGCCTTGAGCTTGAGAACACTGGAGCCAGTCACCGTCTTTGTATTACGGATACGCTGAGCCTCATCCAGAATAATGCGGTCCCACCGAACAGTCTGGAACAGCGCAAGGTCTGAAACCATCTTGTCATAGTGGCCGAGGTAGATAGATTTACCCTTCAGGATAGGCCGCCCGATACGAACAAACCCGGACTTCTCGGCTACAAAGAGGTTCACGCGACACTTTGCAGCTG
>Ga0209246_10001197_pt1 | contig 10373 bp, 9 predicted proteins | sample LauGreSpBDMM15SN_2_FD_187560 | JGI IMG/M metagenome (GOLD analysis project Ga0209246, IMG submission 187560) | Freshwater lake microbial communities from Lake Michigan, USA - Sp13.BD.MM15.SN (SPAdes) (version 2) | ecosystem: Environmental > Aquatic > Freshwater > Lake | place: Lake Michigan, USA...
TATTATTGTTTGTATATCCTACAAATTGACCGTCCGGTGAAAGTTGTGGATTTTTTTTGTCGCCTTTGTCTGATGTTAAAACAGTTTCAACACCGCTTACTTTAATGACTACTTCCCCGCTTTTTAAACTAACGGTTGCCTCTTCTTTCAAAACAGCCGCGGACGCAGGAGTATATGCTTTTGTATTTATGTTATACACATAATCCGCCGAAGGTGAACCTGGTTTTAATTTTGTATTAATAACAAATTCGTCATTATTTAACCAACGATTAAATCTTGGAAAATTTGATTGCGGCATGCGCATTTGCGCTTGCAAAAGCATCACACAAAAGATACTAGATAAAAAAAGTAGCTGTTTTTTCATAATTCTTCTTTAAAATTATTTTAACGAATTTTTGATTAGTCAATATGGATTTCTGCTATCCACAATTATTTAAATTACAACATTTATCATTTTACCCTTCACGAAAATCAGTTTTTTTACTGGTTTTCCTTCCATCCATTTTTGAACAATCACATTGGCTAGGACAATTTCGCTTACTTCAGCCTCGGTGCAGGATAAATCAATCGCAATATTGGTTCTCATTTTACCATTGATGCTTACTGGGTAATCCTTGGCAGTTTCTAAAACATACTTCGCGTCAAATATTGGGAATGCAGCGTCAATCACTAAGCCCTCATTGCCTAAAACTTGCCACAATTCCTCGCAAAAGTGTGGCGCATAAGGTGTCATTAAAACAAGCAAGTCAGATAAAACAGTTTTTTTATGACAACCCAAATCATATAATTCATTTACGCAAATCATAAACATACTTACTGCTGTATTAAAACTATGACGATCCGTATCTTCCTCAATTTTTTTTATGGTTTTATGCAACACTTTTAATTCGTCCAAACTTGCAGCCTCATCCACCCAAACCTTTCCTTTGATATCATCAAAGAACAAACGCCAAAACTTTTTCAAAAAGCGATGCACTCCTTCAATCCCTTTGGTATCCCATGGCTTGCTTTGCTCCACAGGACCTAAAAACATTTCATACATCCTAAAAGTATCTGCACCATATTTATTAACCAAATCATCCGGGTTCACTGTGTTAAACTTTGACTTAGACATTTTTTCAACCTCCACCCCGCAAATGTATTTGCCATCTTCTAAAATAAATTCAGCATTCGCGTAATCAGGTTTCCACTTTTTAAATGCTTCGGTATCTAATTCAATCCCATCCACTTTGTTTACATCCACATGTAACTGATCCACTTCGTAATCTTTAATTAATCCTGCCGAAACAAAAATAGAACTTCCTTTTTTGCGATACACAAATCGAGAACTTCCTTGAATCATTCCTTGATTCAATAATTTTTTATACGGCTCATCAAAACCAATATGCCCTAAATCATACAAAGCCTTGGTCCACATTCTGGAGTATAATAAATGCCCTACCGCATGTTCCGTTCCACCAATATATAAATCCACCTGACCCCAATAGTCACTTACTTTTCTGCTACAAAATTCATTTTCATTGTGCGCATCCATATAGCGTAAAAAGTACCAACTACTTCCTGCAAAACCTGGCATGGTGTTGGTTTCCAATTGCGCTTCCTTCCAGGAAGGGATATTCGCTAACGGACCTTCGCCATCAGGGCCTGGGCCATAATGATCCACTTTAGGTAATAATAAAGGCAAATCTTTCTCATCCATTGGATAAGCAATACCATTGTCCCATTTAATTGGAAATGGTTCACCCCAATAGCGTTGTCTGCTAAACGCAGCATCACGCATACGATAATTTATTTTGCGATTACCCAATCCCAACGCTTCAATTTTATCATTCGCAATGGCAATGGCAGCTTTCTGCACCACGCCATTTAAAAAATCACTATTACTTAAAATGGCTTCTTTGGTAGGATTCGCTTCCTCACCATTAAAGGCGTCCCCTATAATATTAGTGATAGGTATATTAAAATGTTTTGCAAATTTAAAATCACGATCATCTCCACAAGGCACCGCCATAATTGCGCCAGTACCATAGCCTGCTAATACATATTCCGAAATCCAAACTGGAATTGCAACACCATTGAATGGATTAATAACATATGCTCCTGTAAAACATCCAGTAATTTTTTTCTCCGCAATTCTCTCACGCTCACTTCTGCTTTTCACATATGCAATGTAGGTTGCCACTTCCGCTTGATACGAACTAGGCACTATTTTTTCAATGATTGCATGCTCCGGTGCGACCACCATAAAGTCAACACCAAACATGGTATCAGGGCGCGTTGTATAAACACGCAATACTTCATTGCTATCCTTTACTGCAAAATCAATCTCCGCACCTTCACTTTTTCCAATCCAGTTGGATTGCATTTCCTTCATGGCATCACTAAACTGAATCGTCTCTAATCCCGTTAATAATCTATCCGCATATTCAGTGATGCGTAAATACCATTGTCTTAACTTTTTCTTTTCAACTGGATGGCCCCCTCTTTCACTTAACCCATTAATCACTTCGTCATTCGCTAATACAGTTCCCAATGCAGCACACCAATTCACTTCACCAATACCACAAAAAGCCAAACGGTAATGCATTAAAACAGTTTGCTGTTGTTTTTCCGAATATGCTTTCCAAGTTTCTGCTGTAAATGTTTTTACCTCATCCACTGGACAAGAATGATTTTTATTCCCTTCCTTTTCAAAAACGGAAACCAAATTTTGAATGGTTCGCGCCTTTTGCTGTGTGCGATCAAAATAACTATTAAACAGTTGTAAAAATATCCATTGTGTCCATTTGTAATAACTGGCATCGCAGGTACGCACTTCCCTATCCCAATCGTAGCAAAATCCAATATTGTCTAACTGCTTTCTGAAATTATTAATATTATCATGGGTACAGATCGCAGGGTGTACGCCATTTTCAATGGCATATTGTTCCGCGGGTAAACCAAAGGCATCATAACCCATCGGATGCAAAACATTAAAACCCTTGAGTCTTTTAAAACGACTGTAAATATCTGAAGCAATATATCCCAAAGGATGCCCAACATGCAAGCCCGCACCACTCGGATAAGGGAACATATCCAAAACATAACACTTGGGTTTGCTTGAATCATTGCTTACCTGATAAGCTTTTTTCTCCTGCCAAATAGTTTGCCATTTCTTTTCAATGGCCCTAAATTGATACTCCATCTAATTGCATTTCATTTTAAATGGTTGAATCATAACAATTCTTTAACCAAAATCAAAAAAATACACATTTTGGCCTAAAAAATAGGATAATTCATCCTCTGCAAATGTAAGCCATTAGCGTTCAAAACCCTACATTTGCAAAGTGAACAAGTAAAATTTTATGCTATGGCAGTAACCGGATCTACCTCTTTAAAACGCAGCAAACCCAACTACATTTATAGTGTGATTGGGGTGGCGATTGTTTTGTTTATTATGGGCATCATGGGATGGCTATTTTTAAACTTGCATTCCATAGGGGACAATTTTAAAGAAGATATCCGTATTAGCGTTTATTTGAGAACCTCCGACAAAAATGCGATAGGAAAAATACAGCAATATATTGCCAGTCAACCCTATGCCAAAAACGTTGAATACGTAAATAAGGAAAAGGCAAAAGCCATCTGGAATAAAGAAAATAATGAGGAATGGGCTAAAATCTTAGATGTAAACCCACTTCCTGAAAGTGTCGACTTTTTTGCCAAAGCCAACTATGTGAATCCTGATAGTTTGGCGAATATCAGCAATGCGATCGGAAACGAATTCAAAAAAGAAGTGGCAGATATTCAATATCCAAAAAGCTTAGTCACCAACCTGAATGAAAGAGCCACTAAAATCGGGGTGATATTTTTAGTAATGTCCATTATACTTTGTATCATCGTGATTATTAGTATTGATAATACCATTCGCTTAGCCATGTTTAGCAATCGTTTTTTAATTAAAACCATGCAAATGGTGGGGGCAACAAGGGGCTTTATTTCAAAACCATTAGTGATTCGTGCACTGATCAATGGATTAACCAGTGCCTTTATTTCCATTGTTTTATTGTTTGGTTTAACGCAATGGGCTGGCAGTCAATTTCCGCAAATTAAAACCATCCAAGGTGCTGGGAATGATTTATTACTCTTTGGCGGCATCATTATTATGGGAGTAGGTATATCCGTATTCAGCACTTACCGTAGCGTGTTGAAATATTTAAAAATGAAATTAGACGATCTATATTAACGAATTCATTAAATTTATATTACAGAAACCAAGTCCAACCCAAAGGATAATAACAATAGCTCTAAGGGGACGACAATAAAAATAAAATTATATGATACAAAAAGAAACAAAAAAATCCTTAGACATTTTTGGCAAGTCAAATTATATTTGGATGTTGGTGGGCGCATTATTAATCACAGCAGGAATGCTATTAATGACAGGTGGAAAAAGCGCTGACCCTAATGTATTTAATGCAAGTGAAGTGTATAGCTTTAGACGTATTACACTAGCCCCTATTGTAATGATCGTTGGCTTTTTGGTTGAAATTTATGCCCTATTTAAAAAAGCATAATTAATATAAAATTTACTCAGATCCCGACGCCTGCGCTCGGGATCTGTTTTTTAATACCACATTATGAATACAATACAAGCTATACTAATTGCTATTATCGAAGGTATCACTGAGTTTTTACCCATTTCAAGTACCGCGCATATGAAGTTTGCAAATCCTTTTTTAGGCATTGACGACAGCCCATTTGTGGATTTATTTGAAATTGTGATTCAACTAGCTGCCATTGCCTCCATCGTAGTTATTTATTATAAAAGATTTTTCGATTTCAAGCACTATAGCTTTTATTTAAAATTGATCGTTGCAGTGATCCCTGCATTGCTTTTTGGTGCACTGTTAAAAAAATACATTGATGCTGCCTTAAATAATTTATGGATCATTGCAATTGTAATGATTGCAGGTGGTATAATATTATTATTTATAGACAAACTATTTAAAGCAAATGAAGCAACTACAAGTTCGAATAATGATGCAGGTGAAATAAGTTACCAAAAATCATTCATCATTGGTTGCTTTCAAGTGCTATCCATTATTTTTCCAGGATTAAGCCGAAGTGCCGCAACTATTGTTGGCGGAATGAGTCAAAAATTAAATAAAAAAACAGCCCTCGAATTTTCTTTTTTCTTAGCAGTACCCACTATGATGGCAGCCTCCGCTAAAAGTACCTTGGATGTATATAAAACCAATCCTGAAGTGTTTGCCGCAGATAACCTAATTACATTAGTAATTGGTGCAGTGGTGGCTTTTATAGTCGCCTTAGTATCTGTTCAGTTTTTTATTAGAATTGTTCAAAAAGTGGGATTTGCCCCATTTGGTTGGTACCGAATCGCTTTAGGTATCACTATATTGGTATTATTATACACGAATTACCTTTGCTAAACCCAGCTATAGGAGAGTTGGCTATTTATTAGTATTTTTAAAATACTAATAAATACACGTATGCAAACTGCCTCAAAAAAAGTTGTCAACGGATGGGCCATGTACGATTGGGCCAATAGTGTTTACAATCTTGTAATTACTTCTACTATTTTTCCTGCCTACTATGAAGCAGTTACCGGAGATGGTAATGAAAACACCCTAATTGATAAAATTAAAATTGGGGAATATGAATTTTCAAATACCGCACTTTATAATTATATACTAGCCTTTGCTTTTGTCATTGTAGCAATTATGTCGCCTATACTATCCTCTATTGCAGATTACAGAGGTAATAAAAAACAGTTCCTTCGATTTTTTTGTACCATGGGTAGCTTGTCTTGTGCCTCACTTTATTTTTTTGACAGCGATCATATTATTGGCGGATTAATATCAGTGATTATTGCATGCGTTGGCTTTTGGAGTAGTTTGGTTTTTTACAATTCCTATTTACCCGAAATTGCTGCACCAGGAGACAGAGATCGTATTAGTGCGAAAGGTTTTATGATGGGTTATATCGGCTCGGTGCTTTTACAACTCATTTGTTTTGTGTTTGTACTAAAACCTGAACTGTTCGGCATCACGGTGGGTAAAGCATCTCAAATTTCATTTTTATTGGTCGGAGTTTGGTGGGTCAGCTTTGGTTGGTTAGCCATTTCAAGGCTTCCTGAAAGCAAAGGTGTAAAAGGCGCACACGGTAAAAATTTATTTACTCAAGGTTATAAGGAACTACATAAGGTTTGGTTGGAACTTAAAACACAGCCGTTGTTAAAACAATTTTTATTTTCCTTTTTCTTTTACAATATGGGCGTTCAAACAATCATGTTAGCAGCAACGCTTTATGGAAAAAGTGAATTAAACATACCCACCACCAATTTAATCATTGCTATTTTAATCATTCAATTAGTGGCCATTCCTGGTGCACTTTTGATGGCGAAGATGGCAAGTAAATGGGGTAATTTTAATACGCTAATGGTAGCTATTGTAATATGGATTGGCGGCTGTATTATGGGCTACTATCTTCCACGAAACAGTGTCATGCCATTTTATAGCCTAGCCATTGTTGTAGGATTTGTCATGGGGGGTATACAGTCGGTAAGTCGTAGCACTTATTCCAAATTAATGCCTGAAACGCATGACACCACCAGTTATTTCAGCTTTTATGATGTCACTGAAAAAGTGGCGATAGTCATTGGTATGTTTAGCTTTGGTTTTATCAATGAAATAACTGGATCACAAAGAAACTCTGTATTGGCTTTATGTATATTTTTTATCATTGGGTTTGTTTTATTATATCGCACTTCAAAATTAAAAGGACATGCAGTTATTTAGTGTTGACACAGGCAAGTTTAAATTAGACGGAGGTGCTATGTTTGGTGTTGTACCCAAAGGAATATGGAACAAACTAAATCCCGCAGATGAAAATAATTTATGTACTTGGGCTTTGCGTTGCTTATTAGTAATTGAAGGGGATCGAAAAATACTCATTGATACAGGCATGGGTGATAAACAAGATGCCAAGTTTTTTAGTCATTATCATCCCCATGAAACTGTTACACTCAAAGATGCTTTATATAAAATAAATATTAGCCCCAATGATATCACAGATGTATTATTAACCCATTTACATTTTGATCATGTAGGCGGTGCGGTATATAAGGAAGATAATGATTTTAAACTAAGTTTTCCGAATGCGACCTACTGGGTAAGTGAACCCCAATGGGAATTAGCACTAAACCCTAATAAGCGCGAAAAAGCTTCTTTTTTAAAGGAGAATATTTTACCATTACAACAAAGCGGACAATTAAAACTAATTAGCCTGCCTGCATTTAATAGTACTTCCAACTTACAAGAAATTCATTTTAGCCCCAATATCACTTGCTTTGTAGTCAATGGCCATACCCAAGGTATGTTGATTCCAAAAATAAATATGGGTGGCCAACAAATTGTCTTTATGGCCGACTTACTGCCAAGTGTGGCACATATACCGCTGCCTTATGTGATGGGCTATGATATGCAACCATTAATCACACTGGAAGAAAAGGAACTATTTTTAAATGAAGCTGCAAAAAATAATTATACTTTATTTTTTGAGCACGACGCCATGAATGAATGTTGTAGTTTACAGGTAACAGAAAAAGGAATTAGGGCGAATGCAACTTTATCTCTAAACACTTGGTTGCAAAAATAAAATGCACTACTACTGTACCACTTCCATCAATGAAGTTAAAGGATGTCGTATGTTTTCATAGCCATCTAAGTCCACTTTAATACTTCCAACTACGATGGGTGTTTCAATACGAACTGGAATATGGTTTTCATCATCAGTAACCCAGACAATCATTTTTTCACCACCATCAAACATGCTACCCTTGACCAACAATGGCGCTAATTTGATTACTTTAAAACGTCCATATTGTGTGGTGATTTCGGTACGACCTAAAAATTTAAAATAGGAAGGGTATAAATTATCGTCAATAAAAAAACTCAAATTAATTTTGTCGTTAATCTGGCATTTTTCATAATTAATATTTCTAGCTGCATAAATAGCACTGATGACATCAAAAGTACAATCGGCAGTATTAAATACACCCGCTTCGCTCGTGGCTGTATTATTTTTTTGATCAAATAAAACATTCTCCTTTTTATGGAAGCTCCCTTCATTAATATGTCGGGTAAATTGATAGGGCAATAAGGTTTTTGCATCTACTACGGATTCGTATTTATCCCTTACTTTAAAAATCCAATCATATTTTGAATTTGAACGACCATTAAGTGTGAAAGTATTCGCTGGCGTGTTATTCCAAGAAGATGATTTAATGGTGAACTCCGCCTTACCCGCATTTACATATAAGCCAATCACATTATAATAGATGGTGTATCTCACCTTTTCACCTACCTGATAGGATTTGTTGATTTGATTGCACAAGCCATCCCGTTCCTTGGAAGGAAAAAAAGATAATAATGAACTTAATAATATGAATAAAATGTACACAGGGGCTTTAATTTAAAATGGCGCACTTGATCATTAGTATCATGCAAAATTATTGCTTTATGCGGAAATTAATTAATAAAAATGCCCCAATGATGGCAGGTAATAAAAAGTTAACTGCCCAAATGATGGTACTTAAGCATATCAGCATTAAACTATTGTTATAGTAGGGTTCCAATAATACTACGATGATTTGTCCACGTATCACTAAATCCGTCAAACTGATTGAAGGGATAATGCTTAGCAATAAAAACAACACCCCTAATGCTATCCACAAATCAATAGGTGCAATGGTTATATTTAACATTTTCACCGCCCAAGTATATTGAAGTACAAAAATCATATACTTTAAAAAAGACAACCCCAATAAATTCAATTTTAATTTATTCTCGATTTGAAGTTTATTTATTTTGTTCAACCAACCTTTAAATTGACCTGGATGAAAATAAACAAATAAAGCAGCGATCAAGCCCAGTGGCATGAACCATTTGATCCAAGGGAAAAATGGCAGGTTAAAAAAAAGTGCGATACTCCCAATGCTAATGGTAATGATGAGTTGTGCATAAGAGGACCAAGCCAATTGTGCAGCCCCTTTTATTTTAGTACCAGGCGGCAGTAATAAAATACGGCCTACATAATCGCCCGAACGCGCTGGGGTAAAAAAAGCAAAAGCTTGTCCAATCAGTACAGACTTATAGGATTTAAAAATTGAAATCGGATTCCATGATGCCAGTAAATTTTGCCACTTTATTGCTTCCATTAAATAGTTGCCTAAAAAAAGCAATAACAATACAGCCCATTCAAGAAAAGTAACTTTCTCAAACTGAATTTTAATGTCGGCACTGTATTGGTTCAAATTTTCATTGTGCGCCACTTTATTATAAATAGCCACTAAGCACACAACAAAAAGGATCAACCCAATAGATTTATTTCCCCAACTGCGTAAACGATTTATTAAAGTATCCTTCATTGGCGGTAAAGTTCGGAATTTGCCATCATATTTGTAACTTTAATGCAAATGTCAAAAACACCCATTATTTTAGGAATTGATCCAGGAACACAAATTCTAGGTTTTGCTGTTTTAAAAGGAGGAACAAAGCCTGTTTTAATCCATATGGATGTATTAAAATTGACCAAGGAAAAGGATATTTACGCGCGCCTCCAATTGATACATGCTAAAATCATTGAACTCATCGAAAAATACGAGCCTGCACATTTTGCCATTGAAGCCCCTTTTTTTGGGAAAAACGTACAAAGCATGCTCAAGTTAGGCCGCGCGCAAGGAGTAGCGATTGCAGCTGCGATGCAGTTTAAATTACCAGTGACGGAGTATGCCCCTAAAAAAGTAAAACAATCTATTACTGGCAATGGTAATGCCGATAAGGATATGGTATGGAAAATGTTGGAGCGTATTTTAGATTTAAAAAGCCAACCTAAATATTTTGATGCCACCGACGCATTAGGTGTTGCGCTTTGCCATTGGTATCAAATGAGTAGTCCTGTTATACCCACAGCGAAAGGATTAAAAGGCTGGGATGCTTTTTTAGCAAAAAATCCTGGAAGGATTAAAGTCAAATAGCTCCCTATTTATTATTTCATAAAAAATAGTACCCACTTAAAATTGATTACGCAGGCAAATGCGATTGGATGCTTTTTTGAATGGCTTCAAATTCCTCCTTGCTTAATTTTAATTTAGGCTGTGAAAATTCTATACCCTTTGCTTCATTAATTGGAATTAAATGCAGATGTGCATGGGGTACTTCCAAGCCTATGGTTACCATGCCTACGCGATTACAAGGAAAACTTTGTTCAATGGCTTTGGCAATAGGTTTTGCAAAAATTAATAACTCCGCTAAAAAATCATCAGGCACTTCAAAAATTTTATCTACTTCCATTTTAGGCACCACCAATAC
>Ga0209246_10001200_pt1 | contig 10361 bp, 12 predicted proteins | sample LauGreSpBDMM15SN_2_FD_187560 | JGI IMG/M metagenome (GOLD analysis project Ga0209246, IMG submission 187560) | Freshwater lake microbial communities from Lake Michigan, USA - Sp13.BD.MM15.SN (SPAdes) (version 2) | ecosystem: Environmental > Aquatic > Freshwater > Lake | place: Lake Michigan...
GACTGCCATGCCCAACAAATAAGGCGGGCATTAAAAGGTCATCGGATTTTTGTGTTTCTATGGCAGACTTAAAGGCACTTAATGAAATCATGGTTCCTGAAGCAGTAAGGAAGGTTTCTATAAAAAGTCTCCGTTTCATGGTATTGATTTTCAGTTTATTGAATTCTTATCTTAGCTTATAAACGAAAAACTGTAAACTGATTACTGTAAACTGACAACTTAATCCCCATGATTGGTTTTTTGCCAGAAATCCAAATCCATCAAAATGTCTTCTGTAGGATCGTAAATTTTGATGGCAAAATCCGTTGGATTGACGTAAAACTGAAATTTAACTTTTTGATCCGAAGGACTTTTTTCAATGACTTTGATAAAATAATACGGGCTATCGGCAGACGGTACTTCTACTGTTTTATAGACCAACCTTGATTTCCCTTTACTTATGGAATCTAGTATTTTACTGTAATTGTTGATTTCTGGAATTTTGGTGAGCATTTCTATCAACACACTGTCTACTGCATTTAAGTTTTCTTTGTTTGATGGCGCAATGCGTTCCTTGTAAGTTAGCTTTAAACTTTCGGTGGTACTCATGACGGTATCTTCTTTTGTCTTTTCCGAAAGTTCGATATTAGGCATTTTAGTTTCCTGTGTCTGGGTTGGTTCAACACAAGAATACAATCCTAAAAGTAGGAATACAATTATTATATTTTTCATTTGCATATCAATAAATTAGAACCACTAAATAAATAAATATTGTCAGGAGAAACTATGACGTTAGTCACGTTTATTCCTTCAGGTAAGTTAATACTTCGTTCTTCAAAAGTATATACATTAAAAAAATATATTTTGTTATTTTTCAAGTAGTACAGTTCCTCGTTGATAAAGTTAAAGGATCCAATTGCTGTAAGGGCGATTTTCTTTTTGAAATTTCCCATGTTATCAAACACGAGTATTCCCGAGTTTTTGTCGTTGATATACAGTAAGTTTTGGTATTCTCTCATGAAATTGATATGGTAATCTTTGGCTTTAAGGATCAGTTCCAGCGGTGTTTTCAGGGTGGTTTTTTGTGCTTCCAAGTCATATTTTTTGAGCGAAAAATCAACATCATCCATTACCCATAATTGGTTGTCTGCAGCAATCGTTGCCATTCTGGCAAAGCCAATTGCCTCCTGGTCTATTTTGTAATTGGGCATTGCCACTAAAAAACGATTGAGCAGTACAAATTCCTGAAAGTCTTTATAGAAGGCAAAAATTATGATAGAATTCCAGGCTTCGATTAATGTAATCTCTCCAGGTTTAGAGGGAGAATACGTAAGTAAAAATTTACCTTCCTTGTCGTATTTTTGAATGTTTTCATGTTGATCTACCACATATAAATTGTAATAGCGGTCAGCGGTAACTTTGCTGGCTTCTTTGATGGTGACTGTAGATACGATAGTAAGTTCCTGGGCAGCAATATAGCTGCTGCAAAAAAGGATAAAAAATATGGTAAATAAACTAGTTTTCAAAGGTTTGTAAGTTTAGTGTTTTGCCATCATAAACGGCATACGTATAGTTGTTGACCCATTCTCCCAAATTGATATATTTGCTGTCTTCGTCAACTTGAACGTCAAGAGGTAAATGCCGATGACCAAAAATATAAAACTGGTTATTTTGTTTCAATTGCATTGCTTTGGCATATACCAATAGCCATTCCTCCTCTCCTAAAAAAACATCATCTTTGATGGAGTTGGTAATTCTGCTTCTCTTAGACCATGCATCTGCGATCCCAATTCCAAAATTAGGGTGTATCCGAGCAAATAACCATTGGCAAATTGGACTTCTAAAAAGTATTTTGAGTAATTTATACGTGTAATCTTTGGGTCCTAATCCATCCCCATGTCCTACATAAAACCAATGATCTCCAACCTTAAAACGTTGGGGATGATGGAATATTGGCACATTTAGTTCTTTGGTAAAATAATCAAACATCCACATGTCGTGGTTGCCACTAAAAAAATATACGGGAATTCCTGCATCTGTAAATGCTGCAATTTTGCCCTGAAACCTGATAAATCCTTTGGGAATGCTGTGTTTGTATTCAAACCAAAAATCAAAAATATCACCCACCAGAAACAATGCAGCAGTGTGGTCTTTGATTTCATCAAGCCACCTTACGATTTTTTTTTCCCTTTGTAAACTTTGCTCTTGGCTGGGAGTTCCAAGGTGAAAGTCGGAAGCAAAGTAAAGTTTTTTGCCTTCTGGTAATTTATCAATTGATGGAATCATCGATTAAGAATAAAATTAATTCTCTTGGACCATGTGCTCCAAGGACCAAGGTTTTTTCAATATCAGCTGTTCTACTTGGTCCTGTAACCAATGAAATCATGGAAGGCATGGAAGAAGTGCTGTATTTGTCTTTTATCAACGCAAAACCATCTTTGATTTCGGCTACAATTTGGGAAGTATAAGCGACTACAATATGGATAGGAGGGAATACCGTTAACCTTCTACCCGACAGTGTTTTTGAAGAGACCAATATACTTCCGGTTCTTGCGACCAATGATTCGCAGGTGGTAATTCCCACTTCACAATTGATGAATTCTTCTTCTTTGGCTTTAAACCTGATAGCCGATTTATCAAGCACTGTCAGTAAGTTTTTTTCCCAAACAAAAATGTTTTTCACTTTTCTGGAAGCAGTAAATTTTTCTATTTGTTCCACCAATTCATTATGGTCAATACAAAAGAAAAATTGGCCTTTTACGACCAAAAATCTTTCAGCAAAAGCCATTTCTAAATCATCACCAAGATCGGGATATATCGCTGACTCCTGGTCAGGTAAACTTACAGGCACGTTAGTTGGTGAGCTAAGTGCCTGTTTTACTTTACCTATAATGATGTCTTTGGTTTTTAAATGATTCATTTTATTGAAGTTTTCAGTTTAGAGTTTTCAGTTTGGAGTTTTTTGACTCTAAACTCTAAACTTAATTTTCCGTGTTTTCTGGTGCAGTTTCTGCTGTTTTTTGTTCTATCGAACTGTTGTTTTTTTCAGCAATCTCCGCTTCTTCTTTGGCTTCAAGCTCGCGTTGTGCGGATTGACGTTCAGCAATATTTTTTTCTAACTGACCACTTGTATATTCTTCATAAGTTGTTTGAGAAGTAAATGGTCGTTTGCCTATCAATTTCTCTAAATCAGATTGGAATAAAATTTCTTTAGCCAATAGTTCCTGCGCTAAAATTTCCAACTGGTCTTTGTGTTTAAGAAGTAATTCTTTGGTTCTGGAGTATGCCTCAGCAATAATTCTTCTCACTTCACTGTCAATGGTCTTAGCCGTATCTTCAGAATATGGTTTGGTGAAGGAATAATCAGATTGTTTTGAATCGTAAAAAGATACATTACCGATTTTTTCATTCAAACCATATACCGTTACCATGCTGTAAGCCAATTTGGTAATTCTTTCTAAATCACTCAGGGCACCGGTAGAGATTTTACCAAAAACGATTTCTTCGGCTGCACGCCCACCCAATGTCATACACATCTCATCTGTAAGTTGTTCGATGGTGTACAAGAATTGTTCTTTCGGTAAATATTGCGCGTAACCCAAGGCGGCAACGCCTCTTGGAACAATACTCACTTTAACCAATGGGTCTGCGTATTCCAAAAACCAACCTGCTACTGCGTGACCCGCTTCATGGTAAGCCACAATTTTTTTCTCGTTAGGAGAAATGATTTTATTTTTCTTTTCAAGACCTCCAATCACCCTGTCAACAGCGTCATTGAAGTCACTTAATTCTACCGCTTGTTTGTTTTTTCTGGCAGCAATCAAAGCTGCTTCGTTACAAACATTGGCAATTTCAGCACCCGCAAAGCCTGGAGTTTGAGCCGCTAATTTCTTAGGATCAACATCCGGTGCCAATTTGATTTTCTTCAAATGCACATTGAAAATGGCCTCTCTTCCAATCACATCTGGTTTGTCGATACTGATTACCCTGTCGAAACGACCTGGTCTTAACAAGGCAGGATCAAGTACATCAGGACGGTTGGTTGCAGCAAGAATAATGATTCCTGAATCTGTTGCAAAACCATCCATTTCAACCAACAAGGAGTTTAAGGTATTTTCTCTTTCGTCATTAGAACCAGGCATGCCGCCTTTTCCTCTTGAACGACCTACGGCGTCAATCTCATCAATAAAGATGATACAAGGAGCTTTTTCTTTGGCTTGTTTGAACAAGTCACGCACACGTGCCGCACCTACACCCACAAACATTTCTACAAAGTCAGATCCTGACAAAGAGAAAAATGGTACGCCAGCTTCTCCTGCAACAGCTCTTGCCAACAAAGTTTTTCCTGTTCCTGGACCGCCAACCAACAAGGCCCCTTTAGGGATTTTACCACCAAGGTTGGTGAATTTGGTAGGGGTTTTAAGGAAGTCTACAATTTCTTTGATTTCTTCTTTGGCTTCTTCTAAACCTGCAACATCTGCAAAAGTGGTTTTTACTTTGCCGTCAACATCTATCAAAGAAGCTTTGGATTTTCCGATATTAAACAATGCCCCACCAGCGCCTCCGCCAGTCATTTTGCGCATCATGAACCAAAAACCGGCTATCAGTAAAATCAGGAATCCCCAGTTGAAAAACCAGGTACTGAAATCCTGACGGTTGTTGTCAATGGTAACTTCCACTTCGTCAATCGGCGCTTTTTCAGCTGTTGCAATTTCTTTTTCAAGTTCTTTCAATTCATCTTGGAAATATTCTGGTTTGCCAATAGCAAATTCAAAATGTGGTCCCTGGTTGGTTCCATACTCACCTCTGGAAGAAAATTTATCCTTATACTTCGCATTTTTTAACGCTTCAGGTTTCAAGGTAACTTCCACTTTGTCGCCTACAATCACGATTTTTTTCACATCGTGTGCGCGCATCATTTCATGAAAGTTTTTTTGAGTGGTGATTACGGTGGAGGTTGTTTTGTTGAAATAGGTAATTCCAAATACTACCAATACCAAACCAATAATTAACCAAGTTTGAATACTTCCTTTAGGAGGAGTTTTAGGCATTAAATTTTTCTTTTTATGATCTTCTGTTTCTTCAGCCATAATTTTATTTTTTTAAGTCATCAACTGCTAAATTGAAAGAAATTTTTGAATAGGATTAAATTAAATTTGGAATTTCTTTGATGACACCATCACCCCAAAGTTTTTCAAGTTTGAAAAATTCCCTTCTGCTTTTCCTGAAGACATGTACGACCACATCAAAATAATCTACCAATATCCATTCTTTATTTTCTTTTCCTTCTTTGAAAATTGGATCCATATTCAATGTTTTGTATACTTCTGCTTCTACTGAATTTTCAACTGCATCCGCTTGAGAGTCAGAATTTACGGAACAAATCACAAAAAAATCGGTAATAGCATTGGGTACAGCACGAAGGTCAATTACGACAATGTCTTCTGCCTTTTTCTCTTGCATACCCTTCACTACTATTTCGCTTAACAATGCAGAATCAACTTTATTCTTTTTCTTTTGAGCCATTTTCTTTATTTTTGAATTTACAAAAGTAGTAAAATCTTGTACAATATCACATCCAATACCTTATTTACAGGTAATCAAATTATTTACCTGAAAGAATGCCAATCCACCAATGATGTATTGGCTGAATTATCCAAGCAGGCGACTGTTTTTGAGGGTGCTATTGTCATTACCGACCACCAGTTGGGAGGAAGAGGACAACGCGGAAATGTTTGGGAGGCTAATCCTGGTGATAACCTTACACTTTCATTGCTGTATAAACCCTTTTTTGTACCAGTTCAGTTTCCTTTCGGGTTAAATATAGCAGTTTCACTTGGTATTTTTGATGTCTTGAATGAATATCTTCCACAAAAAGTGAAAATTAAATGGCCCAATGACATGATTGTGTCGGTAAACGGAGTGGATAAGAAAATATGTGGAATTCTGATGGAGAATACCATCAAGAAAAACCAGTTTGAAAATGCCATTATTGGGATAGGAATCAATGTAAATCAAACCAATTTTAAGCAAACAAAAGCGACGTCTTTAACGGAATATTTACATGCGCCAGTAGATAAAAATGAAGTGTTGAATAAGTTGTGTTCTCGTATAGAAAGTCGCTATTTGGCGTTAAAAAACAACAAAAATCTAACAGATGAATACATTACTCATTTGTATTTGCTATATGAAAAAGCCCTTTTCTGTGTCGATGAAGTAGTTTTTGAAGGCATTATTCAAGGGGTTGATGTACACGGAAGGTTAGTAGTGTTGCACCTGCATGCCAATAAATTGCACCAATACAGTTTTGGTGAGATTCGTTATTTGGGAAGGGTTTAAATCCTTTAAATGCTTATAAGTCATAAGGTAAAAATGGCTTTACATCGCCGCCAAATTGATGCAATTCGCGCACAATCGAAGAACTGATATAGGCCAGAGCAGGTGTGGTAATTAAAAAAACAGTTTCGAGTTTTTCATTTAAATGCGCATTTACCTGTGCGATGGTATTTTCATATTCAAAGTCAGTCGTATTTCTTAATCCCCTCAAAAGAAAATTGGCATTCATGTCTTTGGCAAAATTAGACGTCAAGCCTTTGAAATTCATGACCACCACTGTTGGATGATTTTTGAAAGTCTCCCTAATTTTTTCTTCCATCATTTCAATGGGGAAATGCCTTTTTTTGGTCGAGTTGTTACCAATAGCAACAATGACTTTGTCAAACAATTGCGTACCTCTCATAACAATATTTTCGTGACCTTTGGTAAAAGGATCAAAAGAACCTGGGAATATGGCAGTTTTAGTCATTGAATTCGGGTTGTCGTTTGTGTCAAATTTGACATTTCAGTAAATATAAAATAATATTTGTTTAAATTTTTAAAAGGGAGGTTTTATCGAGGTTGTAGGAGTTTTTCTCCAACAACCGATGTGAAGATCATACCAAGGTTTTTCCTGCCGATTGATTAAACCAAAAACTTCGATTTAATTTTCAGAAATTCTAAAAACAATGGTGTAACCTACCTGTATCGTTTTTTGCACTACTGTATAAATATTCTTCGGAATTAAAAAATGAATAACGCAAATCTGAAGACTTAAATGATACTTGGGCACATACACTGCAAAAGCGCATGACTTGCGCCAGACAAACTGCAGACTTAATCCATTGGGGGAGAACTTGCTTCTTGCTTGACTAAAAGCACTTTTAGATAATGATAATGTTTGTTTTTTGAACTCAGAAATTTGTTTGTAAAATCTATCAATTTCGGTTTGTAAGCTACTTCTAGATAACCCTAAAATAATAAAAAACAAATCTTTAAATGGAAGCTTTAGGTCTCTAGAAAAATCTTTGTCAGAAACGCGATGTGAAGACATAAAGCCTTCATCTACAAGATGATTAGATATTTTTTTTAAAAGCTCTTCTAAATAAAGAGCCGTATTAGAATTTGTAACCTTTGTCTCAAAGATTACGATATAAAAATACGCAATTTAAACCAATACAACAATATTTTTTTCCTTAACTTAACGACATTGCTCGCGCACTAGCCAGGGAAACTCGAAGAGCATGGATTTAACTATTGTGTCAGCTAATCCCGACACAATAGTTAAAATTATTCATTATTGAATTACCATTTTCTTATGTACTTTCACTCCGTTATTACCAATTATTTCAACAATATAAACCCCTTTAGGTAAACTTTCTGTAGAAATATTTATTATATTATTTCCCTTAAAAACATTATAATCTTTTTGAAATCTTGATTGTCCTGTTTCTGATATTAAATTTATATTAATTTCATAATTTTCATTTGAAAAATATTTTATAGAAAAATTATCATTAGCCGGATTTGGATATATTAAAACATCGTCTACGTTTTCTTCATATTGACTTGAATTATTTGTTTGTTCAACATCAGATTGAGATTCTTCACTAGTTCTTGCGTATGAAGATTTGAAAAATAGCGAGTATACATGCCCTTCTCCAGCACCATCAGCACCAACAACTTCAACTTTTAGTTTATATGCTGAATTTAATGTAACTGACTTACTTGTTGGAACAATAATTTCATACACTTCGCTACTGTTAAATATATTGTTTGGCCAAACTGGAATTTCACGATCATAAATCTTTTCAAGATTACTATATGTACCATTTTTGTCAAAATCTATATAAACACGTACTTTTTTAGGAACAACTCCGATGTTCTCCCTTTTTACAGATAATAATCCGGGTAATATTGTACCTTTTACATAATTAAAACTAACCTTGGGATCCGTTTTCGAATCAAGTGAAAAATTCACTAAAAAATCAGGATTAGGATCATTTATAGTTTTACTTTGACAACTGTTTTTAGTTATATGTGGGAAATCAACTTTTCTAAAAATTATACTATATAATTCAGAGTTATTTATAAGATAATTACTACCCGATCTAGTAGTCATACTAATTTTCATCTGTTTAATAACATTCGTATTTGAATTGAATGGTATATTAAAATTAAAATTAAACACTACTTTAGTTCCAGAAGTAGCAGTAATACCTGTGCTAACAAAATTATATTCACTTATCTCTTCTATATTATTATCGTTTAAATCAATCCATAATCGAACCCTATCTGGTATATATGACATTCCATTCCAATTCATTTCTATTTCAAAGGTCTCTGAATAACCCATAAAAAAATTGATAAGTGTTAAAGCTCTAAAATTTTCATTATTAGCACTACCAGATGAATTATTCATATTATTACACTTTACCCTACTAATATGAGCAGCATGTGTAATAAAACCAAAGCTTATTAATACAATTAAAACAAAGATTTTTTTCATAATTTAATTATTTTAGTTAGATATATATATAGATTTCAAATTTATATTTTTTTTAGAACTTCATATTTAGGTTAAGTTGTTATATTAAAGGACTTATAAGGGCTTGGTTTAGATTGCATCATTCTATCAATCAGTTTATCAAAAGCTGTCTCTTTATATATACTTCTATTGAATCTGTAACAGTATTCATCCAAATATTTCTGTAAAAATGCAGGGTCAACATGGTGATAAATTCCTCTTAACCACCCTTTTAATCCCATACAAAATCTATTCATTAGTTCGAAATTTTCTCCACCTTTACTTTTTTCTTGTTGAATATTCCAGACTGACTTTAATGGAGAGTAACCAGACCACTTATCTGTCTTTATATCAGCACTTTTTGATATATGAGCTTCAAAGATCTTTTTCAATTCTGAAGCAGATGCTGATTCAATATGCATAGCGTAAACTCGCTTTATCCCATCTTCATCAGGAGTACTTTCAATTGCAATTACTACTTTTTGTTTTGTTTCTGCTCCTCTTCCCTGATGACCAATCTCTTTTCCTCCAACGTAAGTTTCGTCTACAACAACTTTGCCATTTAAAGGATAATTCTTGCTACTTTCCATCGCTATACGAATCTTTTGTTGGAATAACCAAGCTGTATTTCTATTGATTAACAGCAATTTAGATAAATTTAAACTAGAACTACCTTTACTTGTATTACTCATTGTAAAAAGGATATAAAATGCTTTTCTCAATGGAAATTTCACTTTATGAAAGAGTGTTCCTGATGTACAAGATTCGATATGTAGACACTTCTTGCACTGTTTCAAATATAGAGCACTACTGTTTAACGCAACATCGTGACTACATTTTTTACATACAAAACCGTTATTCCACTTTTTTTCATAAAGATATTCTTTGCATTTATTATCGTCACTAAATTTATCAGTAAACTCTAAAATTCCTAAACCTTTAAATGTTTCAAAATCAACCATATATCAACTATTTATGAGCTTAAATATATTAAATATAAATGACTTAACCTAAATATGAAGTTCTAAAAATTTAATCAAGGTCATTATACTGCCACTATAGATACTGTAAATCTGATTGCCTATAACAACGCTCCAAACGTCACCATTAACTTCCCATATGCAGTACAATGTGACATGATCATTCAATTGAAAGACACGAACAAACTTGGTAATGCTGGGATTATATTTAATTATGTTGATAATAAAAACTTTGTCGTTGCTGAGTTTTTTACAAATGGTACCTATCAGGTTTGGAGAAGTATTAAAGGAACGTATTCTTTTGTAATCAATTCAACATACACTACTGCTGTAAAAAAAGGTGGCAAGACCAATACTTTTAAGGTTATACAAAATCGAACTACTGCTGAAATCATTATCAATAATACTTCGGTCAGGAGTTTTGCTTTATCATTACCAAGTGCAAATTGCAAATCAGGACCTTTAGCTGGCACTGAAGTTCCCATCAATTATTATACACCACTTACTGTATTATTTAATAATTTCATTTTATATAAAAATTGAATGACGAACTATCCTTA
>Ga0209246_10001205_pt1 | contig 10342 bp, 8 predicted proteins | sample LauGreSpBDMM15SN_2_FD_187560 | JGI IMG/M metagenome (GOLD analysis project Ga0209246, IMG submission 187560) | Freshwater lake microbial communities from Lake Michigan, USA - Sp13.BD.MM15.SN (SPAdes) (version 2) | ecosystem: Environmental > Aquatic > Freshwater > Lake | place: Lake Michigan, USA...
TTATTTTTACTATACTAGCAACATTACTATACCATCCATTAGATATTACTAATTATTATAAATCAATTCCATTTTGGGCAAATATAAGTGTAATAGGTGGTTTATTACTTCTATTGAAAGACTAATTGTATTCTTATTCTATACTATCAATATATTCTAATAATTTTTTGTTTACTGTTATTTTATTTTCATTAAATGTTTTTAAATAAACACCATCTAATGATTTTACACGACTTAACGCCACGTACACCATATGATTACAAAAACAATCTGCCAAGTCTAAAACCGCTTTATCTAATGACAAACTTTGACATTTATGGACTGTTAAACTGTAAGCCAGCATTAACGGTATCTGTGTACATATTACTTTTGAATTATCTAATTCCAACTCCCAATCAACTCGCGTAATAATTTCTTTTATACCATTATCAAATTTTATACTAATATTATCATTGATTATTTCTTGAATAGTTCCTATAGACCCATTCACTAATCCACGCTCTATATTTAAATTTTTTATCAAAATTACTTTACAACCAGATTTTAAAATTAATCGTTCAGTCCCCTTTTGTACAAATTGAGATTGTAATTCTCGTTCTAATAAATCACATGTTTCTTCATTACCACTTCTTGTATATCTTGTTTCAAAAACGTGATCGTCTGAATTGATCAAATTCATTCTACTTTTATTTATTTCCTGTGCTTTTTTATTACTACTCACTAAATGAATCATATCATCATCAGTTTTATCATTTAATCTAGATTTTAAAACATCCATATCATCTTTTGTATGTAAACCTGTTCTAATTCTAGTTAAAATATCTATATATCTAACATCAGAACTTTGACGAAAATTTTCTTTAAGAATTATTATATTTCTATTTTTTTTAAACATCTTATTAAACAATTCACTTTCAATTATCAAACGTGTATCTTGATTTTCTTCTTTTTGATAATGCACGTTTATTTTTTTATTAAATACAGTTTCTAATTGCAAAAAATCCCCAGTCAAAATCAACTGAATACCACCAAATGGTTTACTTGAGCGTTTTAACTTTTGAAAAATAACATCGATTTTTTCAAATGTAGATGCAGACATCATACTTATTTCATCAATTACTAAAATGTCTGTTCCTATTATGCGATCTCGTATAGATTGTTTATAACGCAATCTTTTTAATAATACTTCAACTGGTGCTTCTGCAGTACCAATACCCATAAAACTATTAATAGTTATACCACCAATATTATAAGCAGATATACCCGTAGTTGAAGTAATATACATTGTCTTGTTGTCATTGTTTATATTATATTTCATAAATTCTTTAACAAGTGCACTTTTACCAACACCAGCACTACCCAAGATCAATACACTATCACCCATTTTAAATTTAATAAACGCTCGTTTTTGAGATTTAGATAAATCTATACTATAATCTATAGGAATATTCGACCCCGTCTTTTTATTATGATCAATCAACAAATCTCTTATTTTATCCATCATATCATCTCTTATAGAATCTTCATTATTATAAAGATACATTACTTACTATGTATTTTTGTTGCACTAATTTTAATTCATTTTTTGTTCGAAAAAAATAACAAAAACAAAATGTACGTTTATAACTCGCAAAAAAAATGTTATTACTATTATATAATATGAAAATTCTCTTTTTCCAAGGCTTATTCTCTTTAAATTGCATGGCGTTATCTTGGTTATGTGATTATTCTGAAATTGATGGACCTACTACTACTCACGTCTTGTATAAAGAAGAAACGTCTAATATTGTAAAATGGCTCGAAAAATACGAATATTGTAGAGCAAAGGGTGACCCTTCAGTTTATGAAGATGCAGGTCAAGCAAAATGTGAATATTCAAGAAATCTTTGTGTATTTAGTGACGGATGTATCTTTAATCAAGATCGCGAAAATGATCCATTAAATGAATGTCAAGATCTTTTATACAATAATATTCTCAGTGATGAATTAGACTCTGGAAGAATTCCATCAGAAAACGACGGAAGTGAAGAAACTGTAAGTGAAGAAACAGAAAGTGACTATACAGAAAGCGAAGAAACAGAAAGTGACTATACAGAAAGTGACTATACAGAAAGCGAAGAAACAGAAAGCGAAGAAACAGAAAGCGAAGAAACAGAAAGTGACTATACAGAAAGCGACGAAATAGAAAGCGACGAAACGGAAACTGTAGAAGTAGAAACAGAAACAGAAACGGAAACAGTAGAAACAGAAACGGTAGAAGTAGAATGTACAGAAACAGTAGAAACAGAAACGGTAGAAACGGTAGAAACGGTAGAAAGTGTAGAAACAGAAACGGCAGCAGAAGTGGAAAGTGTAGTTTCTAGTTCTACAACACTTGGTGCAAAATCTTTGTTACTTTTATTTTCATTTCCATTTTTTATTGTGTAAATTGCAAGTTTTTTTAAATTAATTCAAGATTAATTTAAAATTTTTGATAAACCTACTTTTTGTTTAAACTTTTTTGTTTAAACTTTTTTTTTAGTTTAGTTTAGATACTTGTAGTATAACCACGGAATTTCATTGTAGTGGAAGTCCATAGTAATTGATTAGTACTTGTGTATTGGATTTGACCAGCACTTGTAATGTTAAATACAATACCAGTGTAGTCACCAACATAAGAACTATTAACAGCCCAGTTACTACCCTTTTGGATACCTTTTAATTCAAAGTTAGAATAAAGGTTTGATCCATTTGATTTTACAATAGTTACTGAAACAATACATTGGAATGCTCTAACAACTGCGTTGCTAAATGCTAAACTAGTAATGTTAGCAGCAGCACTTTGATCATTAGCGGCAGAGAATGAAACTTCTGAACCAATATCACCAAGAGATGGGGTAATCTTGACAGTGTTAGCATACAAATCACTTGTAACATAGTGGTTACCAGAACTTATGGTAGTTGCCCACATAGTTCCAACGCTAGAATTTGTAATAAATGCATTGGCAGAAGTAAATCCAACTGTAAATCCAACAGTATCGTTAAATACTGTGTTACCAGCAATATTTCCAACTGTACCAGCTGTCAGAACCATATTGGCAATTGAAGAAGTTGTAGCTTTGATATTTGCAGCAGTAAATCCAGTTGTAAATCCAACAGTATCGTTAAATACTGTGTTACCAGCGATATTTCCTACTGTACCAGCTGTCAGAACCATATTGGCAATTGAAGAAGTTGTAGCTTTGATATTTGCAGCAGTAAATCCAGTTGTAAATCCAACAGTGTCGTTAAAGACTGTATTACCAGCGATATTTCCAACTGTACCAGCTGTAAGAACCATATTAGAGACTGAAGAATTTGTAACAAATGCATTAGCAGAAGTAAATCCGGAAACAAAGTTGACAGTATCCAAGATTTGTGTATTTCCACTGATGCTTCCTACTGTACCAGATGTAAGAATCATATTGGCAATTGAAGAAGTTGTAACTTTGATATTTGCAGCAGTAAATCCAACTGTAAATCCAACTGTGTCATTGAAGACTGTGTTACCAGCAACGTTTCCTACTGTACCAGCTGTTAGAACCATATTAGAGACTGAAGAATTTGTAACAAATGCATTAGCAGAAGTAAATCCAGTAACAAAGTTGACAGTATCCAAGATTTGTGTATTTCCACTAATGTTTCCAAGAGTAGTATTTGTAGAAACAATGTTTGCAACAGTTGCAAGTGGAGCATAAAGAGCACCAGCTGATACTCCAGATGTAGCAAGGATTGTTCCTACAGTCATACCAGTAGCATCAATTGATCCTGAGCTTACAGCAGTTGCAACAACATTAGAGATAGTAGCAAGTGGAGCGTACAAAGAACCAGCACTAATTTGAGAAGTAGCAAGGATAGTTGCAACAGTCATACCAGTAGCATTGATCGATCCAGAACTAGTAGCAGTAGCGACAACATTTGAAATAGTTGCAAGTGGAGCATACAAAGATCCAGCTGATACTCCAGATGTAGCAAGAATACTCCCGACAGTCATACCTGTAGCATCAATTGATCCAGAGCTTACTGCAGTACTTACAACATTAGAGATAGTAGCAAGTGGAGCGTACAAAGATCCAGCACTAATTTGAGATGTAGCAAGAATAGTAGCAACAGTCATACCGGTAGCATTAATTGATCCAGTGCTGGTAGCAGTTGCGACAAGGTTACTGATAGTTGCAAGTGGAGCGTAAAGGTTAGCAGCAGTAAGACTTGTATTAACAACAATATTGGCAGTAGTAATATTTGTAGAGATAAAGTCTGTTACAGCAAATGACCCAGCAGTCATAGTTGTAGCAACCAAGTTGGTAACAGTAGCATTGGTAGCATACAAAGCTCCAGATGTTACTTTAGTAGTAGCAGTAATAATGTCTGTATAAAAGTTATTTGAGGCGCGAAGATCACCAGTAATATCAACAGTATAACTTGGAGCAGTGTTGTTAATACCCACGTTTCCAGCAGTTGTAAAGATACTTCCAATGGTATTGCTATTACCAGCAGCAGACAAATGAGTAGTGATATGAGCAATACCAGCAGTCATATTAGTGTCTACAAAGTTTGTAGTAGTAATATTTACAGAGGTCAAAGTACCAGCAACAAACAAATCTCCAGACAAACTCAAGTTAGAACCACTAATGGTTGTAGCAGAAAGCCACGAGGAAGAAACAGTTGCAAAAGTACCCATAGTAGAGTAAAGATTTCCGTTAGTAAGAGAAGAAACAAACAAGTTGCTAATAGAACTGTTTGTTGCAAATACACTACCAGCACTTATAGACGAAGTAGCAAGAATTGTTCCTACAGTCATACCAGTAGCATCAATTGATCCAGAGCTTACAGCAGTTGCGACAACATTAGAGATAGTTGCAAGAGGAGCGTACAAAGAACCAGCTGATACTTGAGAAGTAGCAAGAATAGTAGCAACAGTCATACCTGTAGCATTGATTGATCCAGTGCTTACGGCAGTTGCGACAACATTAGAAATAGTTGCTAATGGAGCATAGACATTTGCAGAAGAGAAACTGGTATTAACAAAGATAGATCCTGCAGTTGCATCAGTAACATTAAATGTTCCAGAGCTTGTAGCCGTAGCAACAACATTAGCAATTGTTGCAAGTGGAGCGTACAAAGAACCTGCGCTTATAGACGAAGTAGCAAGAATAGTAGCCACAGTAATACCAGTAGCATCAATTGATCCTGAGCTTACAGCAGTTGCAACAACATTAGAGATAGTTGCAAGTGGAGCATACAAAGAACCTGCACTTATAGACGATGTAGCAAGGATAGTTGCAACGGTCATACCTGTAGCATTAATTGATCCAGAGCTTGTAGCAGTTGCGACAACGTTAGCGATTGTTGCAAGTGGAGCGTACAAAGATCCAGCTGAAATCTGAGAAGTGGCAAGAATAGTGGCAACAGTCATACCGGTAGCATCAATAGATCCAGAGCTTACGGCAGTTGCAACAACATTAGCGATGGTTGCAAGTGGAGCATAGACAGATCCAGCACTAATTTGCGAAGTAGCAAGGATAGTTGCAACAGTCATACCCGTAGCGTTGATAGATCCAGAGCTTGTAGCAGTTGCAACAACATTAGAGATAGTAGCAAGTGGAGCATACAAAGATCCAGCACTAATTTGCGAGGTAGCAAGAATGGTAGCAACAGTCATACCAGTAGCATCAATTGATCCTGAGCTTACAGCAGTGGCAACAACATTAGAGATAGTTGCAAGTGGAGCGTACAAAGAACCGGCACTAATTTGCGAGGTAGCAAGGATAGATGCAACAGTAATACCAGTAGCGTCGATTGATCCAGCGCTAACAGCGGTAGAAACAACATTGGATATAGTTGCTCTTGGAGCATAAAGCCCACCAGAACTGACACTTGTTGATGCTAAAAGAGTTGATGTAGTAATGCTATTAGATACTCGTATATCACCTGTAACATCAACAGTGTAAGCTGGATCAACTTTATTTATACCTACATTACCTCCTGTTGTATAAATAGTACCTACAGTATTAGAGTTATGTGTTAATCTAGCAGTACCAGATACGTAAGCAGAAGCAGATGTAAAACCAACTGAAAAATCAGCACTAGCAGAACTATGATTTACAGAATAAAGTTGTCCTGTACTAATTTGTAATGTAGCAAGAATAGTTCCGACTGTAAGTCCAGTAAGATCAAGAGATCCCGAACTCATAGCAGTAGCAACTACGTTGGAAATTGTTGCAAGAGGAGCATAAAAACTTGCAGAGCTGACCATGGTCGCAGCATATAAATTTCCAACAGTAATAGTAGTTGCAATCAAGTTTTCTACGGCAAAAGATCCTGCAGTAAGAGATCCTGTAATAATAGCATTCTTTTTAACATATAAATTATCTTTAGTACTAATACCACCAAATACAACTAACGCACCAGTAGTATCATTAACACCTTCTGTTGAATTAGTAATAGTTGCAATACCGGAAATATTTGTTGTAAAGAAGTTAGAATTACCACTAATAGTAGCACCTCCATATAAAAATAATGAAGCTGATGATAATGTACTTGCAGTAGAATCTAAAATAGAAATCGGTTGATTAAAAAATAAATTTGAATACGTTTCTGACATTTTATAATATATAACAAGAAAAAATAAAAACGCAATATCGCGGTTACCAATTAATAAATAGTGTATTCAATTCCCCTAGGTACTTAACTTTCCGAACTTGGTACTGTAGTAACATCGTATTCATAAGACACTGAATTACTATTACTATTACTATAAAAATAATACCCTCCTCCTAGCAATAAAACACCTCCTATAATTTGATGGTAATCATACAACCCAGAAACCATTGAATTTTCAGATTCTTTAGATAAAACGTAATCTGGAGCGATAAGAATAACTAAACCTACAATTATTAATACTACACTTATGTATTTATTCATCTTTTATACAAACAATAAACAAAAAAATATTAAAAAAAAAACCCCAGATTTTGATTTTACTTTTTTAAAAAGTAATATTAATAATGTTGGAAAATAGTATTTTGGGACAAGAATTTATCAATTATAGAAAACACACAGATCAAAATATCAGAACACGTTTCAGTAATAGGGTACGTAAATTAGGAATGGGTTATATCCCTATTGTAGTAGACTCTGTTGATCCAGAATTAACTCTACATTTATCAACAAAATATGAAAATAGATATACAAAATACGGCTTTGAAATATTTCTACACATGGACTTAACAATCGCTGATCTACTAAAAGAACTCAACATTGAATTTATTAGAAGAGATCATCCATTCGAAAATTTATCAATTGGTCTAGAAGATGGAACTATCACTGCACCAAATGAAATATTAACAGACCTTTATAAAAAACATAGAAATCCCGATGATAAAATATTATATTTTCTCTTAACACCAAAAACATCAATTTATAATTATATACTTTCCATTCTTAGATACCTTAAATTCTTCTAATGAACACGTATTACTAATTATTTTACCTAACTTTTTAATTTAAAGTTAAAAATGCTTTAAAATTAGCTATAATGTTTTCTTTTATAATTTTATTTTCAATATTATTACGATTTTTTTTAGTATTAACTTTAATCGTACCACTAATTATTTTTTCTAAATATTTTTATAATTACACATCATATGGATTAAGTATTTATGGTCTTTATCTAATATGTTATCTTTTTATACAATGTACGTTTTCTATCATTAACAAACATTACAAATGGTCAAAATGGCCATTGGTAAAAAGAAAACGTAATCTAAATTTAGATATTAATAATTTGGACTTGTATAATGTTATAGCCGTCGGTTATAGAGAAGATCCAGAATATTATAAAATGTGTCTAGAATCTTTAAAAAATATCGTTTCCATTCATTTAAACAAAATATATATAATGATCGATGGAAATGACCCTGAAGATGAATATATGATTGAAATATTCAAAAAAACATTTGATAATAATATATTCAAATCAACGTGTATTCGTTTAGAACAATCTGAAAATTCTGACGATGTATTAATAAAAAACCATTTTGAAAACATACTTGATAATAATATCATATGTATAGCTCAATCACATAGCGGTAAAAGACAAACTATGTCTACCGGTTTTCAATTTTCATTATTGGAAAAATCAATCCATGATAAAAATATACAAGCTGTTTTTTGTACAGATAGCGATACAATAATTGATGAAACTTGTACAGACGAAATGTTTTCGTATTTTGCAGATTCAAATGTAGGCGCAATATGTGGAAATCTATCTATTTATAATAAATACGATTCTATAATTGCATTCTTAACATCTATACGATATTGGTACGCATTTAATTTAGAACGCGCCTATCAATCACTTACAGGATCTGTTTTATGCGTATCTGGACCTATTGGTATGTATAAATTATCATATATTCAAGAAATTTTAAAAGATTGGCGTGAACAAACCTTTCTAGGTAAATCTTGCAGTTATGGCGATGATAGACATCTTACTAATAAAATTTTATCATTAGGAAAAGAAGTAATTTATACACATTTAGCACACGCAGCAACTGAAACACCAAATAACTTGTATCGTTTTTTTAAACAACAAATCAGATGGAACAAGTCTGCTTTTCGTGAAATTTTCTGGAACGTCCCCATTTTATACAAACATTCTTTATTTATGACTGTCGATTTGATATATATCATTTGTTATCCATTTTTTTGTATTACTTATTTAATGTATGTTTTATGGAGAGGAACACTTTTAGATTTAGGTATATATTTTACTATTGTTTTTGCATTAGGAGTTATAAAATCAGTTTATGGATATGTACGTAGTAGAAATTTAGAAACTGTATTGTACTTTTTATACACACTTATCTATATATCAATTGTTTTTCCTGCAAAAATAGTTGCCATATTAAATATTAATGATAATTCATGGGGAACTTCATCTAGAAAAATTATAAATGATAAAGTAACATTTGATATTGTAATCTTGATATCTTGGAATTTATTATTAGTATCCGGATTGTTTTTTAATATTTATAAAAGTGTTTTAAATGACATCCACAATTTACATTACCTTTATGTTACTACCATTTGTTTATTTTTCCTCTTATGTATATCTTATGTATACGTTTATGTACGTATTAAAAAACGACAAATGACCAGTGGATCTTCACAAAAAATAGAGTAATTCTATATTTAAATTATATTAGTTAATTATATATTTAATGTATTGGATCATTCTATTTCTTTTTATCATATTCCTCTACTTTAATTTAAAGATAAAAGAAACGTTTAACAACTTTTTTTCTCCGTCAAGAGTAGAATACCCTACAAGAAATATGTCTTATGATTTACGAGGAGAAGCATATTTTCCATCAAGAACAAACTTTCCATTTGATAATTCTGAAATAGGGCCGATACATCAACGTTACACATCATTACATAAAAATAAATTGATTGAAGATTGTTGTTAAAAAAAATGAATTACTTTTAGAAGGATTAAATAAATACTTAACCTTACTATGTATAATTCGTCAACAGATAATTCGTCAACAGATAATTTAATTAAACAAATGGAAAATGTATATTTAGATAAATGTAAATTTTACATTGACGATATTTACGAGTCTGATAAAAAATTTTTTATAACAAAAATAAAACTTGATTTTTACCAATTGTGGTATATGTTTGGACAAATCCCTTTTATTCATACAAAGGGTAAATGCAAATATGAATGGATTATTCGCCAAGAAAATACAAATCGTATTTTTAGTATTTACGACTGGAATAATAAAAATAAATTAACGAATACTACACAATGGTATATTCGTTCAAATATGCCAGGTGATAGTAGTGATTTTTTTGAAACATTGACTAATGCTATCGAATGTTATAACTTATATTACAAGCATTTAATAGAAAATAAATCATCAGATTATATATCATATGATACTGTAGATCAAGATGAACGTGAAAGTTTAGAACACCTTGATTTTTTAGAATCTCTTTAGTTTTTACTTTTGAAGGGCTTTGACCCTACTTTTTTAGATTACACTTTTTAAATAAAAGTTTAATATAATTCACAGTAATTTTTAGTTTTTTGGTTAAGCTTTTTTTAGTTTTTTTTGATGTTAATCCTTCTAAAAGTAATTTTTAGTTTTTTTGATGTTAATCCTTCTAAAAGTAATTTTTAGTAGCTTATTTACATTATGTTTGTAAAATTAGTAGGTGTATATTTATAAGATTTCAATATTTTCATTGTGCTTTTATTATAAACAACCCAATTTATATTATCATCTGATCTTCTATAAGAAGGTGAATCATA
>Ga0209246_10001206_pt1 | contig 10340 bp, 9 predicted proteins | sample LauGreSpBDMM15SN_2_FD_187560 | JGI IMG/M metagenome (GOLD analysis project Ga0209246, IMG submission 187560) | Freshwater lake microbial communities from Lake Michigan, USA - Sp13.BD.MM15.SN (SPAdes) (version 2) | ecosystem: Environmental > Aquatic > Freshwater > Lake | place: Lake Michigan, USA...
CTTAAACCGTTTGTGTATTTCTTGCATTTTAACTTACATGTGTATTGTAGAGTATTTGTAGAAGTATGATCGTTTACGTCGTCGCTCTTAATATGGATGATTTGTCCGTTCAACACGTCACCGAGCGCGAGTTGACGGTTGATCAAGATCTCATTTTGTACCAAGACAACGAGTTCCTAGTGCCTCCGACTTTGAACCCAATGAGCGTCCGCGGGCGGCGGAAGACAGGCGGCGGGATCGAGATTGTGTACGACCAAAGCAAGGCGTACGCATGGAAAGAGCTCCGCCGAAAGCGTGCGTTTGCGCTGACCCAATCCGATTGGACGCAAGCCGAGGATGCCCAAGCAACGTTTACCGAAGCGCAACGGGCTGCGTGGAACTTGTACCGCCACGGTCTTCGCGAGCTCCCCAAGTCCACTTACGACCCTCTGCTGGTGGTGTGGCCGGAAGCTCCGCAAAAGTGAGAAAGATTAAGTCGGAAAATTCGAAAAAAATTCGAAAAAATGACGTGCATTCAAATTTAAATCAGTACGCTACAGCAGAACGCAAGGAAAAAGCAAGAAAGAGCCTACTCGAAGCCTTTTCTCCGTCTCGTTCGCTCCGCCCGCCGGTCCACAATGGTGAGCACTCGCGGTTCCATCATCCGGGAGCGGATCTACCGTGAGGTGGCCGAGCGCCCCCTAGGGGGGTGCATGGACATGATGCAGGAAGCGCTGGATTGCGTTCGTATGCTGAATAAGTCGAATGAGAGTGCGAGCAAGGAGGACTTGCTTGCCCTTTCGGAGTGGGCAGTGCAGATTGAGCGTTTCAAAAACATTCCCGGCATCGAAAAGCACTTCTTGCTACAGTACGTCATTGCCGAGGAGCTGTTGAAGATGATTGACGATTGCGTGGAAAACCAAATCTAAAAGGAAAAATAGTACAACAAAAGTAAAAGCAAAAAGCCAAAACACGGGCCCTTTGGGGTTTTGTGCCTTCAATTAGAAAAATGCTTGATGATGGTAGGAGTCAAAGGCGAAGTTGCTTGCAAAGTTTATGAGCATCGGGCTTTACAAGATTTGTCTTGTACCTGGAGATTTACTTTACGATGAAGAAGGATACGCGGTGGCGGTGGCGGAGCAGGAGGGGGCGGGCGGGGAAGCGGCGAACGTTCGAGTGGATGTAGCAATGGAAGTGAAGATCCGCGGCTACGCAAACTACCAACGAGTTATTTGCGAATTGGCTGTTGCACGGGAAGCACGCGGTTACACATTGTACGTTTTGGAGGGTTGCGAGGTTTTTGTTGTGGATACGGAAGGACCGTTGGAGGCAGGTGACTACATCGTTCGATCGTCTCGCTTCCCAAACTTTTACGAAAGGTCGGTCGTCCGCGGGTTTGGGAGCGGGGTGGTGGGCGAAATGTGCGAGGCGCGAACGTTCATGCCCCGGAGTTTGCCGGTGGAGCGCCCTGTTCAGGTGTCACAAGAGCGCGCTGTTCTCTCGCTAGTTGTTGTTAAAAAGACACTTCGAAAGTACTCATTGAAGTACACATTGGATGCTAATAGTCAACGCTACATTGGCGAGATAGTTGAAGGCGTGGTTGAGATGGAAGAGGTTGAGGTCGAGAAACGGGCAATCTATAATAACAAGGGGGACATCATTGATTACATTGAAGCACAAAAACAAATTGAGACAAAGAAAATAGTTACGGAGTTCGTGCGCGATGGGGATGGAAATCTAGTTATGGAAGAAGTGGGCCGTGAGTGGGAATACGATGTTCAAAAGATTGATGCGAACGGTTTATTCGTAGACGGTGGAGACGGCGGAGACGGCATGGCTGGTGGCCTGTTTAGGGTGTGTAAGGCCAAAGTAAATATGTTCAATCACGATTACAAATTATAGGGGTTGGGGTGGGTTTGGTTTTTGTTCTTTTTCTTGTCTTTCTTACACATTAAGAGGCGGTGGCTTGTTTGTCGGGCATGTCGGGACCAAATGCCTATGATAAGGATATTTCGACCATTTTGATGCGTCCAACAAGCAATCAAATATTCTATGTCACGGCAAACTCACATACATTACATCTCAATCATGGCGTGGCGATTCATTCAAACGTGAGCACAATTCAAAGCAATCTCGCACGTGACGTGTTTCCGCCGATATTACATGTGACGACGAGCAATGTTGTGAGCTTCGTTGACGTGATTCCTATTAGCAATGGTCTCATGGATTTGGCAAAACGTGACATGCGTTTCAAGGCCGTTCACACGGACCGATTGTTAATGGATGGGCTTGAGGTGTTCAAAGAAGCTTTGACGGACTCCATCCGCATTGAAGCAAATGTGAACGTTGATCGTCTCTCCATTGACAATTCAAACGACTTCTTGCCGGTGGGAAGCATCTTGCCGTTTGCGGGGGGCGGAGTGGCGGGCTTGCCTCCCCCAGGGTTTCTTTGGTGCGACGGTGCAACGAAATCCAAGTTTGACTTTTCCGAATTGTATGCGGTCATCGAAGATCGGTACGGGACATCGGCCATTGACTCTTTGTCGTTTGTAGTGCCGGATTTTCGCGGGCGCTCTCCTTTGGGGGCGGGCTGGGGGGATGGTGGGATTTCCGAGGTGGTGGATGAAAACTATGGAGGCGCGGAAAACGTCACCCTTGGCCTATTAAATCTACCTAGCCACAACCACACCTTCATTTTGAAGACACAAGGAAGTGTGCCCGCAGGTACGTTCGGGCTTGCAACACGCGCCGCTGATGCGGGAACTATTTCGAGTTTCAATAAGCGTGATGTGAGGTTCGACACGGTTGGCTCAGGGTCCGAGCCTGACCTCACTACCGATATTCAAGGCTTTAGTATTACCACAGGATCTACGGGAACGGCCACAGCGTTCAGCGTCGTACATCCCGTTATCTGTACAAATTTTATTATCAAATACTAATACGTCACTTGTGGACATGATTGCTTTTGAAATCAATAAAGGCCAAGCGCACTTTGTCACAAATAAACACGTCTTCTATAGCTCATCAAACCATGATATCAGCATTCATGGGCTCGAGAACCGTATTTCCGGTGCGAGCAACATCTTGACCATCACGAATTCTCCAGCAATGTCCAACCTTGTGTGCCACGTCCCTTTGACGGTCTATGCGGATAGCACCATTGACTTTGGATCTAGCTTAGTCCCGTGGAAGCGCATCATTTTGTCGAGCAACGTGCTAAACATCGGCGATGGGGCGATTTTATACGACAAAACCGTGAAAACGGCCCGAACAAACAAAACGATGAATCTCGAAAACTTTCGCGACCACGTCTTTTCTAATCGAACGAGCGCAATGGGTAGTGATCCGTTGCGTTATTTGATCCCGCCGGGTGTCCTAGTAGCGTATGGGGGGCTTGTTGATGCAACCGTGAGCGATAATGATTTTCAAATACGGGGCTACTTACCGTGCGACGGCCGGGCATGTAGCCGGAGCACCTTTTCACGTCTCTTTAGCATTGTTGGGGTGACTTATGGCAACGGAGATGGTGTGAGCACTTTCAATATTCCAAATTTGGGAAGTAGGTCGCCGTTAGGGACCGCTGGGAATGGTGTGGGCATTGGCACGGTGTCGGGAGGATCGCATGAACACACGCTTGTGGTTGACACGACGATGCCACAACATTCACATACAGTGGCTTTTGCTCCGGGTAACGACATCAACGTTGCGCCGGGAGGATATGGGCTTGTGCGCCGATCAGATGCTCCAAGGTGCGTTGCAGCGGGAACCGACACATATACATGGGATCTTAGAATAGCACCCAAGGGTTTTGGATATTCGACATCATTTGAGGGCAACTCGTCCGGGGCGGATCCGTTTTCCATCCTTCACCCGTACATTATCGTAAATTTTCTAATAAAAACGTAAAACCGTATATATAAGTAACCGTAGCGCTATAGGTCGTATGTTGCTTATTTCAGAATCGAGCAATCTTTTTTACGAGGCGGACGAGCATGTCTTTCAAGTGCACGGCGGCGGGGCACAGTATTTACTGAATAACGATCGCATAGACGAGCGTGTGGACAACGTTTTTTCGCAATTCACGCGTTTGAGATTGTGTTCGAATGTCGTTGAAGCTCGGGTGGATTGGGTGCCAAGCGCTTCCAATAGTGGCTCTGTTGGAGCAGAAAACCGAGCGTGGAAAGGCTTGTTCACCTCGGATGAAGGGATTTGGATTGGAAACAAAAATATATCCCACTCCTCCGGCTACAAGACCGTCAACTTTCATGCCAATGTATCGGCGGGCTCCAACGTATTGGTCTCCGGAAATACGCTCATTCCTATAGGGACCACGTTTCCTTACGCTGGGATTACCTCGCCACCGAGCGATTACCTATTTTGTGATGGAACGGCCTACAATAGAATTACGTATAGCGCCCTATTTTCGGTTATTGGCACGACATACGGGACTGGAAATGGTTCGACGACTTTCAATATTCCGAACATAACAGGGCGGACGGTCATGGGCGCAGGGGTGGGCGGGCGTGGTGGAGTTTCTACGCGGGCATTAGGTGCGACGACGGGCAACAACGATGTTTTATTGACCAATTTGAACTTGCCCCCGCACACTCACACTATCACGGAAACAGCGAACACTATTGGCCTTGTTAGATGCACCATTTCGGGTGAGAATAAAACGTACGACAACAATCTATTGTCCTCGCTTGGTCAAGGCACGGCCCCTGATGTTGTGGCCACCCCTGTTGGCTTCGGCGGGAACACGCTTACAGCTGGCGGTAATCCATCGCTAGCAAATGCGAGGGTTCCCTTGCTTCATTCTTATACGCGCCTGACGCATATCATCAAATACCGTTAGGCCCGCGAGCTCGCTAGGCTCGAGGTATAAGGATATTTCCTTATTGAATTATAGTAATAGTCTATAAGATATCGTATGAGCCACTGGGACTGTCGCTATAAGATTCACCAAGTCTATCTGTCTGACAGGGACAAGGACTCGGCTAGTCAATCCGTCACGAATTTCACGGTGACATTGCCAACCGAGCTTAAGAACGTCGTGGCCATCCGCCCGCTCGCGAGTGCCTTTTACGAAAACGCAGAGAACGTTGGGCAAATCGAGATCAACGGTGCACAACTCCCAATCCGCGTTTCGACGGGACAAGGCCTCTTTTTGTACTTGAACGGCTTTGAGAACATCAAAACGGCCAAAAATAATAACGTGCCTATTTTCTCGCGCGTCCAAGGCGATGACATCTATCCAAACGTTGTCAAGGACTTTTGGAAAGATCCCTATGCCCACGTGCTCCAACCCAAAGAGCTACGTCTACGACGCTTCGAGGTAAAGTTGTACAACTCGAGCTTTGAGCCGTACACTCCCCTCACACCGGAACTAGCAACCTTCAACATTCAGCTTGCGGTCTATTGCGAGGCAAACAACTGCGATTTCTCCATGGCCGACAAGTAGACGAGGCGCGGTGTCTCCTGGCGCGCTATTGTTTGCGTAATCGTAGGAGCTCATTACATATCTCTTTTCTTTTGCCTTGATGCGTGAGCTTCAAGTCTTTAGCGATACCACGAAGCTCAGTGATGGGGTATCCGCCCTTTTCGTCGCTGTTGTTACAATCAGTTAATGGTTTTGTATAAATGCGATCAATGGCCCGTTGAGTTGAGTTGACCGGTGGCGGTGTTGGCAGTGGCTCTTTTGACCCTTGCTTGCGGTTCTTTTTGTCCTTCTTAACGGCCTCCTTGAGAATTTTCTTTGCGGAATTGTGCTCTTTAGACTTGTGTTGGAGCACTTCCACAAGTCTTTCGCACATCACTTGCTTTGTGCCGTATTTTGGCAGTTGGTGCTTTTCAAGCATTTCCCGTATTTGACTTACTTTCAATTTTGCGCACTCTTGCTTAGAAATAGATACCGGGCGTGTCGGCGAAGCCGGTGAGGCTGGCGATGGTACATTTGGCTTATTAGGTAGAGCAGTGTGCCCGTCTTTGATAGCATGGCTCTTCACAGGCTTTTTGGGTTTGATGGGGTGGGCTCGTGGCGGGGCATGTGCCTGGGCTTTTGCCATGGATAGTGATGGGAATATCTTTTTTATGCGGTCAATCGCATCTTGGACGGTAATGCGGTAAAAGACGTTTGGGTGAATCATGGGAAAGAGAACTTCAGTGAGGAGCCGGTCAAGGAAGGCAGACGAGCTTACATGTAGATGGTTTGGAAATGTCGTCTCAAGGCGGAATATGATCTCTACGATGCTCATTCCAAGACCATAAAGGTCAACCTTTTTGGCATACTCGTCATCAAAGTCTAGAACTAGTTGATGGAAGGGCATTTTGATGAGAAATAGAACGGCTGTGTCCAACTCGAGCAAGTACCGTGGCCATCGTTTGTTGATCCATTGCATGAAGGTTCCCGTGTGGAAAAAGCTAAAGTTGTCCAAGCACATTTGTAATATTGACCGGTGCTCATAGATACCTCGGCGCACGCTGTTGAATATGCGGAACTCTGGTGGGTAATAAGGGTAGTGGTGCTCGTGTAGGAAAAACTGTATTTTCAAGTCTTTGAGCGGTGTTAGGAGGCCAAAGTCGATCAAATAGAGTTTGAGTGTTTGTTGGGTCGCTGTGGGGTCGATGAGCATGTTTGGGGGCTTGATGTCCGCGTGCGCATAGCCGGCAGTTTGCATGCGCAATATTCCTTCAAGGATTGGCAAGCAGGCACGCACGAGGTCGTCTATTACGATGGATTGATTGGCGGGCTTTTCGTAAAGCGTAGCGAGGTCATAGCCTCCATATTCGTACATGAGCTGGTTATAGATTGCGCGTGTGGGGGTCAAATGGCGATGGCACTTGGGCGTTTCGTCGGATGGCTTGAAACTGTTCTTATGAGTCTTACAGTTTCCCAAGAACGGCACGGTGAAAATGTGACTTGGGTCGAAGCGGTCGATGCGCTCGATTTCCGCGAGTTCTGCGGAGAACGCGTTGGCATCTGAAAACACCTTGCCGATCACCTTGCTAACAAATGTATCGTTGTCGCGCGGGTACGCATGGAACGTATTCTTCTTACATTTGAGCGGCGGGGAAAATGCGCATCCATAGGTCCCGGAGTTGATGAAAGCACCACCGGCTTGTGGTCCCGGTCCAGGGTCGTCCGTTGAGTCGTAGTCGCCTGCGTAGCTGTCAGCATATCCCCCATCCGTTTCCATGCCGTCTCTCGGCTTTCTTACAATAGAAGATGCAATTAAAAATCATTTAACCTTATAGACGGCTTTGCAATGTCTATAAATATAGAAACAGCGGGCGCTTACATATCTTCGCGGAGTGATCCCGAAACAGGTAAGAAGGTTGTTCAAAAAACATTCAAGAGTGTGAGCGAATTTAAAGAAGAAATGGCGGTATGGCAAAAATGGCAAAGCGACGCGAGCGAGGGGGCGAGCGAGGGGCGTGGAGGCGATGGGGATGATGTGCTAAATTTCACATCGAGATTCATCGTTTTGCCTATTGGGCACGGGGAAGATGTTATCACCCCAGGGGTGGCCCGGGCGGCGACCGGTGTGCAATCCGCACCGTCCAAGAGGCGCGCCGTGGGCATGCGGCGGCCGTATCTTTTGTACCCTTATGCCGGCGAGACGTTAAAGGCATGGTTGTCCAAACGCTCCGCCGTAGGAAGTAGCGTTGAGGACAAAAAGATGGCCTTGTGGATTGCATTACAACTCGCCAACGCGTTGAGATGGATTCAATGCTTCGGGTGGGTCCATCAAGATCTTCATTGGGAGAATGTCGTTGTTGACGGAGCTGGGATCGCGCGCATCATAGATATTGCATACATGGTCAAAGACGTTGACTTTGCGGAGGGCGGGGCGAGGAATCGAATGGTAGAGGACGACAATGCGCTTGTAACCGTCGGGGAGCATGTGGTATACTACCCACCTGAGTACCAATCAAAGTCATTGGTCAAGTCGGGATGGGACCGTGTGGATGTTTACATGCTAGGACGTCTCATGGAGCACCTTGGGGCATTCGTGAAGAACCCGTATTTCGACCAGCTCGTGGATCGCATGATAGTGGATGACCCAATGACTCGACCTTTGCTCGACGAGCAGAGCGGTGTCATTGCCGAGCTTGAAAAAATTATAGAGTATGAGAAATTCAGCGATGAGATCCGTATGGAGAAACGTCCATGTTTGAGGGACCTCAGTTTGTCATCCGAAAGGGTAAGCATGACGGGAATGATGATGGGAAGCCCTTCGCCTTCGGTATCAAAATCAAAATCTAACTCGCAAGAGCAAGGCCGAGGTTCGGCCTCAAAACGGAGGTTACAATTTTCAAGCTCAAGCTCAAGAAGCCCTAGCTCGGGCCCGGCCGTGTCGCGAAGGTTGGCCATGGATTAATTAGCACAAGATCTAAAGAGTATGGGAATGTTTGTTGTAGGGATGAAGAAACCATATCCGCATCGTATGTATTATTTTCTGCGTGACATGTTTATGTCGTGGTAGTGGAGATGGTAATGGGTTAGATAGACTTGCTTTCCAAGTCGGACACGCGGTGGGTGAGGACTTGGATCTGGTGAGAGAGCTCTTGGACCGCACCGATGAGGTAGGGGATGAGCTTGGGGTACTGGATGCCAAGAAACTCCGTGGGTTGAGAGGGAAAGTTGATGTTCTCCGTTACCAAGGGGATGACTGCGCGCACTTCTTGCGCAATTAGACCAACATCCGGACATCCTTGCTTGTTTGGGTTGAAAACTTTCTCATTCCACTTGAATGTAACAGGGCGCAGTCTTAAAATGTTATCAAGTGACTTGTCAATGGGAATGGAGGTGACATCCGTCTTGAGACGCTGGTCGGAGACGCTTCCAAAACCCGTGATATCACCAGACACTATAAGATCGTTATTGATTCCCGTGAGACCTTCAATGCGAAGCTTGTAGTTGACGGATGAGGTCCCGATCCCAACATTGCCGTTTTCAATTATGTGAATGGCATCGGATCGAGTTACGTTGTTTTTTGTGAAAAATGTCATCGTTCCGGTGGACATATTTCCTACCGTGTTGCCAACTTTGTGACAAATGATGCCGGCGAGCGCGCTTGATGTGTTTGTTGCACCCGAGGTTGCGTCCAAGCTTGCAAACTCGAGTCCGACGGTCGTATTGTTCGTTCCATTTCCATTGTAAAGTATGAGCGCGGGCTTGAATCCGTACAAACCGAGCTGGCTGTTATCTTGCCGGATTACCGTGGCCTCGTACGATGTTGGGTCACGATAAAATGCGTTTGTAGGAATGTTGGTTGGTGGGGTACCTGCCGCCCCCCATTGGTAGACTGCGTTGTAGAGGGTTGCACCGAGGGTGGGTTGCGAAATGCGGTTGCCAATGGTTGCGTAAGATGATGAGAAGACATCGCCTATGACGTGGAGCTTCCCTAGGGCCGTTGCAGTTCCAACGCCCACGTTACCAGTGGCCTCCAAACGAAGTTGTGGTGTGGTAGCGTTATGGGTGGTGTTGATAAACTCGGCAGTGTGGATGGCAGTCGCTGTGGACGTGGGGGTACTCACGCGGAATGTGCCACCGTTGACGTGTAACATGTGCGATCCTGCGATGGCCGTGCCGATGCCGACGTTTTGGGCGAAGCGGCCGCTGCCGTTTACGTGGAGCATGAATGCTGCGGGTGTGGTGCCAATTCCGACATTTTGGGCGAAGCGCCCATTGCCTTCAACGTTTAGCATGAATGCTGCGGGTGTGGTGCCAACCCCAAGGTTCCCTGAGATAGTTGCGAGGCCTTTGATAGCGAGAGCATATGGGTCTTGCGGAGCCGTGCCAATGCCAATATTACCGCGGAGGGGATTGTTCACATCGCGATCAACTATCAGATTACCCATCCATGCTGCATTCTGGTAGAAATAGCCCGAGGCATATACCTCTTCTGATACGGCCGTTGGCCAAATGACGGCCTCATAGAAGGCGCTCGAGATGGCCGTGCGAAGGTTGATGCTGAGAGAAGTTGTATTCGCAGGCTGGTTATAACTATATGAATAGGTGAAATCGTATTCAGGGGGAACCGGGTAGGTGTAAGGATACACGGGTCTCTTCTTCACACCATTTATGTACACGTCAATGTTGCTCCCCGTCACCATAAAGTTGCCTGTCATGTCGTGCTGGAAGGTGGAAACTGCTTGCGTGTCAAGCATCTCGGTGAAACGGAATGGGCTGAGCTGAATAGCAGTGCGCGTGGTGTAAGTTTCATTGTATCCGAGCGACTTCATGGGAATGATGTACAAGTTGTGATCTGATGTGGTTCCACCAAACTCGAGCACGTGGCCTTTGCCTGATATTGCGACGACGTACTCCGAGATGTCAATGTGTTCCACGAACGAAT
>Ga0209246_10001214_pt1 | contig 10313 bp, 16 predicted proteins | sample LauGreSpBDMM15SN_2_FD_187560 | JGI IMG/M metagenome (GOLD analysis project Ga0209246, IMG submission 187560) | Freshwater lake microbial communities from Lake Michigan, USA - Sp13.BD.MM15.SN (SPAdes) (version 2) | ecosystem: Environmental > Aquatic > Freshwater > Lake | place: Lake Michigan...
GTATTGCCAAAGAGCAAGCAAGAGCAGTACTCCCAGAAGGACTAACTGTTTCTCGTTTATACATGAATGGTACATTGCGTAGCTGGATTCATTTTATCGAACTCCGATCTGCAAATGGTACACAAAAGGAACATCAAGAAGTCGCACGACAATGTGCAAAGGTTATTGCTGAAGTATTTCCTTTAGCAAATGAATTGGTAAAACTATAATAATATTGGGGCAATAAATGGAAATGGTGCATGGCATAAAGGTTGACTACAACCGAGATAGTTTGTTTGACGAATTAGGTAGAATTAGATTAAAAGAAAGTTACATGAAGGATGACGAGGTTAGTCCTCAAGAAAGGTTTGCTTATGTTTCGAGTGTTTTTGGAAGTAATCCTGACCATGCTCAGCGTTTGTATAATTACTCCTCTAATCATTGGCTCAGCTATTCTACTCCAATTCTTTCTTTTGGTCGTAGTAAGCGTGGCTTACCCATTAGTTGCTTTCTTAACTATATTGAAGACACAGCGGAGGGTCTAGTTGATAATCTTAGCGAAACTAATTGGCTTAGTATGCTTGGGGGTGGTGTTGGCATCGGTTTTGGTATTCGTTCAGCAGACGATAAATCTACTGGTGTCATGCCTCACCTCAAAATGTATGACGCAAGTTCATTGGCATATCGCCAAGGTCGTACTCGCAGAGGTAGTTATGCTGCTTATTTGTCTATTGACCATCCAGATATTATCAACTTTCTAGAGATGCGCAAGCCGACAGGCGACCAGAACATGCGTACTCTAAACATGCATCATGGGATTAATATTCCAGATACATTCATGGAAATCATTGAACAGTGCATGATTGATCCAGAGTTTGATGACTCTTGGAAATTAGTGGATCCTGCTTCTAATGAAGTTCGTGAAACTGTATCCGCAAAAGAATTATGGCAACGAATCCTTGAGATGCGTATGATGACAGGTGAACCATACTTGCATTTTATCGATGAATCAAATCGTCAGATGCCACAACACTTGAAAGATCTTGGTTTAAAGATTAATCAATCAAATCTTTGCTCTGAGATTATTCTACCAACAAATGAGAAACGAACAGCAGTGTGTTGTTTGTCATCACTAAACTTAGAGTATTATGATGATTGGAAAGACGAACCACAATTCCTTCGTGATGTTGCAGAAATGCTTGACAATGTTCTTCAGTATTTTATTGATCATGCTCCTTCCACAATTAAGCGTGCAAAGTACTCAGCAACTCGTGAAAGAAGTATTGGTATTGGTGCGTTAGGTTGGCATGCATATCTACAAAAGAATAACCTACCATGGGAATCATCATTAGCAGTTGGTAGAAACAAAAACATCTTTAAAACAATAAGAGAGAAATTAGATGCAGCTAATAAAATACTGGGATTGGAAAGAGGTGAAGCACCTGATGCTGTGGGTACTGGGAATCGCTTTAGTCATCTTATGGCTATTGCTCCCAATGCTTCTTCTTCCATTCTTATGGGCAATACTAGCCCTTCTATTGAACCTTATCGTGCCAATGCTTATCGTCAGGATACTCTTTCGGGTTCTCACCTAAACAAGAATAGGTATCTAGATGAAATCATCCAAAAAGAATCAGTCAATCATAAAGAGGGTTGGACAGACGAAGTCTGGTCTAGCATTATTGCGAACGATGGTTCAGTTCAGCACTTGGATTGGATGGAAGACTGGACAAAAGATGTTTTCAAGACTTCTATGGAAATCGACCAGCGTTGGGTCGTTCAACACGCTGCCGACAGGCAACAATATATCGATCAAGCACAATCGTTGAATGTATTCTTTAGACCAGATAGTCACATCAAGTATATTCATGCGGTGCACTTCCAAGCATGGAAGTCTGGATTGAAGACTATGTACTACTGCCGTAGTGATAAGATAGCCAAAGCAGACAAGGTATCAAAACGAATTGAACGAGACATTATTAAAGAAATCGACTTAACCGCATTAACTACCGAGGATGGCGCATGCATGGCATGTGAAGGATAATTATGTTGGAATATATTACAACATTTTTTGCAATTTTTTTACTTGATATTGTTTACACATACTACTTAAGATGTGTGGCAAATGAGTATGTATTGGGTGCGAGTTTTTGGAGTGTTGCCTGTTATATTTTAGGAAGTGTAGCAGTTATAAACTATACAACTAATCATTGGTTAATCATTCCAGCAATGGCGGGTGCGTTTTGTGGAACATATGTTGGTATGATTTTAAGAAAGCGAAAAGTGTCAGTATGAAAACTATAGCCCTGTTTCAAGATGACCGCACCAAAAGTGCAATATCAATGAGTGATGGGTTTCTTCATGTGCTGTCTCCACATTATAATATTAAAATCTTTAAAAAAGAACAATGTACACCAGAAACATTTAATGGTGTAGATATGTTAATATTTCCTGGTGGTGCAATTGGTGGTGCAGATGATTATTTTCATATGTTCCCGAGAAAGAATGCAAATGCTGTGGCAGATTATGTTGCCAATGGTGGTGCGTATCTAGGTGTTTGTGTTGGTGCATATTGGGCTGGACCATCTTACTTTGATATATTAAAAGGTGCTGAGCCTGTTCAGTACATAAAGAGACCAACTGCAGATATTATGAGAAGTTATAATATCGCTGCTCATTGTGTATGGCAAGGTGAAGAAGAACGAATATTCTTTCGTGATGGATGCACTTTTGTAGGCGATCTTAGCCATTCAGAAATTGTCAGTACATATTTCAATAAAGAACCAATGTGTATTAGGCAAGGCAAAATTGGTGTGATGGGTGCTTGCTTAGATTCTTTAGAGTGGTGGTATGATAACAAAACTCTAAAACAATATTGGCATGAAGGTAGACACCACGCACTATTATTAGAATTTGTAAATAAATTAATAGAAACATAAATGGAAAAGAACGAATGATTACAAAAACAAAATCAAGACTAACAGATCAAAGAACATACTTCAAACCATTCAACTATCCATGGGCATATGATGCTTGGTTGAAACACGAACAAGCACATTGGTTGCATTCAGAAGTACCAATGGCAGAAGATGTAAAAGATTGGAAAAAGAAACTAACTGCTGAGGAAAAACTATTCCTCACGAATATCTTTCGATTCTTTACACAAGGTGATATCGATGTGGCAGGTGGTTATGTTAATAACTATCTGCCATACTTTCCACAACCTGAAGTAAGAATGATGTTGATGGGTTTTGCAGCAAGAGAAGCATTACACATTGCTGCATACTCGCATCTGATTGAAACTCTTGGTATGCCAGAATCTACATACAATGAGTTTCTTGAATATCAAGAGATGAGAGATAAACATGACTATGTACTTGATCTTTCTAGTCGCAATGGTACTATCGCTAGTACTGCTGAGCACATTGCTGTTTTCTCTGCCTTTACTGAAGGCATGCAGTTGTTTAGTTCTTTTATCATGTTGCTTAATTTTCCTCGTCACGGCATGATGAAAGGTATGGGTCAAATTGTTACATGGTCTATTGCTGATGAAACAATCCACGCTGAGTCAATGATTAAATTGTTCCGTGAGTATATCAAAGAGAATCCTGAGATCTGGAATGATGAACTAAAGGGTAAGATATACACAATCGCTGAGAAGATGGTAGAGTTAGAAGATAAGTTTATTGATCTTTGCTATCAAGGTGCAGACATGCGTGAACTATCTGCAGAAGATGTAAAGAAATATATTCGTTACATTGCAGATCGTCGTCTAATCTCACTTGGCATGAAAGGTATCTTTAAAGTTAAAAAGAATCCACTACCATGGGTTGAAGAAATGATTAATGCGCCAGTACATGGAAACTTCTTTGAGAATCGTGTTACTGATTACGCAAAGGGTGCATTGTCTGGCACATGGGGTGATGTTTGGGGGAAAGCATAAAATGATTTCTGGGTGGTTTACTCCAAGTAATTTTGATATTCTACAAAACAGATTACCAAATGATTTATTTTTGCAATTGAAACAGGAATGTATCGAGGCTGAGAAAACTAGATACAACGATGGATCCTTAGTAGAAATGGCATCAGGATTATCTGGTACAGGAACTGCTAAACATTATCTTATTAAAAATAATGAAAATTTAAAAAAATATGTTTTAGGTTTATCTGAGTTGTATATACAGCAGAATACTGATTTTGTCAAAAAACATAAAACCAACTGCCATAAAACACAATCTATTGCACTTGATCCATGGATAAATGTGCAAGAGCGAGGTGAATATATACCAAGTCATGATCATGATGGAGTTTTATCATATAGTATCTGGATGACTATACCGTATAATATTGAGGAAGAACTAACCAATTCAAAATTTGCATCAACATTCCAATTTTCATATCTTTCTATAGTTGGTGACCAATTACATCATACTATTGCAGTTGATAAAAGCATGGAAGGAACTCTTATAATGTTCCCCGCAAATTTAAAACATTGTGTGTATCCATTTTATACAACAGAAAATCGTAGAATTTCTATTTCTGGAAATATAGCATTGGACGCATTAAAGGAAACCATTTAAAATGACAACGAAGATTTTTGAGTGTAATGAATGTCAGGCAAGAGGTAAGATTATCCTCAAGTCAGAGGAACGATTAGAAGATATCGTTTACTGTCCTATATGCTCTGCTGATATTTACGAAGAAGACGATTACGAAGAGGAAGAATAAATAGTAGTTTACACTACTGATTATTCTAATGTGGCTTTATAATAACGAAATTATTGAAGAACTTCCTGATGATTGTGTTGGCTTTGTTTATTTAATTACGAACAAAGCCAACAGTCGTATGTATGTTGGCAAAAAGTTATCTAAGTTTGCCAAGACCACATACAAAATGGTAAAGCAGAAAAACGGAATCAAGAAACGAAAGAAGATCCGTAGTAAAATAGACTCTGATTGGATGGAGTACTATGGTTCTAGTATAGAACTAAATAAAGATGTAGAGTCTCTCGGCAAAGACAACTTTGTTCGTGAGATTCTTTTCTTTTGTAAATCCAAAGCTGAATGTTCTTACATAGAAGCACGAGAACAGTTTGCACGAAAGGTGTTGGAGTCAGACGACTACTACAATGGGCAGATTTCTGTCCGAGTCCATGGCTCTCATATTAAAAACAAACTATGACATATTTACTTTTTGCAGTTGCGCTATCATTGTCCGCTCTAGCAGCATATTATGCTGTGATGGGTCTTATCGCAATCTTTGCTGCAGCTGTAGTACCGATTGCTCTTATGGGTTCGTTGCTTGAAGCATCTAAACTCGTAGTTGCATCATGGCTCTATCGAAATTGGAAAGAAATTCCAAAATTGATGAAGTCATACTTTGTAGTTGCCCTAGTTGTCTTAATGATGTTGACATCAATGGGCATTTTTGGATTCTTATCAAAGGCACATTTAGATCAAGCAATTCCCACGGGAGATGTTCAGTCTAAGTTAGCATTGATTGATGAGAAAATTAAAACAGAAAAGGAAAATATCAATGCAAATCGTAAAGAACTTACTCAACTCGATGCTCAAGTTGATCAGACCATCGCAAGAACAGACGATACCAAAGGAACAGAGCGAGCCATTACCGTCCGTAGAAGTCAGCAAAAAGACAGAGCCAGAATCCTCAACGAAATCGGTGCAGCGCAAGCCAAGATCGCCAAACTCAACGAAGAGCGTACCCCAATCGCCAGCGAAGTCCGTAAAGTCGAAGCAGAAGTTGGACCAATAAAGTACATTGCTGCATTGATATATGGTGACGAAAGTTCAAACGATACGAACATGCTTGAGAAGGCAGTTCGTATTGTCACCATACTCATCGTTATTGTATTTGACCCATTGGCAGTACTACTATTAATCGCAGCAAACTGGAATCTTAAACACACTGGTGGAAGAAAGTGGAATGAATTCTTTGACAAACCACCTGTTGAAGATTTTCCAGAACCAACAGAGATTAGACTTAATGACGAAATAAAAGTCAGTGAGCCATCGACAACTCCTGTCTTCACTCAAATGACAGAGCATTTATCAAAAGAACAACTAGAAACTACTATTGTTCCAGAAGAAATAAAAAAAGAAGTAAATGATTTACTGGAATCTGAAATTCCAGAAATTGAAGTAGACGAACCAACTAAGGATTGGGAACCAGAACTCTATAATCGAAAACAAGTTGGTCGATATATGGAAGAAACTGGTCAAAAACCTCTGAAAACACAATCGTTCTTGAACAAAGTCCAGAGTGTGTTCTCATCTCCAGGTGTAAAAACCATCGAAAAAGAAGTAGAAGACTTGCAAAAATAAGCCTCTCATTGTTGCAAATCCTAAATAGATTTATAATAACAATAAATCTTTGGGTGAACCATATGTATGGGCAACTATGTCTGGTCAATTGTAATCATTAGTGCTGGAATAATAAATCCAGTCATACAAAATGTTGGGAATTTTAAAGATGAAGCAACTTGTAAAAGTAGTCTAGCTGATCTTAAATCTCAACTACCACTTGCATTCAAAACTTTTTGCGTTCAATACCCAGAACCACCACAAAAGGCAGTAGTAACACCAGTTTCACCTCCACCATCTTCTAGTGTAAGTTCTAAGGATGCGAGAAAGTAATGGATCCGATTACTATTGGGCTGGCTTTTGTCGCAGCCCAAGAAGCTGTAAAACATATTAAGCAAGCTGTTGCTTTAGGTAAAGACATTCATGGTCTAGTTGGACAGTTTAGTAAATTCTTTGAATCCGCAGACGCTGTTCATATCGCAAGCACAAAAGCGAGAGTTTCTAGTGTTGGAAAAAGTGATGCGCAGATAGGTCGTCAAGCACTTGAGTTTGCTATACATAGCAATAAACTTCGTGAAGACGAGCGTGCACTTAAAGACATGATACTGTGGGAGTTGGGTAAGCCACAGATCTGGGAAGATATGATCAGAGAGCGCACTCGTTTGTTGAAAGAGAAACTAGCAGCAGAGCGTGCAATTGAAGAAGAAAAACATAAACATAAGCAAAAGATGGCAGATTTGTTTATGTATGGGATGGTATTTGTTGGTAGTGCAGTAATATTATTTTCTTTACTCTTTGGTGGAATCTCATTGTATAGCGTCATTCAAGAAAAAAATGAATATGAGGCTAAGGTTGCTCAAAGAATAAAAACTGTTCGAATGCAGCAGCAAGCAAGAGAAAAAGAAAACAGATAATGGATCCCCTAACACTCTTTGCTCTAGCAAATGGCGCAGTATCTGCAATCAAAGCTGGATGTAAATTATACAAAGATATCAAAGGTGCAGCTGGAGATATTAGGGATGTGCTCAAAGATTTAGATGAGCAGTTCCATGGTATGTATGCAGGGAAGGGAAAGACACCACCACCTGCAGCAATCAAACAACTTAATGAAGAAAAAGCCAGAGTAAAAGAATTAAACAAGAAAGATTCAGGTGATGTTTATTTTGAGTTGGGTCAGCATCTTGGTGCTTTCTTTGATAATCAAGCAAAATGTATAGCAGTATTCGAAGCTGAAGAAAAAAGATCTTATCAATTATACACTGGTGATGCTTCTGTTGGTAGTCGTGCTCTACAAAGAGTACTGATGAAGAAAAAACTAGAGCAGATGGAAGTTGAATTACGAGAAGTAATGATATATCAAAGTCCACCTGAGTTGGGTGCGCTATGGACAGAAGTGCTACAACAGTCTAAGATAATAAATGCAAGACAGTCGTTTGCTCTTAAGAAACAAATTGAAGCGCAACATAAAGAAGATATTAAACAAGCTAGGTTTATGAGAGAGTTGTATATATGGACTTGGTGGATAGGTGGATTTATAGCAATACTACTATTAACCTTTGTTTTAATGGTATTTGTTGCTGAAGATAGAATGAAGAAGTATCCTCAGTTGGGATATGAATTATTTCCAAAGACTGAGAAACAAAGAAAAGAAGAAGCACAACCTAAACAATATATTGGAAGATAAAATGCTTGAAACAGCAAAAACTGCTTCAGCTACGCTAAAAGAAGCACAGAAAATAGGTAAGGAATTTGGTTCTATTGTTTCCGATCAACAAGCTGATATGGAAGCCACTGTACAGAAAGAACACAAGGCTCGTGTTACAGCAAAGTTAGCAGAGGCTGCTCGTAAAGCATCACTAGAAGTTAGAGCACTTGATAAATTTGAATCTAAATTTAGACATGAACAAGAGATTGCAAAATTAAAAGCTGATACAATTCGTAAGTACGGTAAAGATGCTTGGGCTAAAGTCGAAACAGAAAAAAATATAATGGAAAAAGAGCGTCAAGAAGAGTTAACAGCAATGGATAGAGATAGACATAAACAAATTGATCTTTTTTGTTGGTGTCTTACTGCAGCAGCATTAATAACTTATTTTTTAAAATTATATAAAATATGAGACTGGCACAAATCGTTTTAATTATAACTATTGTAATTACTACATTTTTAATATGGGCAGAACATCAAGTTAAAATTTTTCACTAAGGAGTGTTATGAAAGCATTAGGATTATTACTGTTTACTTTTTCGCTGAGTGTATATGCACAGCCATTTACATACAACTATCAAGTAACTTGTGGTCCAGTAATGCCAATAATAGAATTTCTTTCTAAAACTCAAAGAGAAGAATTAACTTGGTCTGGCTCAGATATATCAGATGGTTCAGTATATTCTTTATGGCAAGATAAACAAGGTAACTGGACACTGCTAAAAAAGAATACACAAATTGCTTGTATTATAGGTTCTGGTAATTCTGGCACAAAAACTATATAATATAATAAGAAGAGTGATCAATCACCAAAGGAGAAATCATGGCAGACGAAAATAAAAACGAAGACTGGATGCAGAAAAAATGGCGTCCAGCCATGGGTTGGATGTACATGATTATTTGTACACTAGATATGGCTATATTCCCAGTACTATGGAGTTTGTTACAAGTATTTACTCATCAGACAGTCACACAATGGAGTCCACTAACTCTACAAGGTGCTGGCTTATTTCACTTAGCAATGGGTGCAGTTTTGGGTATTGCAGCATGGGGTCGTACTCAAGAGAAAGTTGCTGGAGCAGCAAGCAATGTAATACCACCAGCACCAACACTTATGGCATCAACACCAGTTTCAATGGTTCCAAGACCAATGCCACTAGCTGTAGCACCAGCGATATTATCAGACGATCCACAAACACGCAATACTAGAAACGACTAATGAAATATAAAACGATATTCATAAGTGATGTTCACTTAGGTACTCGTGATTGTCAAGCAAACAAATTAAATAACTTTTTGAAACATAACTCCTGCGAGACTTTATATCTCGTGGGTGATATAATTGATGCTTGGAAGATCCAACAGAACAAGTGGCGATGGAAACAAAGCCACACTAATGTTGTCCGCAGAATACTTGGTCATGCCAAGCGTGGAACGAGAGTAATTTATGTTGCAGGTAATCATGATGAATTCTTAAGACCGATGATCCCCTACGGATTCTCTTTTGGACTAATTGAAATAAAAAATCAAACAGAACATATCGGTGTAGACGGTAATCATTACCTTGTTACTCATGGAGATCTATTCGATGGTATAACTCGACTGGCTCCATGGCTTGCGTTTCTTGGAGATAAACTATACGATTTAGTTCTTGATTGGAACTCTCGTTTCAATTGGGTTCGCCATAAACTAGGTTTTGGTTATTGGTCTTTATCTAAATACTTAAAACACAGAGTTAAAAAAGCGTCTGACTTTATGTTTCAGTTTGAGAAAAATCTTGCAGGTTATTGTAAGAAGCGAGGATATGATGGAGTCATCTGTGGACACATACATCACGCTGAGATCAAAGAGATCGATGGTGTTACATATATGAATGACGGAGACTGGGTTGAATCGTGCACTGCTCTTGTTGAGCATCATGATGGAAGATGGGAAATAGTAACATGGACAAAGGAGAAAGATAATGAAAGTGCAAAAGATAGTAATGAAGATGTATCTAGCATGCATCAACCACAACAAGGTTAAAGAAAAGAAGCTGTGGTTAAAGGCATTGAAAAAATCATTAAAGCATAAACGCACAAATGTCATTAGATAATAAAATTACCATAGTAGTTCCCTGTAAGAACGAGGAAAATTACATAGGGTGGCTGTTATTACAACTGCGCAATCAATCGATAGGTAGCACCAGAATTATTATTGCAGATTGCTCTACTGACAATACTCGTAAAGTTATTGAATCCACCAAAGGAAGATTGAATGTTGAGATTATTGATGGTGGTCCAGTTAGTATTGCTAAGAATAATGGAGC
>Ga0209246_10001222_pt1 | contig 10275 bp, 3 predicted proteins | sample LauGreSpBDMM15SN_2_FD_187560 | JGI IMG/M metagenome (GOLD analysis project Ga0209246, IMG submission 187560) | Freshwater lake microbial communities from Lake Michigan, USA - Sp13.BD.MM15.SN (SPAdes) (version 2) | ecosystem: Environmental > Aquatic > Freshwater > Lake | place: Lake Michigan, USA...
CAATTGGTGAAACAATATCAAGAGTAAGAAATACATTAAAAGCTGTTAAAGAAGATGCTTTTTTAACTGATAGAATAATATATTCATCTTTATTAAAATATGCACAAACATTAATTAAAAGAGAAGATAATCAGTTTAGACTAATGAAGATTAGTTCTTTATTTAGAGTTCTTCCTTATATAGAATTAATAGATGTAGATAAAGTAGAAGCTGGTTGTGTTGGAGTATATTCAGGTTGTTATTTCAAAAGGTCAAAAGAAAGGATTCCGGGAATATTAAATGGAATGGCAGGACCTATTATACGTACCACATCTTCAATAGATGGTAGTATAGAAATGTTTAGAACAGATCCAGGTACCTGGGTTTCTATGACTAAAACTACAACTTGGAAATATAATAGAAACTTTTATTTTTGGTATTTAGATGGTTATATATATTGTCCTAATGTAGATTGGGAAGCAATAAGAATGGAAGCTATCTTTGAAGGTACTATTGATACATGTGATACTAAAGAATGTGAAACAAGACAAAATGAACCTTTCTCATTACCAGAATATTTATTTTCTGAAGTAGAACAATTTGTAATAAAAGAATTAACTATGACTATGTCAATTCCAACAGATGGACCTGATGATAGTCAAAATACACTTAGATAATGGACTTTAATTATACACTACGTTACAGAACTTTTGATTCAGTCTTAGAAGATGTATCAATAGACTTTAATACTTTTGCTTTAGAAAACATGATAGAGCCTCAACAGCTTATTAAGTTAGCTAAAAAATTAAACTATGATTTAGGTTTAAGAATAAATCAAACTAAAGAAGTTGTATTAGAAGTATGTCATGGTAGAGTAAAATTACCAGATGACTTTTATGTATTTAATTATGCATTGCTATGTGGTGAATTTACAGAAAGTATAGGATACAATGGAATGGTTGGTGGAACTAACATACAAGAAGTTCCTTATGTTGAAACTCCAGCTAATGTAGATATATGTGCACCTATTACAATTAACTGTTCTACATGTAATTCTAATCCGTGTAATCTTACTGCAGCTTGTCCTACTAATTCTTGTGCTGCAGAATGCCCTACACCAACTATTCCTAGCTCATATGATCCACTTAATCCTTATGGAGATACTTGTATAAGGCCAAGAGTTTTTATGAACTGTAAGGGAGAAAAATCTGAACTTATTCAAATAGTAAATACTGGACAAACAAGAACCTATAGTACACTGCTTCCATTAAGAATGAAAACTAGTCAAGAAATTTCTTGTGACTGTCCAAACTTATATGTAAATACTTTAGATGAAGGTTGGATAAAAGGTGGTTTCTTATTTACTACATTAGATACCTGTAAAGTTTATTTAAATTATCAAGGAGCTATGGAAGATGATAATGGAAATTTATTAGTTCCAGATCATGATCTTATAAATGAATATTATGAGTATGCTTTTAAATCTAGGATTCTTGAAAATTTATTAATGAATGGTGAAGATGTTTCACAAAGAATGCAAATAATAGAAGGTAGATTAAAAGCTGCTAGAAATCAAGCACTTAGTTTAGTTAATACTCCAAACTTTAGTGAACTTGAAGAAATCTGGTGGACAAATAGAAGAGCTATGCATAGTAAATATTATGATATGTTTACAAGTCATAGACCAAATAATGAACATCCAAGAAGTTTTAGAAATACAAGAGTTATATAAAAATGGCAGAGTCAGAAAATTCAGGACAAAGTATAACACACACATTTACTAAAGGATTAAATAAAGATTCAGATCCTACATATGTAAATGAAGGTATGTGGACACATGCCCGTAATGCTGTTAATAATACTTCTGAAGGTGACTTAGGTACATTATCAAATGAAACATCAAATTTTTTATGTGCAGTAACAGGTGCAACTATGCAGGCTGCTGTTACAGATTTGTATATAATTGGTTGCATTCAAATATTTTCAGATAAATGGGTAATTTTTACAGCAGGCCATGATAATACAGGAAGACCTATTATGTCTGAAATTGGTTTATTACAAGAAGAAAGATGTATTTATCAACCTATTGTACAAGATGCTTGTTTAGCCTTTGATAAAAGATTTTTAGTATCTGGTGTATCAAGAGAAAAAGAAGATTGTACATGGCAAGTATATTGGGCTGATGGATTAAATCCAGATAGATATTTAAATATTGGAGATCCTCAAACTTGGATACCAACATCATATACATATTTTGGTAATTCTTCAGGTCCATTACTTGTAAACTATTATAGTAATGGTGTAAGTCCACCTGAATTATGGCCAGGAGTTGAATGGGATAAATTATGTACTGATAATGCAGGATGTAATCAAACATCTCCGGGAGTATGGCCATTTGGTTGTCCTTCAGTAAATGCATGTATTACATGTAATCAAGTTAATAGTTTAAACTGTGATAAAATAAGATTAGCAAGATTTATGACTACACCTTGTCTTAATGTAACTTTAGGAAGTTCTGGAGGTACATTAAGAAATGGAACATACTATGCATGTATAGCTTATAGTATAAAAGGTCAAAAAGTAACTGATTATTTTTCTGCTAGTAATACTCAACCAGTATGGTCACCTGATGATTTAGAAGGAGCCATAAGAATTTCAATAAATGCAGATTCAGAAAATTTTGATGAATTTATTTTAGTAGTTGTACAAATTATTAATCAAGGAGCTGTTGCTAAACAAATTGGTTTTTATTCTACTAATACTTCAGTAGTTGAGTTAGATCAAATTAAAGAAGATTTGATTACTGTACCAATTGGTTTTTTACCAATACAAACTCCTATATTTGAAAAATCAGATCAGATATCAGAAGTAAATAATTATTTGTTAAGAGTTGGTCCAACATCAAAACTTGATTTTAATTATCAACCACTAGCAAATTTAATTACTTCTAAGTGGGCTTCAGTTGAATATCCAGGAAATTATTATGTTAAAGGTGGTGGAAAAGGATCTTATTTAAGAGATGAAGTATATGCTTTTTTTATTAGATGGGTTTATGATACCGGTGATAAATCTTCATCATATCATATTCCTGGAAGAATTCCTGATAGATATAATAATATTATTGAAACAGCAGTTTTATCTAATGCTAATCCAGCAAATATAAATAGTTTAACACCTACTGATGAGTTATATGAAGTTTTTAATACAGCATCACAAACAGCAACTCCAGGTACTGTTTTAGATGATGGAGGTAGAGTAATTGCTGTTGGAAATATGGCTTATTGGGAATCTACTGAAACATATCCTGATAAAAAACCTGACATATGGAATTCAACTTCACAATGTTGGACTCCTCTTGCAATTGATCCTTCAACAGGTTTACCAACTACTGCATTTGACTTATGTGGAAAAAATATAAGACATCATAAATTTCCAGATAATGCTTTAAATATTAATACTTATCATTTTTTAGCAAATCCTGCAACAGCTCTTCAAAATAATGATAATCAAATTAGACTCATGGGAGTTTATTTTGAAAATATTACTTATCCAAAAGATAATGAAGGAAATGATATTCCAGGTATTGTTGGTTATGAAATACTAAGAGGTTCAAGAGAAGGTAACAAATCTATTATTGCAAAAGGTATGTTAAATAATCTTAGAACATTTGTAATAAAAGGATCTAATGCTACAGAACTATCAAAAGGTTTATATCCTAATTATCCATTTAATACTATTACACCATCAAGTGCTCTTTCTATTGGAGGAAATGTTGGTGGTCAAAATGATCCATATATTAGAATACCTCAAACTCCTGGTGCTCAAAAACCAAGTAGTGGTGTTATAAATCAAACTGTACCAATTGATATGATGACTTTTCATTCACCTGATACAATGTTTAGAACACCTTTTTTATCAGTTACTGAATTAAAACTATATGGTCAATTAAGAGGAACTTCTCAACATCAATTTCTTACACCAAGTGATCATCCACAATTTAAATTATTAAGTGATACATCAACAATAGTTATGATTGTAGGTGGTATTATTGAAGTTATACTATCAAATATTGGAAAAACAGAACAAACACTTGATGCTCCATATTTAGGTACATATATAGGAGGTAGTACTACTTTACCATCTGTTGGTGCTGCTGCTTATGCCCCTCTTGAAGCGACATATGAAACTAGATTAGGTGATCCAACAACAATTAATCCAGCATCATTGTTGGGATATTTTAATGTAGCTGGTGGAGTAATTGATTTTACAACTTTAGGATTAACTAGTATAAATTCAAAAACAAATCTTTTTAATACAGCTACATCTGCTGTTCCAGGTATTATATCACAAAAAAGAAGTTATAAAAATGATTTAGGAGACAGACAAGTACTTGGTAGAGTTGGTAGTGCTGCATTTAATGCTATTGGAAAATTTACTTATTATTTTGCTAAAGGAGCAGATACATCAAAAAAATTAATGTTGTTATTTGTAAAATATAAACAATATGCATTACAAAGTGTTGCTCATGGTTTTTATGGAAATTTTGTTCCTGAACCTGCTGCAAATATTTTTAGATATAGTGTAGAAGATGCTTTTTATATTAGAGATACTATACAGGAAGTTCCAAGATATCAAGATAGTAGTGGTATTTTTCAATCATATAGTATTAATAATTTAAAAAGATCTGACACAGTTTTTTTAAGAACTGAAAATGGTAATGCTCAAACTGATGGCCCAGCACCTATTAATGCTGATAATTCATTAGTTACATTAGGTACATTAATACAAACATCTTCTGCTGCGGATAGACCAACTTTGCCAAGTTTTACTAGTTTAGAAATTCCTTTTAATAGACAAATTGCTAGTCATTATGCAGGTATTAAAGTTAGACTTAGAAATCAATATGGACAGTTAAATGGTATTAAACAAATACCTATTACATCATGTGAACAAAAAATGAATTTTAATGTTACTACAGCTCCTTTTCCAGAAAATAATTTTGTTATAAATAATCCTAGTCGTGATTGTCCTACAATATTTAATCCTACAACAGGAAATAGTAATTTAATTTGGTTAAGATTAGCTCAAACTCCTATATTTTTTGGAGGTGATACTTTTATAAATAGATATACTGAAAGAAATACATTTTTTTATTTTTATAATTGGCTATTTAATGAACCTGATGGATATGAATTTAATTATACATTGTATAATATGATTCCTACTGCAAGATTTTTTATAAATAGTATTGAATATGATCCATCTGTATTAGCACCTAATCAAGCAGTAGTTTTAGCTTTACTTAATACAGGTAGTATAACTCCTTCTGGTACTGGTCCATGGCCAAGAGATTATTATCAACTTGATTGGTGGACTGGTACTGCTTCTAATGATCGTTATAATTATATTAATGATGATGAAGGTAATTATGGTTCTACTTGGGACTTAAGTGTGCCAAATGCTAATTTTTATTTAGCAAATTCTAGTGTTAGAGACTTTTTTGTTGAATCAGATGTATTAGTAGATTTTAGACAACAAGGATTAACAGAAGGTGAAAAACATTATGATCCATATAGATATACTGATTTAGAACGTATGTTTAATATTGATCCGGCAATTATAACAAAAGGAAATAGATATAGATATGATTATTCTTTAAGTATATCTAAAGCTTTTACTCAATATTTTTCTCAAGGTACTTTACAAAGCAGGTATTATAATCCTCAAGTTTCACAACTTTGTTATACTTATTATCCTGATAGAATATATTATTCTTTACAACAACAGGATGAATCATTTAAAGATAGTTGGTTTATATATTTAGCAAATAATTACAAAGAATTTAAATCACAAGTAAGTGGTGTAAAAAGTGTAAATAAAAGTGGTATACTAATTACATTTAAAAATGATGGTCCTTTAATGTTCCAAGGTACTGATCAGTTACAAACTGATTTAGGAACTAAACTTACTATTGGAGATGGAGGATTATTTTCACAACCTGGACAAGCTATAACAAATGCTGATAAATCATATGAATATGGTTCATCACAAAATAGATTATCAGTTATTGCATCTCCTGTAGGAATATATTATATATCTCAAAATCAAGGTAAGATTTTTACTTATGGTCAAGGATTAGAAGAAATATCTTCTATAGGATTAAAGTGGTGGTTTAATTTATTTTTACCATATAAACTTACTGATGACTTTCCTGATTATCCATATAAAGATAATCCAGTAGCTGGTATAGGTTGTCAAACTATGTATGATAGTGATAATACAATGTTATATTTTAGTAAAAAAGATTATAGGTTAAGACAAGTTACTGATCCAATTCCAAGAGCACCTGGTACAGTTGCTTACATACCTTTAATAACATATGGTAAAGATAGTGGTAGAGGAGATTACTTTACATTAAATGGACAAGGAAGATATTTATTAGGAGATCCTTTCTTATTTGAAGATGCTTCTTGGACAATAAGTTATGACCCAAAAATAAAAGCATGGATTTCTTTTCATGACTGGCATCCTAGCTTATCTTTAGGTACCAAAAATACTTTTTTAACAACCGGAGATATAGGAAAACAAAATTCATTATGGAAACATAATTTTATATGTAATAACTTTTGTAATTTTTATGATACACCATATCCTTTTGAAGTTGAGTTTCCTCACATTACTGGACAAACAGTAACTACTATAAGATCATTTGAATATATTTTAGAGTGTTATAAAAGATCAAGTATTAACTGTGTTGACCAGTTTAAAATTTTAGATTATAATTTTGATAAGGTTGTTATATTTAATAATGAACAAGTATCTGGATATTTAAATTTAAATATATTTCCAAAAAACAATGTAACTTTAAGTTTAACATATCCTAAATTAAATACAACAAACTTTGCTTCTTATGATATACTATTTTCTAAAGAAGAAAGTAAATATAAATTCAATCAATTTTGGGATATAACAGCAGACCGTGGTGAATTTCCATTAGGTTCAGGTTATCCTCCATTAGGACCAGTAATTCCTGGTACAACTGTATTGTCTGGAACTTATATTGAAAGAAATATATGGATAACAGATGCAAGTGGTTATAAAAAAATATTAAACCCATCTAATTTAAATTATGCTAAACCACCATTAGAAAGAAAAAAGTTTAGAAGTTATTTAAATTTTTTAAATTTAACAAGAAATGCAGCACCTGTTGGAGTTATAAATGATGTTAATATGATAATTAAAGTGTTTGATGCTAAAATTCAAATATCTCCTAGGTAATGAAAAAATATATAACAAAACAGTCTGGTATAAAAGGAGCTGGTAAAGGTTTATTTACTAAAGACTTTTTTAAAAAAGGTGAGGTAATTGGATTAGCTCATGTTGATGATCAACCTGCATCTGAAATTGGAAAGAATCATAATCATAATGAAAAAAATCCTACAGCTTATAGTAAAAAAATAAATAATAAAAGATTTATTTATGCTTCAAAAGATTTAAATCCTGGAGAAGAAATTACTACTAACTATAGATTACAACCTGAATTAGAACAACCTGAAGATTTTATGCGTAAAGGTGGTTCTGTTTTAAGATTGCCTAATAAAAAAAATTCTAAAGGATACTCAAGAAGTCTTAGTGCAACTAATAAACTTTTTACACAAAATTTTTTATTTGCAAAACCTAAGTCTAGAAAGAATAAAGTATTTGATCCTAACTCAAAATATTATGCAGAAGGTGGTTCTTTGCTTACTAAGAAAGTAACATGTAAAAAGTGTGGTTGGAAATGGGATGCTGAAGATGGTGGTAAAGATATTACTACATGCCATGAATGTGGTGGTCAAGGATTAATTCATGCACAAGATGGTGGTAACAAAGATGCAATGACTGGTATGATGAAAGCCAGACTAGCATATGCTAATGAGTTTGGTAACCCAGCTGCTGAAAGAATGATTAACCTACCAGACAATCCTTATCAATTTGATAATGGTGATACTGGTACACATTACATGGCTAGTTATGATAATTATGCAGTACCACAAATACAAGATGAGAATGGTGTACTACAACTTGGAGACTATGGTCCGGAATCTAATGAAGCTATAAGATTTGATTCAGATGAAGATGCTAATTATTTTGCAGAAAATTATAAAGATGTTTCTCCAGGATTTATAGAAGCTGATCTTGATGAAGATGAAATAGAAGAATATAGAAGAGGAGGATACATAGTAGAAGAAATAGATAATTTTCAAAAAGGTGGTATATCTAAAGTTTCATCTAATTCTTCTGATAATACAAGAGTAAACTATCAAAAACCTTTAGTTAAATCATTTAATAGAAGTAATAATTTAGAAAGTTTTTATAAAAAAGAAAGAGAAAAAGATTTACAAAAACAAAAAGATGCAACTGCTTATCATGATAAAACACAAAAAGTAAAACAAATTCAATCTTTTGGTGAGTTTATAAATCAAGATGTTCGTGGAATACCAACTTATGAACAACACATGGCACAAATAGCTAATGATAAAAAGTTATTAAAGAAAGAATTAAAACCTTATTTTGAAACTGAAAAAGAAATTAATCAATTTCTTGCTGAACAATATAGTCGTCCTATAGCTTCAGCTGCAAATAATTGGAATGATGGTCCAATTCAAATGATGTATCCTGAAAAATATTTTATAGGACCTGGTGGTGGAATGATTGGTAATATTAAAAATTTTGGTAAAAACACATTTAATTTAGGTAAAAAAGTACTTTCTAATCCATATGTTGCTGGTAGTTTAAATGCTTATTTTGGAACTGAAGGAATAAAAGAATTTAGTAATCCAAATAGTCTTACTAGAAAAAGTATGAGTAGAGCCTATAATAATCCTACAGAGAGTAATATAGGTGATGCTGCTTTTGATGTTAGTATGAACTCATTAAACTTTGTTGGCTTACCTTTTAGTAAAGCTATAAAAGGTTCTAAAAATTTAATTAATAATACATATAAAATTAATCCTTGGGCATTTAAACCTAATCCAGAAGCTTATTATAGAGGTATAGGAAAAGAAGGATATAAAGATGCTATAGAGTCTAGAGTATTAAGAACAAATAGAAATCCAAATTGGACTGATTCTCCTGGTGATTCTCCTTATTTTTTTAGTGGAAAAAACTTTGAAGGTATAAAACAATATGAACCTAATGTAATTACAGAAGTTACAAATCAACCTATGAGAGCAAGAACTTTTTCAAGACTTGCAGGACAGGGAGATGAAAGTGTTTTTCAACCAATTAGATATACAGGACAGAAGTGGGCAGGGACAGATATTGTTGAAAAATTACCAAATATATCTTTAGGTGAAAATACAAAATTTTATAAAAAACATTGGTTAAAAGGATATAAAGAAGTTCCAAAACAATTACCAAGTTCTCCTAATGTAGATTTTTCTAAATATTTAACACAAGAAGAAGCTATAGCTGCAAGAGCTGAAAGATTAATTTCTCAAAAAAATAAACCAGGTTGGAATGAACAATTAACTCCAGAATTAGAACAAAGATTATCTACTGCTGTAGAAAGACATAATCCTGCTTCTAATTATCCAGGAGAAAAATTAGGATCAAATACAATGGGTAGAACAGCTACAGAAGTAAGTAAAGATGCTAATTTAAGTGGTATTCCTTTAAATGAAGCTAATAAAGCAAGAATTGCTGCACATGAAACTGGACATTATTATTCTAATAGTCCTGCTGAAGGTGCAGAGTGGTTAAAACCATTTAATTTAAATAAATTAGAAAGTTATAAAACTAAAACTTATTTAAAAGGTAAAAATAGATCAGCTAATTATGCTAATGAAATTAGAGAAAGAGCTGCTCAGTTAAAAGATTATATTGCACAAAAAAATGGAATTCCTTTAAATCAAGATTTTAAAATTACACAAGTACAATTAGATGATGCTATTAAAAATTATGTAAAAGATACAGGATTAGATAATACAATGTCTAAAATGTTAGGAGCTTTAAAAGATAAAAAAGGTTTATTAAAAACAATGAATAAATATGCTCTTGGAACTGTACCAATAATGATAGGAGCAGAAACCTTACAACAAAAAAAACAAGGTGGAACAACTAATGATTATGTAGAGTTAGATCTAACACCAGAAGAAATAAAAGATTTAATAGCACAAGGTTATGTAATAGAAGAACTTAATTAAACTTATTAAGTTTATTGAATAAATTAAAATTTAGTATATTAAATATATAATATGTAGTTATGAAAGTTAGAATTTATAAATCACCTGATGGAAATGGTAAGTATCTTAA
>Ga0209246_10001226_pt1 | contig 10262 bp, 7 predicted proteins | sample LauGreSpBDMM15SN_2_FD_187560 | JGI IMG/M metagenome (GOLD analysis project Ga0209246, IMG submission 187560) | Freshwater lake microbial communities from Lake Michigan, USA - Sp13.BD.MM15.SN (SPAdes) (version 2) | ecosystem: Environmental > Aquatic > Freshwater > Lake | place: Lake Michigan, USA...
AAAGCTGCAGAAACTCCACCACAAGAAGCTCCAGAAACAGATCCTATAAGTCCTACAGAGAATGAAAAAGTAGGTGGTGCTATTTTAGGTAGACCTCAATGGGGTGAAATCAGTTCGAATGTTAAAATGCTTCCAGGTGCTACAGGTGCTACAGGTTCACAATCTGGATTTTTTTCATCTTTTACAAAATTTGTTGATCCTACTGAAATTCAACTTAATTTGAGACGAGTTAGAGAATTAATAATAAAGAAAAAAGCAGAAATCAGTGCATTTGATGAAGGTGTAGAAGAAAGTAAGGCAAAACATGAAAAACTTTTAGATGATTTTAGTTCAGCTAATGCTCAAAAAATCATTACTGAACGAGTAGAAGAAAATATGAGAAATAAATTAAATATTTTTAAAGATTTAGAAAATGATAGTGAATTAAAAGAATTAAAAGCACAATTAAATAATTTATTAGCGGCAACTAAAAAGAAAAACTCTACAAATAATTTACAACCAAATCAAGGCCAACAAGGTGTAAAAGGGGGTGATGGTTCTTCTGATGCAATTAGAGGATTACAACAAGCAATTAGTGCAAGAAGAAAAGAATTAGAAAAAATTATTGAAGATCCAGTAAAACTTCAAGAATTTTCAAATAAATATAAATTAGCTTATTTGCAAAAAGAAAAAGTTGATGAATTGTTTAGAACCTTAGAACTTAAAAAGAAAGATGATGCAGAAAATTATGGTAAACAAGGTGAAAAAAGAAAGAAAATAACTGATGAATTAAAAGTTCTTCAAGCTGAAGAAGAAGGATATTTAAAAGAATTATTAAGATTTAAACCATATCAACCTCCCGAATCAAAACTTACTGTTGGATTTGATGTAAGAAGAAATAGATATTTTAAAGCTAAGGATGATTATGAAGCAGCTTCTTCACGTTATACAAATTATTTATCATTAGATTCAAGAATTCCAGAAGTTCAATTAAAATTTAAAAATGAAAGAGATTTTGCAAAAAAACAATTAGATAGATCTATAGTTTTATTAACAGAATTAGAATCAAAACAAACTTTTGTATCATTAGAATTTTTTAAATTTAAACGGGATATTGAAGAAGCAATTGGAAGTAGTATTACAGAAAATAGTAATTTTATAACACCAAAAATTGGTCCTAGAAGTAATAAATTACTTTATTTTTGGTGGGGTAAAAATGAAAATGGGTATGCCAGTTTTTTAAATTCTATGCAAATTCTTTTATCTTATTTAACAGATGAACGTTTAATTAATCTTGCTAATATTTATTATTTAACTGAAAAAGAAGAAAATATTATAGAAAATTTAGATACATATTTAAAATTTATAGAAAAACAAGCATTAGAAAGAGATCCTACCTCATTAAATACTCTTCGTAATAAATTTTTTAGAGAGTTTGAAATTGCAATTATTCGTGCTCATGCTAGTATCAGAAATTTAGAAATGCCTATAGATTCTAACCCTGATCCAGCAACTACAGAAATGTATAAAAATGTTCGTAAAATAGCTATGCCTTTTATTGATAAACAAGTTTTTGGAATTAATCGATTTTTAATTTTAGTTAAAAATGCTCTTATTAATGCAAAATACGAAGGTTCCACATATCTTGAAAATTTGAAAAAACTATTCAAAGCTACAAATGAACTTATGGCTGAATTAGTATTACCAAATAATGGAAAATGTGAAGAAATACTACCTTCTTCAACATATCAATTATTAAGTTCTGGAAAATTTGGAAAAGAATTAATTGATGGAAAACAACAAGATTTACCTATTCTTAATTTATTTTCTGATTTAAATAAATTTCAAGAAAAACGTCAAGAATTCTTAGATAAAATTGGATTTGATCAAGTAACAAATTTCGAACAATTATTAAGTTATTATCAAAAAAATCAAAAAGTTGCATCAGATGGTCTTCCTAATATTGAATCTAATAATTACTTTAAAAATGCAGTTTTAGCTGAAATAGCAAAAAGGAATGGAGTCTTAGCCGGTATACCAATAGCATATAATAATAATTTTGAAGGCATTGTTGGAGGACCAGGAACAGCAGGTGATTTAGTTATTGAAGTAGAGCTTACACCCGCAATTCCACCAGGTGCTGCTGGACCAAATATAAACTTAGATAAATTTTACGATAAAACAACATTTAATATAATTGCAGATCCTGCTGCTCCTATAGGTATTGGTCCATTACCATTACCGTCAAATGGCATTAAATTAAAAGATATCAAATTTGAATATGGGAATGTAATGAAAACTAAATTTGGTATACAAACTGTAAATAAAATTTTTAATTCGTGTGAAGTTGATGGAAATGTAGGAAAAGGAGCTTTAGTGAATAAAACAGTCAGTGAAATACTTGCAAAAATAAAAGAATATGGTTCAGAAAAATCAGTTAAAACTGGTCTTGATTCATTTATTGATCAAGAAGAAAAAGCAGGACGTATTAATTCTACACGTAATTCTCCCAAAGAAGTAATTAAAACATTATTTAATGTTGGATTTTTACCAGAAAATGATTATAATGTTTTTTCAATTTGTAAGACGAATGAGAAATATAGTTCAGTATATTCATTCTTAGAATGTAAATCTAAGAAATTTGCAAGTATACCATATGAAGCACAAACGTTTTATAAGGGAACTCGTCGTAATTCAAGAGAAGTATTTTTAGAATTATTTGCTGAAGAATTGAAAAAAACTACTCCATTTAGAATCTTAAAAGAATTCAAAGATAGTCAACCAATCTTAAAAGATTATACAGATGAACCTGTAGATATTAAACTTGAAACAATTATTCTTCGTGGATTAGCATTACAATTTAATTTAAATATCATTGTATTTAGCGCAAAGCCATTAAACATTACAGAAATTAAACCTGAAGTTGGTAGATATGGGACAGAAGATATTTATATGTTTAGAGATTCACAAAATATACATTATCCAATTGTATTACAAAGTCCTCCTGCTAGTTTTAAAAAAGATTCTTATGACTTATCTAGATTTATGGGTGGAGCTATAAATTCAGAACGTTTAAGTTTTAGAAATAAAACTTTTCAAGATGAAATGGAAAAACAAAATCAAGAAAATATACAAAATTGGAAAAATGTAGCAAATTCAGTAGCAAATTTTGCATTAACAATTCCATCAAAACTTGGTGGGACCTTAGTTTATTTAGGAAATGGGGGTATAAATATAGGATCAGCAATATTGTCTGGATGTATAGGATTTTTATCAGTTGTAATACCAGCAATACTTTCTTTTCTTTATAATTTCTCAAGTTCAGTTGCAGAAGGAACTAAACAACTATTTATACGAGCAGCAATATATACATTTGCAAAGTTATTTATGGTGTATGTAAAAACAGCAGGCATTCGAGATAGCATTAGTAGAGCAGCCACAGAAACATTTCAATTATTAAATACATTACTTCAAACTCCAGCAGCTGGAAGAGATGCAGCGGCAGCAGCAGCAGCTGCTCAAGCAGAAGGAGGATTATTAGAATTAGCTGAAGGTGCATCAATATTACCATTGTTAAATGCAGCATTAGCTAGAATGTCTGATTTCGTTAGAAATGCAAGAAGAAATAATCAACAACCAGATGAAATAGTTAATGGAGCATTACAAGTAGGATTAGCTGGAGATGGAGCAGGAGCTGGAGATGGAGCTGGAGCTGGAGATGGAGCAGGAGCAGGAGCAGGAGCTGGAGCTGGAGATGGAGCTGGAGCAGGAGCAGGAGCTGATCTTCAAAGACAAGTATTAGCTGCATTGGCAGGAGCAGCATTGGCAGGACCACCATTGGCAGGAGAACAAATGCCTTTAGTAATACCAGGAGCACGAGCAGGATATGGTGATCTTGGTCAATTATTAGCAGCACAAGCAGCAAGACTTGCAGCACCACAAGGACCACCGGTAGTAGTAGCTCCACTTCCAGCAGGATTACCGCCAGTTATAAGAGGAAGAGATGAAGGAAATGCTCAACAAGCAAATTTACAACTACCGGCAATAGCAGCACAAGCGGCAGCACAATCGGCTGCATTACCAAGAAGACCAAGAGAACAGGGTCCTCAAATAGTAGCAGCAAGAAATGAAGCAGCAAGATTAGCAGCAGAAGCAGACGCCGATACACAGTTAGCAAATGCAACAGAAGATACATCCGAAGCAGAAATAAAAGCAGAAAGAGCAGAAAGAGCGGCAACAGCAGCAGCAGCAGTAGCAGCAACAGCAGTAGCAGCAGCAAAAGCAAGACCAAATGATGAGAGACTAAAAGCAGAAGCGGCAGAAGCAGTAGCAGCAGCAAGAACAGCATCTGAAAAAGAAAGTTATACAAGAGAAGCTGCAGGAGAAGTAGCAGTGCGTTTAGAAGCTGCAAGAGCAGCAAAGGCACAAGCACAAAGAGATGCAACAGGACCAGCAAGACGAGTAGCAGCAAATATAATATTACAACCCAAAATAACATTGCCACAATTATTAGCAAATAATCAAAGAGACATTGATCAACAAAGACAAGAAATCCAACAAAGAGACTTAGATATACAAGAAGCTACTAGAAATGTCCAACAAAAAGAACAAGATTTATTAACAATAAGAGAACGAGTAGCAGCTAAAGTAAGAGCAGAAGATGCAGCAGAAGCATTAGCAGATCCAGCAGCACATGCAGAATTAACAGAATTAATGAGAGCAAATGGTGAAACAATAGAAAATAGAATAGACAGAAAATTAGTAGACGAAAGACAACTGGAAGAAAGCTCGATAGATGAACAGCAAAATCGAATTCAACAAATTACAGAAGAAAAACAAAGAATACAAGCTTTATTAGAATTACATGAAAGAGAAAAAGTAAGATTAGAAAATCAACAAGCTACACAGCGTAGATTAGCAGCATTAGCAGCAGCAGCAGTCCCAGCAGCAGCAGCAGCAGCACTACCAAGAGCAGCAGCGGCAGAAGCAGCAGTGGCAGCAGCAGCAGCAGCACTACCAAGAGCAGCAGCGGCAGAAGCAGCAGTGGCAGCAGAACTACGGATAGCACAAGAAGCACGAGCGGAAGCAAATCGAGCACGAGCGGAAGCAAATGCAGCACTAGGAGCAGTAGCAGCGGCACCTGAACAAGAAAGAGCAGCAGCACAAGAAAGAGCATTAGAACAAGAAGCAAGAGCAGAAGGCCTTGAACGGAGAGCACAAGCCAGAGAAAGAGCGGCAAGAGTAGCAGCAGCGGAAGCAGCAGCAGTAGCACCATTGCCAAGAGCAGCAGTTCCAGCAGCAGCAGGACCAAGAGTAATATCAGATGATGAAGTAATAAATGGATTAACTGAAGAAGAAAGAGGAAGATTTAATGAAAGAAGACAACGAATTCAACGATTGCAAGAAGCTATAGTTCGAGGCGAACAATTAATTACAGATACATCAAATACTGTAGCAGCAGAACAACAAAAACTTGATCAAACAAATCAAGAATTTGAAGCTTTTAAACAAGCAAATGGAGGAAGAGCCCTTGATCAAGTTACAAGAGCAAAAGCAAAGGCATTTGTAAATAAACAAAAAAATCATCAACAAATGATAGATATGTCAAATAATACAATTCTAGTTTCAACTAGACAGGTTGCAACATTCAGAGATTCATTAAACAAAGATATACAAAATAATAACAATTTATTACAAAATGCACGTAATCGTTTAAATCAAGCTAAAAAAGGAGGTAAACGTAAGCAGAAAACAATAAGAAATTATAAACAAACAAATAAAACAATAAGAAGATAATATGGAACCACCTGCACAAACAAAAGAAGAAGAAGTTAAAGAATCTATGCGTGCTTTCTATGAAGAAAAAGCAGTCCGAGATAAAGCAGTTGCTGGACTTCTTGATAAGATGAGACAACAAAGTATAAATTCAGCTAGATTTCCAGAAGTTTTAGCAGCAAAAGAAAAATGTGATGACGATTTAGCTAATTTACGTGTAACATCTGAAAGAGAAAAAGAAGAAGTAAATCGACAACGTTTAGCTTCTCAAGATTTAGCTAAAGCATTACAAGAAGAAATAAGAAGATTAGAAGGTGAAAAAGAAACGTCAGAACGTGAAATAAATGTTAAAGAACGTGAAATTAATAGATTAGCAGATGAAGTTAATTTAAAAAATGCTCTTGCTCAACAATCACAAGAAGCTGTTAGAACAGCACAAGAAGGAGTTCGACAAGCACAAACACAACTTGTAGAAGAACAACGAAAAGGAAATCCTGAACAACTTGTAGCATTACGAGCTGCATTACAACAAGAACAACAACGAGCTCAACGTGCTGAACAAGAAAGATTACAAACTGAAAATGAACGACGAGAAGCTCAACGAGAAAAACAACGTGCTGAACAAGAAAGAGAAGCAGTATTAACACAATCAGCATTTTCTCAAGGAGTAGCAGCAGCAGCAACACAAACACTTGAACAACTACAACAAACAGCTCGACAAGAAGAACTACTTACTATTAAAGAACAACAAGAACAAGTTAATAAACTTTCTGCCAAAATAGATGGACTTAATGAACAATTAGAACAAGATCATGTAAATCATCAAGCACAAGTTAATGATCTTCTTGCCCAAATAAATGAACTTAATGAACAATTAGAACAAGATCATGTAAATCATCAAGCACAAGTTAATGATCTTAATGAACAACTTTTAAATTTAGAAGATGATTGTGAAAATGCACAAATGATAGTTCAATGGCATAGACAACCTTATATTAATATTGTAAATCCACCACAACAAGGTAATGAATTAGTAGTAAATGAAGGTTCGACAATTAGTTTTGTAGTTCTTAATAGAGGTGTAGGAGGAAAAACTGTTGCATTTTTTAATTATGCAGATAGAACAGAATATGTAGATATCACTAATGAAGATATAAAAGAACATATAATTCGTCCAGGATTTGTAGGATATGGAGCTTTTAATTTTTAATTGATATAGAAAACGAATACAAAAAATTACTAAACTTAAAAGAAAAAATGGATGAACCTTATGAAAGATATTGTAAAATCGTAAGAATTGTAGAAGATCTTGAAAAATCAACTGTAAAAACAACTGAATGGTATGATGAACATTATAACTTACTAGAATATTATCAAGAAAATCTGGGTAATTACTCTGATCTTCATGATGAAATCACTGATATTGAATTCAGAGAAAAATGTCAATTACTTGAAACTATAGGCGACCAACTACTTATGGAATATAATATCCATAGGTGGTTTAGTTTATATCATTATTTGACTTTTAATAAAATTTTACTTTGGTTGATTGAATGTGATAAAGAAGAATATGAATTATGTTCAGTATTTAAAAAGCTTTAAGCAGGGAAACCTACTAAGCCAGCACCAATACCAAATCCTGCACCAGTTCTTGCAGATGCTCCTACTGAAGGTGCATAAATATCAAGAACAGCAAAAGTAGCCATTGCAGTTAAAGAAATCATACCAATTTCACCAATTTTTAATTTACCGGAGAAGACGTAAGCTGCAATTGCTACAGCTACACCTTCTAAGGCGTATTTAATTAAACGAGTCATTAGATCGCCCATATCAGGCATGATTGAAACTTTTTTAGGAGCATCTGCCATTTTATATTTTGGAAAGGAATAAAAATAAAGATGAAGAAAACTTTCCGAACAAAAATCGACTCTGACGTTTTAGAAAAATATAAGATTTATAATGCTGGCGAAAGACAATTTGACCTCGAAATTTATTTCTATTTAAATTCACCAGATGGATGGTCACAAGATGGATATTATTTTGAACAAGCAGAACATGGTGATATTTTAATACGCTTAAGTTCTTCTGAAACAATTTCAAAAGAATGTGGATTAAGAGGAGATTTATCTTGTGCAGTTTTAGGTGGACACAATATATTTTTAAACTCAGAACGTTGGTTTCATGGTTCTCCGGCTTCTAAATTAGATTTAGAAAATTATAGACAATATATGGTATCGCATGAAATGGGTCACATATTAGGTAAAGATCATGTAAGTTGTCCAGGTAAAGGGAAGAAGGCACCTATAATGTTACAACAAACATTAGGAATTGGAAAATGTATTCCAAACACTAATGTAAAGGAATGATTGAAGAATTTCTTACAATTATAGGAGTTATACTCTTAGGAGTAAATCATGGTATTATGCAAGCTTATTTAAATACTTTAGATAAAGCTTCAAGTATTCCAGATGAAATAATTAATTTTGGAATTCCAACAACTATTAATATTTTTGTTATTCTTTTTTTAACATGGGGAATAATATATTCTAGAAAAACATTTACAAGAAAACTAATAATAATATTTTTTCTAGTTGCTTTAAGTTCACTTGAATTATATTATGTTTATGCAAAAACTGGTAAATCTCCAATTTTAGGTCAAGTATTATTATATTCATCAACAATTTTTAAGTTATATGTTTTAATTACTTTACATTGTGATGTAAGTGCATTAAATTCTAGAAGTTTTATTTCATCTTCTCTTGAAAAAGCTGGAAATAAACTTAAATCATTTTCTGAAACAATTAGAAAAATACCTACAGAACCAACATATAGTGAAAAACCTAAACCACCTAAGGAACCTAAGGAACCTAAACCAGAACCAGAAGATAAAGAAGTAGAACCAGATATTATTAAAGCATCTCAAATTTTTAATGATGCTTTAACAAAAACTCAATTAATTCCTACCGAAATTGAACAAATTAAAAGTAAATTTAATGATGGATTAACAGAAGATAAACCATGGAATACTTTATGGAATACTTTTAATAATTCAGTTGTTGGAAAAATACCAACTGATACTATGACCAGAGAACAAAAAGATGAATTACGTAATAAATTTAGAACAGCAATGGGAAAAACTCCAAAATAATTCGTTAAATAATGGTTTTCATATATCTTTTCTAAACTAATAAATGTCTGAATCATTTCCTAAAGAAGAAGATGGAAAAGTTGTAGATTACCTTGAAGAAGATTCTGAAATTCCTACTCAACGCTATGCTATCATTTCATTTATTTCACCTGAAAAAGTCATTAAGCAAAAGAAAGAATTCTATTTTGAAAAGTTTGTTTCATGGGTAGATATGGAATGGAAAGTTCTTGGTATGGAAAGTTTTATGGCTTTTCTTGCAAAGAAATATTCTTTGAAAACTGAAGATTTAATGAATGATATGCTCGAATTTAAGAAAGTTCATGAGGCTGAAATTAAGAAAACTGATATTCATGAAAAGTGGGAAACGTTCCTACTAAAACATGAAAAGGATCTTGATACTGAATTCACTGAAAAGCATGATTTTCAAACTAATGTTCGTGGTGTAAAAATCCGTCGTATTTTTGCTAATTTGGAAGAAGCACAAATGTATTCAAAGGTTCTTCAACGTAAATATCCTCGTGATAACTTGTATCTTGGTAAAGTTGGTTGCTGGCTTCCTTGGGATCCTTCTGAACATGTAATGCCTGAAGTTGAATATGCAGAACAAGAATTGAATGAAATGATGCGTAAATACAAGGAAAATGAAGTAAATAAAGATATCTTCTTTGATGAACGTAAGAATGAGAAAATTGAAGATCAAAAGAAAGAGAATGAAAAACGTCGTAAAGCTCTACAAGAAGAAAAAGCTATTATGGATTCTCAACCAATTCATCCTGCAGAAGGAGGTATTAGAGAATAATTTATTATTCAAATAAACCAGGAGATTTATCTTGTGCACTACCATAAGGACCTTTTACAGGTTTTCCAGATATCATACCTTCACGTCCACGTCCACGAAATAATCCTCCTGCTAGAATTACGAATGAAGCTGTTAAAATTAAAGATGTTACAAGATCTTTAGTTCCAATAAAACATACTGCAAAAATAGCTACTCTTCTTAAAAAGATATTTTGAGAATATTCTTCATCAGTTCCTTCTAACTCGTGAACAATATATCTACCACCTACATTTAAAATTAATAACATTATACCAGTAAACATTGTATTAGTATTTAAAAATCCGATCGTTTTATGAATATGTTTAAGAACCATTTATTTTATCTTAAAAGGGAGTAAATTTCTCAGTAACTTTAGGATCTACATGAGGTTTTACAGGTTGTGTTTCAGGTGGTTTTTGAGTAACATCTTTTCCTTTTTCCATAGGTAATTTACTACCTTTACCTAACATTTGTGCTAATTTACCAATTTGTGCCATATCTACCTTAGGTGCACCAGATTTAGGTTGTTCTTTTTCTTTCTCT
>Ga0209246_10001227_pt1 | contig 10261 bp, 8 predicted proteins | sample LauGreSpBDMM15SN_2_FD_187560 | JGI IMG/M metagenome (GOLD analysis project Ga0209246, IMG submission 187560) | Freshwater lake microbial communities from Lake Michigan, USA - Sp13.BD.MM15.SN (SPAdes) (version 2) | ecosystem: Environmental > Aquatic > Freshwater > Lake | place: Lake Michigan, USA...
GCGGCGGTATCGGCCAGCGCATGCGGTACAAAGCTCTCTGCGCTGAATGACCACAGCAGGCGATCCAGCTCGCCTGCTTCCTCTTCCGAGCTCGTGAACAACTGTAGCGCAACGCCCTGGCGCGACAATTTTTCAGCCAGACGGCACGCAAACTGGCGTCTGGCGTTTTCATTGTCCTGGGGCAGTGAATAGAAATTTACGCGTGGCATCAGCAGTATCCCTCCGTTGATGAATGGCTCAATGGCGCAACAAATATTCCATCAGCAGGGGAACCGGTCTGCCGGTTGCACCTTTTTGTGCACCCTGCAGCCAGGCCGTCCCGGCGATGTCGAGGTGAGCCCATTTGTATTGCTTGGCGAAGCGCGACAGGAAGCAGGCCGCAGTGATGGTGCCGGCCTTGGGACCGCCAATGTTGGCAATGTCGGCAAAGTTGCTCTTGAGCAGTTCCTGGTATTCGTCCCAGATTGGCAGGCGCCAGACCGGATCGAGCGAATCCAGGCCACACTTGTACAAGGTGTCGGCGAGTTTGTCGTCGTTGCTCATCAAACCGCTGGCCACCGAACCGAGCGCAACGATACAGGCACCGGTCAGGGTGGCAATGTCGACCACGGTTTTGGGTTTGAAGCGCTCAATGTAGGTAAGGGCATCGCACAGCACGAGGCGGCCTTCGGCATCCGTGTTCAACACTTCGATGGTTTGCTTGCTCATGCTGGTAATGACATCACCCGGTTTGGTGGACGAACCGCTTGGCATGTTCTCGGCGCTGGCAATCACCCCGACCACGTTCATTTTGGGCTTCAGTTCACACAGGGCAGTCATCACGCCCAGGACGCTGGCAGCCCCGCACATGTCGAATTTCATCTCGTCCATACCGGCACCTGGCTTCAGGCTGATACCGCCGCTGTCAAAGGTGATGCCTTTGCCGACCAGTACCTGGGGTTTCTCACTGGCCGCTGCGCCCTTGTACTGCATGATGATGAAGGCAGAACTCTGGTGACTGCCATTGCCGACGGACAGCAGGGAGTGCATGCCCAGGCGTTTCATCTGGGCTTCGGTTAACACTTTGGCGCTCAGCAGCTTGTTCTTGGTCGCCAGCTCCAGCGCTTGTTTGCCCAGATAAGTCGGGGTACAGATGTTGGCCGGCAGATTGCCCAGTTCGCGTGCCGTATTCATGCCCTTGCCGATGGCCGCGCCGATTTCCAGCCCCTTGTTGGCAGCGGAGCGCTCGCGGCCCTCAGTCAGTAGCAAGCACGCCTCTTTTAACTGGAAATGTTTGGATTTCTTGGAGAGGGTAGCGGAATAATGGTACTCGTTGGTGACAAACAGGCGCGCCAGCAGCTCTGCCTTGCGTTCGATGCCGATGTCCTTGACTGCCAGGGTGGGGAGCGCAAGGGTCACTTCGGTGAGGGTATATTTTTGCAAGGCTTTCCAGGTATGGGTCAGGATGCTGCAGTATTTTTTGGCATCCAGTTCACTGCTTTTGCCACAGCCGATCAGTAGCAGGCGTTGTGCACGCACTCCTTCCACCTTCTGCAGCAACAAGTGTTCACCGATTTTGCCGTTGATATCGCCGGCGGTGACGAGTTTGTGGATGATTTTTCCGCCTGCCTTGTCGAGTTGTTCTGTCAGTTCGGGGAGATTCTTGTCTTCAAAGACGCCAATGACGAGGCAGGGGGTGCTCAGGGATTCGGGCTTGCTGGTTTTGACAGAAAATTGCATGGAGGATCCTGTGGTCTCGGAAGAGGGCGGACATTCGTTGAAAAAATTCTACTCTTTGGGACAGTGCTTGGCAAAAGACCAATTCCAGATAGATGTCCTTTTGCGGAAAGTGCTTGCTAGAATGCCGGCATGATCATCACCCGTTATCTCGGCAAGCAAGTCCTGCAGTCCACCGCTGCCCTTACCTTCATCCTGCTGGTAGTGGCGGTACTGGGACGTCTGCTGCAATATCTGGCAGCAGCCTCCCAGGGAGAGCTCGATCCTGGCGTGCTGTTCCTGCTGATGAGTTACCGTATCCCGGACTTCCTTCAATTGATCCTCCCGCTGGCCCTGTTGCTTGGCATCCTGCTCGCGTATGGGCGCATGTATGCGGAAAGCGAAATGACCGTACTTACTGCATGCGGAGTCAGTGGCAAGCGCCTGCTGCAGATCTCCCTGCTTGCCGCCACGCTGGTGGCGGTAGTCGCGGCTTGTCTGTCGCTGTACCTGACTCCGCGCGGCATGATCAGTGCATCCAACTTGCTCGAAGCCCAGAAGAATCTCAATGAATTCGACGTGATGCTGCCGGGGCAGTTCCAGAATATTTCTGGTGGAGCGCGAACCACTTATGCCGAAAGCATCGAAGAAGACATCATGCACAACGTATTCATGCATGAGTCTTTGGGCAACCGTATCATTGTCGCTGCCACTGCGACCCCTATCGAGGACGAGGACGGCAACCGCTTTATCCTGTTTCGCAACGGTTCTATTACCGAAGGTATCAGTGGCAACCGGGGTTATACGCTGACCAGCTTTGATGAGCTGGGCTTCCGATTGCCACAACGCAACCTCAGCTTTACTGCGGCACTGGAAGAGCAGTCCATGCTTAACAGCCAGCTCTGGGCTGGCGGTGAACCCAAGCAGATTGCGGAATTGCAATGGCGCATTTCACTGGTGTTGCTGATCCCGATACTGACCTTGCTGGCAGTTCCACTGAGCAGGGTGAGTCCACGCGAAGGGCGCTTTGCCCGGCTGGTTCCGGCTATTCTGCTATATATGCTTTATTTCGGCTTGTTGCTGGTAAGTCACGATTTATTGGCCACAGGAGTGCTGCCTGGCTGGCTGGGCCTGTGGTGGGTACATCTGCTCTTTGCTGCGCTGGGCTGGCTGCTTTTCAACGGCAAACTCTCCACGGATTTGTTCAGGGTAGGGCGTCATGCGAACCCTTGATCTTTACATAGGGCGACAGGTGCTGGCTGCGATGGCACTGGTGTTGCTTGTTCTGGGTGGACTCGATCTGTTGTTCACCATTGTGGATGAGTTGGGCAACACCAATGAGCGTTACCAGAGTTTCGCTGCCATAAAGTACGTGTTGCTGATTTATCCACGTCATCTCTATGAATTGTTGCCGATGAGTGCCCTTATCGGTGCATTGGTAGGTCTGGGGATGTTGGCCACTGGTAACGAGCTGGTCGTGATGCAGGTGTCGGGGGTGTCAGTTCGCCGCATCGTGGTAGCGGTGATGAAACCGGCACTGCTGGTAATGGTGCTAGGCCTGGTATTGGGTGAATATGTGGCGCCACAGCTGGAATTGCGCGCCGAAGTTGGCAGGGCGCTGGCCAGTGGCCAGGAAGTGGGGCTGTCGCGGTTTGGTCATTGGGAACGTGACGGAGCGGCTTTCATCCACTTCAATGGCATTGAACCAGAAGGCATCCTGCACGGTGTCAGCATGCTGGTGTTCGACGAAAAGAAGCGGGTGATACGCAGTGTGGAAGCTGCGCGCGCGATTTATGTGTTGGACGCGGCCGCACAGCAGGATAGCTTCGAGACCAGTGGTGGCGTGCAACTTGAGCGGCTGGCAACGGAAGTGGATACTGCAGACAGTGCCGGGTCGGCCAGCGGCTATTGGCTGCTGGAAAATGGACGTGAAATTGTCTTCATTCACGATACGGATGGAAACGACAGCATCCAAAGCGAGCAAAGCGAATTTGCTGCGCAACATTGGGATCTCGATTTGACCCCGGATTTGCTGCAAGTGCTGATCATTGATCCGGATGTCATGGCGATGACGGACTTGTACACGTATGCGCAACGTTTCGAAAGGCAGGGCCAGAACGCTGATACCTACTACTTGTCCTTCTGGAAAAAGCTCCTGCAGCCTCTTGCCACCGCGATACTCGTGCTGGTTGCCATTTCTTTCATTTTTGGCCCGCTGCGCGAAGCTACCATGGGTTCGCGCGTCTTCACGGCGATTTGTTTCGGACTTGCCTTTACCATCCTGCAGCGGCTGATCCACAACATGGGGCTGGTTTATCAGCTTCCGCCACTGCTGGCAGTGCTTGCGCCTTTGGTGCTATCGGCGGCGCTCGGCTTGTTCATGTTCCGCCGTACTACTTGATCCAGTCTGGTCCAGTGCCCGTCAGCCCCTGTATGATATTCCTGTCCAGGGTCTGCTTGGGCAGCATGGGTATTCAGGGTGCGGTCTTGATCACCTTGCTACCCGAGGCAAGGTCTGGCCAGCTGCGCTTCTGTGCATCTAATAGCGCCCACCAATAACCGATGCCTCCCAAGCCCAAGGCAAAAGGCGCCACCAGGAAGCGCTGCAAGGCTTGTTGCCAGCTGATGCAGTGACCATCCACTGAGACTACCCTGATACGCCACGCTTGCATGCCAAGGGTCTGTCCCGAGTTGGTCCAGAACCAACCGAAGAACAGGAAGGCGCTCAACAGCATGGCGGCGAAGAGAGTGTTTTTGACAATGGTGTCGAGCACCACTACATCACCCTCAATGGTCCTGGCCTGTTCTATTCCGAATGCGGACAACACGACAAAGCCGACGATCATCCAGATGGCGAATATGAGCAGGCTGTCATAGAGCATCGCGGCGATGCGGCGCCACAGGGCTGCGGTGATCTGGTTGGTGATCTGGTTGTTGGCATTGGTCGTCATGGGTGCAGGCTTTGTCATTTGGAGTGGTGGGCATTATAGCCTGTGACACGAAGGGTCGATTCAACTAACCGACGCTTGTGTCCGTCGATACTCAAGTTTCACAGGTCTGGCTTGACATAAAAGGCCAAATCGCCAACACTGCCACCCATGCAAAACAGAACTTCCACCGTCAAAGGCATTATTATTACCGGGCACTGAAAGGTGGGTTGGTCTGCAGATATATGTCTGATATTTACAAGAACCCGCCCAACCAGGCGGGTTTTTTCGTTCTGGAGCAAGTAAAGGCACCGGGACAACCAATGGAGAGCAAATGTGAGTCACACAGCAATCAATGTTCTGGCCGACAAGCAGGCACTGCCTGATTACGTCGCGTTAATGGATACCACACTGCGGGATGGCGAGCAGACCCAGGGTGTGTCCTTTGCTGCCGGAGAAAAACTCACCATCGCCCAGGCCTTGCTGGAGCGTTTGCATGTTGACCGCATCGAAGTGGCCTCGGCGCGCGTTTCTGCCGGCGAACAGGCCGCAGTGCGCGCGATCACTGCCTGGGCGGAAGCGCAGGGCTATCTCGATCGCATTGAAGTGCTGGGCTTTGTCGACGGTACCCATACCGTAGACTGGATCGTGGCGGCCGGCGGCAAGGTACTTAACCTGCTGACCAAGGGCAGTGAAAAACATTGCACCAACCAGCTGGGCAAAACCCTGCAGCAGCATGTTGCCGATATCCGCCAGACGGTGAACTATGCGCACGAGCAAGGGTTGCGGGTGAATGCCTATCTGGAAGACTGGTCGAACGGCTATCGCGACAACAAGCAGTATGTGTTCGAACTGATGCAGACTGTCGGTGAATTGGGCATTGAGCACTTCATGCTGCCTGACACCCTGGGCGTGATGAGTCCGGTCGAGGTATACAGTGCCTTGCGTGACATGCGCCAGCAATTCCCCAAATGCCTTTTCGATTTCCATCCGCATAACGATTACGGCTTGGCGACGGCCAATTGCATGGCTGCGGTAGAAGCGGGCATCAGCAATCTGCATTGCACGATGAACTGCCTGGGCGAGCGTGCCGGCAATGTGTCGCTGGCAGAGCTTGCCGTGGCACTGAAAGACAAGATGGGCATCAAGACTGCGATCGACGAAACCCATCTGGCTGCCGTCAGCAAAATGGTGGAGCGCTTCTCCGGCAAATGGGTGGCGGCGAACCAGCCAATCCTGGGTGCTGATGTATTTACCCAGACTGCGGGGATCCATGCCGATGGCGACGTCAAAGGCGGCTTGTATGAAACCCAGCTGAGCCCCGAGCGTTTCGATCGCAAGCGCACCTATGCACTCGGCAAACTCAGCGGCAAGGCCTCGGTACTGAAAAACATCGAGGAACTTGGCATCACACTGTCGCCGGACACTCTCAAGAAAGTGTTGCAGGAAGTGGTCGCGCTGGGAGACTCCAAGGAAACCATCACTGCCGACGATCTGCCGTTCATCATTGCCGATGTGCTGGAAAGCAACGATTACCAGCACATTCGGTTGCTGGAATGCCGCATCGACAGCAATTTCATGCAGCAATCCCATGTTGAACTTAAAGTGGAAATCAACGGCAAGGAGTATACGCAAACCGGTATCGGCAACGGGGGTTACGATGCCTTCATCGCTGCCTTGAAAAAAATCCTGGATGGGTTTGGTTTCATCATGCCGGAGCTGGTCGACTACACCGTGCGCATTCCGAAAGGTGGCAAACCCGGTGCGCTGACGGAATGTACCATCACCTGGGCTGGCCAGCCGCGCAATCTCAGGACGCGTGGTGTGCATGCAAACCAGGTCTACGCAGCGGTGCTGGCTACCCTGCGCATGATCAACACCCGCTTGCATGGACAGCCACAATGATCGACCTGCGCAGTGATACTGTTACCCGGCCGACGCCGGCCATGCGCAAAGCCATGGCTGAGGCAGAAGTAGGGGATGATGTCTGGGGCGATGATCCCACCGTAAACCGGCTTGAGGTTCTGGCTGCCCAAATGCTGGGCAAGGAAGCAGCGCTTTATCTGGCTAGCGGTACCCAATCCAACCTTGTGGCATTGATGAGTCATTGCCAGCGCGGGGATGAATATCTTGTTGGCCAGGATGCCCACACCTATAAATATGAAGGGGGTGGTGGCGCTGTCCTCGGCAGCATCCAGCCGCAGCCACTCGCGATGGCACCCGATGGCAGTATTCCGCTCGACAGCATTCGCGCGGCCATCAAACCGGATGATTTCCATTTTGCCCGCACCCGACTGCTGTGCCTTGAAAATACCACTGCCGGCAAGGTGCTCAGTATCGAGTACATGCAGGCAGCCTGTGCGCTGGCGGATCAGCACCACCTGAAGAAGCATCTGGATGGCGCACGGATATTCAATGCCGCCGTCAAACTCGGTGTAGCAGCGAAGGAGATTGCGGCGCCGTTTGATTCGGTGTCGGTGTGTTTGTCCAAGGGCCTGGGTGCCCCGGTGGGCTCGGTATTGTGCGGCTCCCGCGACTTTATCAGGGAGAGCCGGCGTTGGCGCAAGATGCTGGGCGGCGGCATGCGCCAGGCCGGCATCATCGCCGCAGCCGGCATCCATGCGCTCGAACACAACATTGAACGCCTCGCCGAAGATCATGCCAATGCAGCTGTGCTGGCGCAGGGTCTGGGTCAGCTCCCTGATGTCAGCATTGATATGGCGACGGTGCAGACCAACATGGTGTTCTTCACGCCCAAGGCCGGCACTGCGATTGCGCTGGTTGAGCATCTCAAGGAGCGTAATATTCTGGTTGACTCCGGCCTTGCCATTCGCATGGTGACCCATCTGCAAGTAAGCCGGGAAGATGTGCTTGCCACTGTCCAAGCCATCTCGGATTTTTATCATTAAGTAGCGGCATTTGTGCCGGGTCCCCCACGTGTTTAGCCCTTGCGTCCGGGCTCGCTTGGGTGTGCTCCGCAAGTCTGATTCAACAAAGCCCAAACCAACACCACAGCCGAGTAAGGTATAAATGGCTCGAACCCCAAGCCCGCAGTGTGTTGTGCCTGACTGCGGATCAAGCCACAATACCCCCGACATTTCCTTCAACAATAATAACAAGGTGTTTGCATGGAATCGTCCATTCGGCTGCGTCTTTCCGTGATGATGTTCCTCCAGTTCTTCGTGTGGGGTTCCTGGAATGTCACGATGGGTACCTACCTGCTGCACATCGGTTTCGATGGCATGGAAGTCGGCTCCTCCTACAGCACGATGAACTGGGGCGCGATCTTTGCCCCGATTATCGTCGGCATGCTGGCCGATCGGTTCTTCTCCTCGCAAAAAGTGATGGCGGTACTGCATCTGCTCGGCGCCGGCCTGCTGTGGTGGATAGCGTCAGTCACTGAACCTGGCGCGTTTTTCTGGATACTCTTCCTCTATGCCCTTTGCTACATGCCCACGCTGGCACTGGCTAATGCAATCGCTTTCAACCAGATGAGTGATCCTGGCAAACATTTTCCCGGCATCCGCGTGATGGGAACCCTGGGCTGGATTGTTGCTGGACTGATGATCGGCTACCTGTTCCCGAAATTTACCGGCACTTCCGTTGAGGCCAGCAATATCCCGCTGAAGACGGGTGCTGTCATGTCGCTGATTCTGGGCATTTATGCATTCACGCTGCCTGATACCCCACCCGGCAATGCCGGGCGCAAACCCCGCCTCTCCGAAGTGCTGGGACTGGATACCCTGGCTCTAATGAAAGATCGCTCCTTTGCCATCTTTATTGCCGGATCCATGCTCATTTCGATTCCACTGACTTTCTACTACAACTTCGCCAATGCCTTCCTCAATGAAAGCGGCATGGATAATGCGGCTGGCAAGATGACTTTGGGTCAAATGTCGGAAGTGATCTTTCTGGTGCTGATCCCGTTCTTCTTCATCCGGCTGGGCGTAAAGAAAATGCTGCTGATCGGCATGGGTGCGTGGGTACTGCGCTATGTGCTGTTCGCGCTGGGCAACAATGAGTCGCTGGTGTTCATGTACTACACCGGGATTATCCTGCACGGAGTATGTTTCGACTTCTTCTTTGTGACCGGCCAGATCTACGTTGACAACTACGCACCCCGTGCGTTGCGCGCCAGTGCCCAGGGTTTTATTCATGTGGCGACCTACGGGGTCGGCATGGTGATCGGCTCCTGGGTCTCTGGCTTGATCGTGGACAACTATTCTTTCACTGATGGCAGCATGACAACACACGATTGGGGTAGCATCTGGCTGATACCGGCAGGCATGGCGGCAGTGGTCATGGTGTTGTTCATGCTGTTGTTCAGGAATCCTGGCAATGCAGTCTCCAGAAGCATGCCCTGACCTCAATGCCATAACAAACGGGAGTTGGAAGGTGAATTCAGACGAGGCGAAACAAGTGTTGCTGGGCATGAAGGCCGAGATCGAAGCTCGACTCGCGCGGACCCACAAACATATCCACGAAAAAGAGGAGCCGGTCAGTCCACGTTTCGACGAGCAGATCAAGCAAACCGAGGATGACCAGCTGGTGTATGCACTGGATCAGGAAGGTCAGCAGGAACTGGGCCAGATCAAACTTGCCCTGCTGCGCATTGAGGCCGGGCAATATGCCACTTGCAGCTCCTGCGGTGCCGATATCGGCAAGTCCCGCCTGCAGGCGATTCCCTATACGGAATTGTGCATCAAGTGCGCCACTCAGGGCGTTTCGTAAGGCAAACCGACATATTGTTCAGCGATTACCCTGCGTCCTGCTTCATGGTTCAGGTAGTAATCCAGCTCTGAGGCCATGAAGCGCTTGAAGGTCAGCGGGTCCATGTCCGAGGTGGCGACGTCACCAAAATCATGCAGCGTGTTGCTCAGCCACCACGAAAAGCGTTCGCCGTGCCATACCCTGCGCAAGGCGATTTCGGAATAGCGTTGCAGCAGTTTTTCATCTTCACCTGCCAGTACCCGCGTAAGGATGCGATAGAGCGTGGCCACGTCCGAGGCGGCCAGGTTGAGTCCCTTGGCCCCTGTAGGGGGGACGATGTGGGCGGCATCACCGACCAGAAACAGACGTCCATACTGCATCGGTTCACACACGAAGGAACGCAGCGGAGCAATGCTCTTTTCGAGGCTCGGACCTGTTACCAGTTGACTGCTCGCATCCTCGGGAAGTCGCCGCTTTAATTCTTGCCAGAACGCCTCATCACTCCAGTTCTCCACCTTGTCGGTTAGCGGCACTTGCAGGTAGTAACGTGAACGGGTCAGCGAGCGCATGCTGGCCAGCGCGAAACCACGCGCGCTTTTGCAGTAGATCAGTTCGTGACTGACGGGTGGTGTGTCGCTCAGCAAACCGAGCCAGCCAAAGGGGTAGGTGCGCGTGTGTTCGGTTCTCAGATTTGCGGGTATGGTTTGACGCGAGATCCCGTGAAATCCATCGCAGCCTGCTATGTATTGGCATTCAAGCCGGTATTGCTCGCCTTTCCAGTCGAAAGTGACGTGGGGAGTAGCTGTAGTCACATCGTGCAGCTGGACCTCGCTGGCTTCGTAGCAGGTTTGCAAACCAGTAGCCGTCCGGGCTTCCATCAGATCCTGCGTGATCTCCACTTGGCCATAACAAACCACTGTTGAACCACC
>Ga0209246_10001230_pt1 | contig 10247 bp, 6 predicted proteins | sample LauGreSpBDMM15SN_2_FD_187560 | JGI IMG/M metagenome (GOLD analysis project Ga0209246, IMG submission 187560) | Freshwater lake microbial communities from Lake Michigan, USA - Sp13.BD.MM15.SN (SPAdes) (version 2) | ecosystem: Environmental > Aquatic > Freshwater > Lake | place: Lake Michigan, USA...
ACCAATAAATGTTTCTTTCTATCAGCTAAGACAAATCTACCTTTCGTTTCTACTCTAATATCATTAGGTAATTTAAAATCTGGACTATATGTGTGAGGTGAGGAAGGTATAATATAATTAACTTTTTCAGTTTCGTATTCTACTTTAATTCCTTTGCTCTCTATTTGTTGGGAAACGGTATCTTCTAATCCACTCTTATAACCATTCTTTTTTGCTACCCAACCTTTTTTTGTAACTTTTTTTGCCATTATTATTTTCTAGGAGTAACATCTTGATACTTCTTTTTAGGAGTATAAGGTGCGGTTGCACTTCCGTTTAAATCTTTTTTATTTAACGCATCTTCACTTAAATCAAAATCAGATTTATTACCTGCTTGTTCGTTAGGTGTAAATCCAGATGTTTTAGCGTTGTTATCGATTTTAGCTGAAATTCCACTTTTATTGTATGTGTCTATTATTCCCATTGTGTTTTGTTTTATATAAATATATGTTAAGTATCAAATCGTATTAAAAAGTTTACAGGAAGGTCAGGAGTTGATTTAATAGGAGTTGCTAATTTAGCTACTGCTACCATGTCCATATTATCATCATATAAACCAATTGTTGTAATATAAGGTGCAATAAATGATCCAGTTGGGTCTACCGATGAATTATATTCGTATTCATTAAACGAAGGTAATTGATAATTATCACTATATGTAGTTTTTTTAATTCCTTCAAATGTAGTTGATATTGAACCAGTTATAACATTAGTTGAAATCACCGCAGTTGGATTTGTTGATACATTGAATTCATCTTCACCAACAATTAGTAATACTTCATTTTCATAAATAGTAGAAGTTGATTTATATGAACCACTAAACTCACTAAACACATTTTGTCTTAAATTATTAAATTGAGTAAGTTTTGTTATAACAATTAATCCATGTGAATAAAATACATTACCAATAGTAGGTACATCAAATTTTTTCTTTTTAAATATACCTAAAAAACTAATAGTACCTGCTTCAACATCAATTGTTAATAAATAAAAAGTATCTTCATCTTCTACAAATAATACATTATTTTCAATATCTAATGTTAATATGGTAGTTTCTATTTCAATATTATTTGCATCATAAAAAATAAACACACCTGTTTCAATATCAATTAACTTAAAATCATATGCACTATAATTTGATAATAAATTACCATGTCCATCATCATATATGGTTTCATTTAATTCATTATCATAAATGTTTATTGAAAATGGTTTTATTTGTTCACCATATTTTAATTGTGGTATTGCAATCACTCGTGCTCTATCTACTAATAATCTTTGTTTACCTTTATCTATTATACTAGTAGTTGGTTTTATATCACCATACGATGTAAATGGATTATTAGGGTCTCTATAATACATTGTATATAATTGATGATACAATGTTTTTTCATTTAATTGAGTAGGGGTTAATAAATCCTCACCAGAAGTAGAACCCGATGCAGTTAATGTAGTCACCCATTCCGTAGAATTTGCAATATCCCACGTTTTATACGCCTTAAATGGCCTTAAATTAATATCTGATTTTGGTATCTGTTTTAACATAATCTAATATAAATATCTTATTAAACAAAAACCCAACTTTTTTAGGGTTGGGTTTAGTTTTATATTGTTTGTTTTTTTAGAAATCTAACTTAACTTTCAATAATAATTCTTTACTGAAAGATTTAGCAATTGGTTGAGATGTTTTAGCTACTGCTATTAATTCATTTGCATCATTATATAAACCAACCGTTGTAGGATATGTATAAGGTTCTGTTTTAAAAGTAGGGTTGTACATTGAACCAGTTGCATCTACAAATGTAGGGTTATTAGAAAAGTTAAACTCTCTATTGTTAACTCTTACAAAGTAATGTGCAGTTGATACGTTTTCAATTCTTCTTGCTTCAAAATTACCACCACCAACAATTGATTTAAATATTCTTTTTTGTTCGTACTCATCAAATGATGAACCAGATGTTGCTAATTCACTACCAACCGTAGAACTCAATGCTCCAGGATTGAATACTAAAATACCATAATCAGGATAGAATTTACCAAATCCTTGTGTATTAGATGCGGTATATGTGCTTATAGTTGAATCAATATTTTGTCCTAAATTTAAAGTACCACTTACGATGTTATATTCGTTTGTACCTGCATTAGTTGTATTGAATTTTTCATTACTATTATCAATGAATGTAAATAGACCATTAGAACCACTTAATCTTATTTCCCAGTTTCCAGCATCCATTCTTTCTCTATAATTAGAACGAGCTATATTGATTACATATATTTCATTTGCTGCATATCCATCTAATGTACTTGATGAATAAAAATTGAATGATGTCTCTGCGGTATCGGTTAATAACGCTCTATATTGATAATACGTTGCTTTTGTTGCAAATGTAGTATTAGAATTATTTACATAAGTTGCAGAACCACTACCATATTTATGACCATATGCTACTGAAAATTCAACAGCTGCTGAACCAGTGTTAGATGATGCATATACATTATAATAATAATTAGCAGTTGCAGAACCACTCATACCTGCAATTGATGTAGATGAACCCGTATAGAAAGTATTTAAACTTCCACTACCATTACTCCACAAACCAGTTGTTACGATTTCATTTTTAGCAGTTACAATATCAGTTGTATTGAATTTTTTATATACTGAGTTAGTTGTTACTCCAGTCTCTGCTACTAATTGCTCACCCGTTGTAAGATAAGTATTAATAATAGTCGCCAATTGATTAGTATCGATAACCCCATTAGCTGCTTGCTTTTGTTGGTTAAGATATGTTGCTAAATCATTGGTTAATTGTGTTCCGGTATTTGTACCTAAAGTTGCCATATTCTTTTATTGTATTTTTATGCTACTGTATATGTAACGGTTACAGGTATAGTTACACTACCACCAGTTTCGTTACCAAATATAGTCAATGTTGTTGTTAATGTTGAAGTCAATGAACTATTAGGAATAAATGTAAATGTTAATCCTTTTACAACTTCTGCAGTTGCAGTTACACTATTACTGAAAGTATTTGTTGTTGTAGTTACATTTGTTAAACCTGCACCTACAATACTACCTGCATTTTTATTACCTAAAACAGCAGTATATCCACCATTCATATTTCCAGCTGGAGATGTTGAAGGATTAATTGGATATTGACCACCGGTTGTCTTAGCTGCAATACCCGTAACATTTAAAGATACTTGTGGTATTCTTGTTGTGTTTTTTGGTAATGTTACTAATTTATATTTTAGTGCCTGAGTTTCATCGGGACTAGCTTCTAATACTGGTGTTTTTAAAATTGCGTTATCATAATACGCAGAACCTTTTGGATGTGCTGCATCATATAATGCGTAATCGATTTCATCATCACCTAATGCAAATTGACTAATTGCTAAAGGTTGTCCGGCTGCTAATTTCTCTCTACCTTTTTTTGTAAGGATAGCATCTACCGTAATTGTTGTGTTATCTAAATATGCCATAGTTTGTTTATTATTCTTTTATAAATATATAAAATATTTTTTCTTTACATTATTTTTAATCTACTTCTAAGATTGGTTCGTTATTACTTCTACCTTGTGCAGTTACTCTTAATGTAGTTGGATTAGTTACAAATGTTTCAACTGCTGCTTTACCATCAATTGTAGTATATACCGTTTGTTTAGACCCTCTATAAAATAAGTTCTGTGTGCCGGTGTGTTTCTCTCCTTTATAAATATAATGAGACGGTAAATATCCACTAGCGGTTTGTATTGCAATAATATTACCACCTATTGTTAAACCAACACTTGTATTAAAATCTTGAATTATTAATTCTTGCGAATAAGATGATGTTACCACATTTGTTTCACTACCACTTATACCATTTTGGTTTAATTGTGTAAGAATTGTATTTTGTTTTGTTACCACAAATGCTCTAACACCTTTTGATTTAAATGTGCCATTTTCTTCATAATGATATTTACCATATCCATTATTGAAATAAGTATTAAACCCATAATTAATATAGTTATCATCCATACCCACAATTTGTCCCGCTGAGAATAAATCAAATTCGGTTGTTATAGTAGGGTCATTTCTTCTATAATCAATTTCACTTTCATATGTATCGTATTCACCACTTGCTATATCTATTATAATATTATTGATATTGGCATCATAGGTATCGTACTCTCCATTAAAGTTATAAACGTTAGATGCTGTTAAAAATGCATCAAGTCCTTCGTTTACTCCACTAATATTTTCCAATGAACCCGATAAACTTAAATTACTATCAAACGCATCAAAGGTACTTGTTAACTCTGTAATTTGGGTTTCGGTGATTATGCCTTCGTGCTGCTCATTAATTGCAGTCGGTTTATTTCTTTTAAGTTTACTTCTTTCTAAAAAGTGTGGTGCAATTAATAATCCTTCGGTTACCTTTGCTCTAGCCGGCATCATTTCTTTAAGATTAACAAAAAATGATTTATCAAAGAATTTAATTAATTTAATAAAATCATAAATGTTTCTTTGTGATACTCTTTCAAAATAATATTCTCTAAGAGTATCTAACTCTTTATAAGTATTTTTGTAATCATCGGATGGGTCACCTATATAATCATCTAAACTACCACCACCTAATGATTTAGCAATATCTAAATCCAAATCTTTGTTAGGTGAGAAAAATATTCCCACTCTATTTGAATCCATTTTAGCAGTTTCAAATGATTTTTTAGTTGCTCTTTTAGCCGGAGATAAATCACTAATTAATTCTTGTGATTCAAATCTGATTTTATCATTTGATAACCTGTTTGCACCTGTGTTTGGTAACGTAATTGTTACATCTTTATCAATGTATTTATAATTCCAATGTTGAGATGAACTACTATTGTATTGAGATGCAGAATAAAACCCACTTGCACTCACATCATTCATAAATGTAGTAATTGGTGCAACGTTCTTTATCATTCCAGTTGGATATAAAGAATGTGGATATTCAAAATCTAATCTTAATAATAAATCTTCAGTAGAACTTTTCATTGTATTTCCTACAATCAGTTCGCTACCTAAAATATGTAAATCAAATATAGATGGTTGTAATGGTTCTTTCCATAATCTAAATTCATCTAATTCTCCATTAAAATTACCAACTTTAATATCAACATCTGCACACCATGCGGTAATACCACTACCCGTTACACTTCCTTGTTTTACAATTCTATCTTTATCCGCATATCCGTAATGTGCAGAATAATTTCCATCGTAATCGTTATTTATTAAAATAGAATGAAAATTACCATCAAAGAAAGAATATGCTGATGATGATAATACATTATTACCTTCTAATTCTAATTGTAAACTACCCAATTGATTATTAGTAGAACCACTTATGTATAATCTAAAATCAAATCCATTTACTAATTCTACAACCGTATCATATGTTGGTTTAATTCTAAATTGAATTGCTTTAACTATTCCCGCATCCCAACTAGCAGTTAAGTATGCACCCGTATTAAGTACCAATGTAGAACTTAATGTTTCGTATGTAAATGTAGAAGGAGTTGCATCATCTACCACCGGTCCACCAAACTCCATTATAGTTAGCATTGATTGTGGAATACCATATGTACTCATTAACGCCTTTATACCACGTTTAGAACCTTTGTGTTTTAATAAATAAGGTAGGTTATTTGCAATTCTTCTCCAAACCGTTTTGGTATATTGTTCTGGAGTAATTGTATAACCATCATCATTGTTTAATACATTATTTCCTGCTCCATCCTGTCCAAACAAATAACCCCATAGGTTTTTATTTGAATTTAAATTCTTAGCATCCCAACTGAATGATTCTAAATAGTTATAAAGTAATTCATCATTAATACCATATGAATTAGTTTCAGTAATCATCCTTTGGTCTGTCATACCTTTAATATAACTCCAAAGAATATCAAAGTGGTTACCAACCATATCTAAAAATAATAAGTAATCCGAATTTGCTTCATCTTCACTTATAAATTGTGGGATATTATTTTTTAATGCATTTAGGTTCATATTATCATAAACCGATGCCGAATCCATCGTTCCTAAATACCAATTATTTAATGTAGTATTTAAATTAGTAACATAAGTAGTACCATTATTTATAAATGCATTTTCACCACTTAATAGATTAAATCTACCACCAGGGAATGATTCGTAAGAAGCACTATCTGCTGTAAAAATTAATGAGCCACTTACTAAATTATTTTCCCAACCATCAAACCCACTAACTAATGTAGATAATTTTTCAGAATATTTTGTAATATCTTGTACTACATTAATACTTTGAGTTTGTTCAGTTAAATATACAATTCTATCTTCGTAATATTCTGCTAATTCTTTTTTGTATTTAAAGTTTGCTAATCTTTCAACTACACTACTATATTTTACAAAGTTAGAAAAGCTAGAATAATCTATGTTGATTCTATTTGTTTCTACAAAATTTTGTGAAAGTAATTTATCTACAATTTGTTGAGATGATGTACTACCACTCAATATTAAATCATCATATGATTCGTATATTGTAGATTGTCCTTTTACATAATCAACTTCTATATTAAAATTTGGTGCTCTTAATGGTAATGCATTGGTTTCCGGTTTACTTGTTACTACTACTCTTTGAATAATAGGTAAAGACATTAAACGAGATACCCATAATGTATCATTCTTATTTATATTAGCAGGTAATGCTTCATATAATTTTAATACAATACTTTTACTTATTTCACCATCTGGAATACTATTACCAATACTATCTTTTTTAAATTTAGTAAAAGTTGTATAATCTATATCCCAATTAGAAATTAATATTTCTTTATCATCTATATCAAACGATGCTAAGTGAGATAAATATTTTTGTTCGTTTCCTAACGATATATTTAAATTAGCAGCAATCGCGTTAAATAAACTAGTCTTTAATTCAGTAGTAGATACATAAATACCCGCATCATCAAAATTAATTGTTATTCTTTCTATTTCACCTTTAATATTACCATTATATGGAACAATTAATAAGTCCAATGGTGAATTAATTATTTTTCTATTTTTTAAATCTTTATAATTTAAACTAATAAAGTCTTTACCGGAAAACTTGCCCAACGCAGTATTATCATCTTCTTTAGAATGATATACTAAAACGGTTGTTGCTAATTTAGATTCAAAAGATATTTTAAAGTTAACATCTCCAAATGTATAGGATGGAATGTAAACATTTGTTGGATAATCAATTTTATCAATTATTGGTGTATCAAATGTTTTAGATAATTTAATAATAACATATTGTGGTGCACCATCACCATATAAGGTAGAAGATGGAACTAATGCTATTTTAAAAGAACCTTCATTATTTAAAAAATCTTTCTTTAAATCAAATTGTATCTTAGTAAGAATTTTAGTTGTTGCACTTACATCAATATTATATTGTCTGTAAGGTGTAGTTACTTTTATAAAATCCGTATTTTTTAAATCAAAATTAACATCAATTAATTTAGAATTAGTTGTAGAAGCATATACTGATTCTAAAATACTTTGTTCTATTGTATTTGTAACTAAATTTAAAACAGGATAATCTGCATTATCGGGGTCTACTTCTACTAATATTAAAATGTTTCTATTAAAAGTCGCAGAATCAATATTAAATACTGTATCATTTACGATATTGAAATCACCTAAATTTAAATCGGAGCCTTCGTTGAATTTATCGGTATATTGCCATCTAATATTTTTAAATAAAAATTTATCAAATCCACTAAGTTCAATTTTAACAGGACCAATTACTCCATTTGAATTTGTAAACTTTACTTCATTTTGTATTTTTGTATTAACTACTCCATTTGGTAAATCACTTGAAGTAACTTTAATATTTATTTCATTATTTAAAGTATCATTCTTATAATTTGATGTAAATTGTATAGCCTGTGTAACTGTATTTGTAATTACCGCTGCTGCCTTTTTTACTTGTTCAATATCAAAATTTAAAGTATGCGTTAAAGGTAATTTTAAAAAATCTTTACCTTTTATAGTACCATCAATATTCAGTTCTTGTATTAAAACACCAGATGATTGAACAGTTTGTGTTTTATTTATCCAACGACCACCGGTAGGATTTCCTAAATATCCCAAATTATATCCTAATCCACTATATCCCGTATTACCACCCATACCACCCATCATAGAAGAAGCAAAATCAAAATTGAATGCAGATTCAGTATATTCAGAAACCCATTCAGTTGTAATAATACTTTCCGGAATTGTAGTTTTTATTACTTCAAAATAGTTTTTTATTTTAAATTTATCATTTACAATTGGTTTAATGAATAACCTATCATTAATTTTGTTTGAATCAACTAAAAGTGTACCACCTTCTTGATACACATTGTTTTGTACATCAAATGTTACTTGATTTTTAAATTCACTTATATTATTAAGAAATAACTTTATATCATTTCCAGGAGGAGTTGTTGGAACAGGTGTTGGGAATCCACTCTCACCACCACCGAACCCTCCACCACCACTATATCCACCACCACCACCTAAATATCCACCATCATATGGCAATGAATTATCACCTAAATATCCACCATTAGGGTCGTATGCCTTTCCCAATTCATCACCAGGTAGTGCCATCTTATATTGTCTATTATGTCTTATTGCCATTATTTATAAATATTCTATTTTATTGAAATGTCTCCATATTCAAATCTCTCTCAACTCTACTATTATTATAGCCAGTATTAAATCCATCACCATCTCTAACACTACCTCCACCACCACCTCTACTATATCCTCCACCACCACTATATCCATTATCAATCGGTGTACGTGTAGGAGTAGGTGCCGGTAAAGGTTCCGGTGTTGGTACCTTTTGTTCTACAAATGGTGGTTCTACCGCTGGTTTAATTTTAATAATAACGGGTTCTTCTTCAATTGGTTTATTTGGAGTAATTATAATAGTTTTATCCAAACCGGTTAATTTACTATTTTGAGTTAAATTAGAAGTAGAAGTTGCGGTAGTTGTTATTAATGATTGTAACAATTGATTATCTACTTTATTTTTCAATACATCTTTAATTGATTGTGGATAATCTATAAATGTAATATTTTTCATATTATAATCAATAGAATCACTTAATCTATTTATTAACAATGTTTGAACTTGGTTTGTATTATAAAATTCATCTAAATCGAATGGTTGAGATGCCAATTGTCCATAGTTAGTACTTCCTAATTTATATTCTTTACCATCAAATTGATTATATACACTTTGTTTAAAATCTGTAAATATTTTTTCTTTAAATGCTTTATATTGAGAATCATTTCCAAATTTAAAATCTTTTTTAACAACCGATAACCAATTAGGTCCGTGTTGTTGTATTAAATGATTATCAATTAAATCACTAATTTGTAATTGTATTGAATCTATTTGTTTTTGTATTGTACTTAAATTTTCTCTTAATTCTAATGCGTTATCTATAAAAGAATTATATCTAGAAGTTATTTTATTATTTTGTACAATATCGGTAGTTATCAATGGTTGAATACGAATCTCCGTTCTACTTGGTGATATTTCATGTATCCAAACTCTTTGTTTTTTATCATCTAATCCAATATAGTTTTTAACAAAATTAAATACTACATTAAATTCACCATTACCATATCCGGCGTCATTTACTAATTTTTCAACATCAATATCAAATATCTTTTCTTGTGTTAAAGGGTCTATATCACTTTTAAGATATCTATTTAAATCGTCTTTATGAATATATCTAACAGTAACCCCGTTTGTTTGTTCCAATAAATTATTTGCCAAATCATATAATCTAAATTCTATAACATCATTTTTAGACATTCCAAAATCAGTAACATTTTTAACTACTGTTTTAAATACATTCAAATCTTTAGAACTAACTAATTGTGCAGTTGAATCTAAATTAAGATTGATGTTTTCAATATTTTTAAAATCTTTTATTGCCATAGTTTAATATTTATGAGTTCGCATTGAAAAATCCTTGTTTTCAGTTTTCCCAGCAACGTCTACATCGGTAGCTTTAATAGTAAATTTCCAATCGGTAACTGAGGGTTTTGAGCTTTTCCAAAAACTACCACCATCATTACCATTATTACCAGTTACCCATGCTGAATTTGATTTATCATTCATTACAAATCGTTTTGTTTCATTTGCTTTTAATTTAAT
>Ga0209246_10001231_pt1 | contig 10237 bp, 8 predicted proteins | sample LauGreSpBDMM15SN_2_FD_187560 | JGI IMG/M metagenome (GOLD analysis project Ga0209246, IMG submission 187560) | Freshwater lake microbial communities from Lake Michigan, USA - Sp13.BD.MM15.SN (SPAdes) (version 2) | ecosystem: Environmental > Aquatic > Freshwater > Lake | place: Lake Michigan, USA...
GCAGTTCTTCGAGCTGCACGACCTTGCACTGGGTGTGCAGAAAACTGGTGTCGATGCCGCGCCCCTGCAGGCGTTCCAGAAAACGGGCCGAGGTATACACGGTACGGATGTCGGCTTGCTGCAGCGATGAGCGCAGTGCGGCCGTACTTGCGGTGAAGTTGAGATTGACCGCAGTTTTGCCGAGCAGCATGCAGGCAAGGTTGCTCAACACCGACGCACTGCTGCTGGGCAACAGGATGCCGATGTTCTGTTCCGGACTCAGCCTGCTGAAATGCTTTGATAACACGATGCTGCCGACCAGGGCTTTGGTAGCGGAGAGCACAGTCCCCTGCGTGTCGCGAATGAGGATAGTCGAGCCGACGCGTTTGCAGGCTGTGATCCAGGCTTCTCCAATGGTCGGCAACGTGGCACGGTAAGTCTGCCAGTACGCAAAGGAGGGATCGGCGGCGGGTTGCTGCAAGGGCATGTGCTTGTTATCCAGGTTGCGGGCGCTCAGTGCGCTCATTCCGCTGACGACGGGAATCAGTCAGCGGGATTATGCAGGAACTGCGGTGCTGGATGAAGCTGTGGTCTATTCTTCGCCGTCTTCAAGGACAAGGCTGGACGGTGGCCAGCCACCAAGCGCTTGCCAGCGGTTGATCATGTTGCAGAACAGGTCAGCCGTTTTCTCCGCGTCATAGCGTGCAGAATGGGCAGATTCCGCCTCGAAGCCGATGCCTGCCGCTTCGCAGGCACGCGCGAGGACAGTCTGGCCGAAACACAGGGCGCCCATCGAGGCAGTATCAAGACTGGAGAAAGGATGGAACGGATTGCGCTTGAGATTGTGGCGCTCGGCTGCGGCACGGATGAAACCGTGATCGAAATGCGCGTTGTGCGCGACCAGGATGGCGCGTTTGCAGCCGGCAGCTTTCATCTTGGTGCGGATGTGCTGGAACATGTCCTTGAAGACTTCATGTTCCGGATGCGCAATGCGCAGCGGGTGATGCGGATTGATGCCAGTGAACTTGAGCGACGACTCTTCCAGGTTGGCGCCCGGGAACGGGACTACCCGGTAGAAATGGGTATCTTCGGGCACCAGTTGGCCGTGCTCGTTGAAATCGACCGTGACGGCGGCGATTTCCAGGATGGCATCTGTTTGCGCATTGAAGCCGCCACACTCGACATCAATGACTACAGGCAGGAAACCGCGGAAGCGGAGGGCCAGTGGTGATTTTGCCGTGCTTTCGGTTGCAATTTCAGTTTCAGTCCCAGTTTCAGTTGCTGCTTTTGCAGTTGTTGAGTCAACGCTCTTGGCAAATTCACTTGCCGGGGGTTTGCTTGCAGGGTGCTTACTCACTGACGACTTTCCATTGCACGGTTTCCCCGGCTTTTAGTGGAACGATGCGGTGTACGCCGAGGGCGTAATCCGCAGGCAACTTCCAGGCTTGTTTGCGTAAGGTGATACGTTCGCGGTTGCGCGGCAGGCCATAGTAATCCGGACCGTTGATTGCTGCGAAGGCTTCCAGTTTGTCGAGCACGCCGAGCGACTCGAAGATTTCTGCGTACAGTTCGATAGCGGCAGGGGCGGTGTAACAGCCGGCACAACCACAGGCGTTTTCCTTGGTGTGCTGCGCATGCGGTGCCGAATCGGTACCGAGAAAAAACTTCTTGTTGCCACTCACAACGGCATCCTGCAGCGCCAGCTGATGCACGTTGCGTTTCAACACGGGCAGACAATACAGGTGCGGGCGAATGCCGCCGACCAGCATATGGTTGCGGTTATAGAGCAGGTGTTGCACGGTAATGGTGGCGCCAATGTTGCCTGAGGCAGAGGTAACGAATTCGGCAGCGTCTTTGGTAGTGATATGTTCCAGCACAATCTTCAGTGCCGGAAAACGCTGGCATAGCGGTGCCAGGATCCGGTCAATGAAGATTTTTTCACGGTCGAAGATATCGATATCAGTGCTGGTGACTTCACCGTGTACGAGGAGTGGCAGGCCAGCCGCGCTCATCGCTTCGAGGACCGGATACACGTTCTCGATATTCGTTACACCTTGAGCGGAATTGGTAGTCGCGCCGGCCGGATAAAGTTTCACTGCCTGCACATGGCCACTGGCCTTGGCGATGGCAATTTCAGCGGCCGCAGTTTCATCAGTGAGGTACAGCACCATCAAGGGATCGAAGCCGCTGTTGGCCGGTGCTTGGGCGAGAATACGCTGGCGGTAGTCGAGCGCCTGCCTCGTGTCCATTACCGGTGGTACCAGATTGGGCATGATGATCGCACGCTTGAATACGCGTGCGGTGGCAGGCACGGTGTGTTCGAGCAGGGCACCATCCCGCAGATGGACGTGCCAGTCGTCGGGGCGAATGAGAGTGAGTTCCTGCATTCAGCTCATGTCTCCGTAGGGGTTGTCCAGCTCCAGGTTAACCGGGGCATAGCCGCGCAGGGTCAAGTCCTTGTTGCTGAAGGTCAGGTCCTTGCTGTCACGCACATCGTTGTCGTAGTGATAGATGGGCGTGATGTGCTCATGATTGCACTGGTACTGGTATTTGGCCGTGCTTGCGCTCACTTGCTCATTGGCCTGCTGCCACTGGCTGATGGCGGCCTTGCCATGGCGTTTTTCCAGCATGCGGTGCGTGGTCGCGGGTGAGAGGAGCGATGCGGTCGCGTTGTTGCCACCGAAACCCTTGGCGTTGAGGATGGCGGCATCATAGGCCAGCGGATCGATTTTCTTGTGCTGCAGCAGGATGTCCAGCCCCTTGGTGCTGACATCGTCGGCCAGGACGTCGGTGGTGAGGATGCCAGGGATAATGCCGTGTTTCCACACACCCAGGGTCATCACCAGCTGATCGGCGCCCGCACAGGCAATTGAGTGGCCGAGATAGGATTTGAGCGCGGCTACGGGCCAGTTCTCGATACCGAACTGTTGTGCCACTTCGCTGAAGATCGCGGATTCGGTGACGCGGTTTTGCGGCGTGCCGGTACCATGGGCCTGGACGAAGGTACGGTAGCGCAAGCTGTCTTCGCCGAGCACTGCCCGGGTAGCGGCAGCTGCGCGGGCCACGGTCAGGTAATTGCCGACACCAGGACTTGCAATGGACTTCTTGAAACCATCGGCATTGATGAATACATCGTTCACCGAGCCATGGATGTTGGCGCCCAATTCCAGTGCCAGCTTGTCGTCAAACAGCACGATGAACTGTGCGGATTCAGCGAGGGTAAAACCAATGTTGTTGCCGAAGGGGCGACAGGCGCGGCGGTGATCCGGGGTGCTGAGACCCAACTGCGCATCAAGTGCGAGCAAACCCATGTCATCAGCGAGTGCATTCATGTTGGCGAAGGCCTCGATGATTTCGGGTGTAATTGGCGCTTCCACCGCACCCACTACCGCAACGCGATGGGTGCCGCTCTGGATATCCTTCACCGCCTGGCGCAGGTTGTAATGGAACGAGGCGCAGGCACCAAGATTGGTGCCGGAATTGCCAACGCTGCCGAGCATGTAGGCATTAATGAAGTCGGCCGGCATTTCACCGAAGCCCAGGGGTAATTGTTTGGAAGTGATTTTTCGGCCAAGCAAGCGTGCCTGCAACAATCCGCCGTAACCGTTGTAGTCGAGTTGGTTCATGCTGCTGCCGGCATACACACAAATCTTGTCGGCAGGAACCTTGCTGCGGATCAGCTCCCAGTCGATGCCCATTGCATAGAGCGCATCGGAAGCGCCGTAGATGGTCATCTGGAGCGCGCGTGGATGCGAGCGGGCCGCATACAGCATGTCGGGCTGGAAACCACTGGGCAATTGCCCGGCTGTGTTCACTGGAGAACTGAAATAATCACGTACCAGGACGTCCAGCTCACCTTCGACCTGGATGCGGCAAGTACGGCCGTCATTCTCAAGTACGGTCCAGTTGCCAGGCAAGGTGGCCGGCAGTTTGCGTGTGGCCATCGTGAAGATCGAGATGGTGCCGTCTGATGGTGTCAATCCGACCGGCGCATGCATCAACAGGCGTGCTGGATCGAACAGGTTTTTTTCCAGCTTGCGGATCAGGGTACCCTGCAGCAAGGTCGGTTCGAGGCGGGTCAGGAATGGTTCCAGTTCCACCTTTTCATTGTTGTTGTCGTACCAGTGATGGCCATCCCAGTTGATATGGCTGGTAAGTACGGCGAGATTTTGCAGGGTAGCCAGTTGATCCTGGCGGGAGAGGGCATCGTAAACCAGACGCTGGTAGCCATAATGAAAGGCGCTGCGCCCTGCCGGACTGATGCCGCCAAAGCTAACGATTACAGGCAATTGAGTCATGATAGGCAGATATGTCTCCGTAAAAAAAGTGAGTGCATCATAGTCTGCTGTAGCCCGGGCTAATAGTGAAATAAAGACAATAATATTAATTATATGGCCAAAAATATTGAGGGCGGAGTTGGTGCAGGGCTAGGAGTGTGGAACCGGTACAGTGTGAGTGTCCCGATCCGGGGGTGGCCAGCTTCCGCGTTCCGGTCTAGGATGCGGCTTCAATCAACAGGGTGCTGGGCAACATGCAGGTGAACGAAAAACTGGCCAGAATTCATCAGGAGCTGAGCATTCCAGCAAGCTATCCTGTGCAGTGCAGCATGCCCTTGCAGCAGGAATGCCCTGGCTTGGTGCAGGCGGAAGCTGATGTGTTTGGCCGCGAAGCATGGCTGGAAGCGCAGACCTGCGCTGCCTGGCAGGCCATGAAGGCCGCAGCGGAGCTGGCAGATGTGACCTTGCAGCTGGTATCAGCCTATCGCAGTTACGATTATCAGAAACAGTTGTTCCTGCGCAAACTGGCGCGAGGCGACCAGATCAGCGAGATCCTGAAGGTAAATGCCGCTCCCGGATTCAGCGAACACCACAGTGGGCGTGCGGTGGATCTGGGTAGTCCCGGTTTTCCCCATCTTGAAGAAGCCTTCGAGGCAAGCCCTGCCTTTGCCTGGCTGCAGGAACATGCGGCCAGCTTCGGTTTCCGTCTGTCGTTTCCGCGCAACAATCCTTATGGGGTTCTGTATGAACCCTGGCACTGGTATTACATGGGGTCTGGGGTATAGCTCCAGGGTGGTGCAACACTTGGGGGCGGAGAAGAGGGGGGAGAGCGAGCAGATTTATTAATAAACCATTCAATCATTGCCCGCTGTAACCGACAAGCGAATTTTGCGGAAAAAAAACTATTTTTTCATATGCGCAAAAGGTAAGGAAAAAGCGTTTGACAGCCCCTGTCTCTTGAGTAGTATCCAAGGCGAGGACAAAGGCTAATTGAAGATAAACGCGTACAGGAGGCGCATCTATGATTAGTGATACTCAAGTTGTATTTCGCAATATAGATTATTCCCAGTCAATTGAGGAGGCGGTACACAAAAGAGTAGAAAAGCTGGAACGTTTCAGTGATCAAATCCAGAGTTTGCGAGTCACCCTCGAATCTCCCCATAACAACCATCATAAAGGCAAGGTCTACCACGTAGGGGTAGAAGCCCTCATCCCCAATCACGATATCGTCGTCACGCACGAACAGCACGACAAACACGAACACGAAGATCTCTATGTTGCCATACGCGATGCCTTCAATGTGGTAGAGCGCCGCTTGAAATCGGTCTATGCCAAGCAACGTCGTCTGGATCGTACTGGCAAGAAATTGGCAGATTCTCTCTCTGTTGTGACGGTCGACGAAGAATCTTGAGCCTGATTTACCCGCATGCAGATACGGAAGCATAAACGGGAGCAGATTCAGAAACAGATATAGAAGTAGCCAAAAATCAACCCGCAGGGCTGTTCTTCGCAGCAGCCCAGCGGCTCTTCATCAATTCTCCAGGTTCAAACCAGGCGTTTTACGCCGTTCGGTGCGGCTGAGCCATCTTCGCATTAATCCTGCATGGACCTGTGGCGTGGGGACATGGATTCCGATCCGGTGTGCAACAGGCGTTTTTCAGTCCTGCTGACTTACCTGAAACATTTTCTTGCGGACCAGGTCGCGATAGGCGCGGGGTGACAGTGAAATGCTTTTGCGGAATTGCGCCGAAAAATAACTGCAATCGGGATAGCCTGAATTGAACGCCACTTCAGCCACAGACAGGTTGCTGGTGCGCAGCAGCTCCTTGGCATTGTCCAGGCGGATCTGTTGCAGATACTGCATTGGTGTTTTTCCGCTTGCCTGCTTGAAACGGCGGTTGAGCGAACGCACACTCATGTCGAATTTTTCCGCGATCAGTTCCAGTGTCAGCTGGATATGGAACTGGTTTTGCATCCATTCCTGGATTTCGATGATGGTTTCATCCTCGTGGATGTTGTGCGGCGCATTCTTCAGGAAGGTAGAGGTATAGGAGCGCTTCACTTCGTGCGTGAAGTGTCGTGACACCTGATTCGCCACTTCCGGCAGGTAGTGTTCTTCTATGAAATGCAACATCACATCGCGCACTGAATTCACGCTGCCTGCGCAGTACAGGTTGCCGGCACGGGTGATGAAACGTTCGCGTTGCAGCAGTACATCAGGATAGAGCCGCGCGAAATGATCGAAGTAGTACCAATGAGTCGTCGCTACCTTGTTGCGCAACAGTTCGGCTTCGGCCAGGAAGAACGAACCGGTGCCCACCGCACAGATCATGGTGCCCTGGTTGTTGTGATGCTCAAGCCACGACAGCAGTTCCTGGTGCTGCTTGATGACGCCCGCCGGATTGCCCCACAGCGCAGGCACGATAATCAGGTCAGTCTTCTGCACTGTATCCAGCGGTGTGTTGCAGACGAGTTCGAGTCCGGCATTCAACTGGATATTGGCGCCATCCGGACTTACCAGCTGCATCTGCAACTTGGGCTGATGGCTGCCGCCGATGCGCTGCATCAGGTCAGCGGCATTGAGCATTTCCATCGGAATGGTAAGGCTGGTGCCCAACGCTTTCTTGAAACCGACAATGGTCACGTGCTGCATCAGCCGTTTTCCTGCGCGAGGGGATAGTCGATGGATACAATGCAATATTCCCTGGGGCCGGACGGGGTTTGTATCGTCAGTTCCGCGTCAAGTGGCTTGCCGAGCAAGGCCCGACCCAGCACGGAATCGATGCTGATGTAGTTCTTTGCCGGATCCAGTTCATCCGGCCCGACCAGGCGGTAGCGATGGGTCCGGTTGTCAGCGTCTACCAGTTCCACCCAGGCACCGAAATACACCTTGTTTACATCAGTGGGCAATACCCTGACCACTTTGAGCACTTCCAGGCGCTTGCCCAGGTAACGTACACGCCTGTCGATTTCACGCAGACGTTTCTTGCCGTAGATGTATTCGGCATTTTCCGAGCGATCACCCTGGGCGGCGGCTTCACTCACTGAGCGTGTCACCTGCGGGCGTTCTACGCGCCAGAGATAGTCAAGTTCCGTGCGCAACACCGCCTCGCCTTCAGGCGTGATATACGGTGACATGGGTGGCTCTGGTGCACGATAGCGTGACATTTATTTATGCATGTCCATTAACCTTGAACCGGATCAGCCGGACCGTTGCTGGAGTTGCAGGGGCAGCTCCAGTTGCACGAAAAAAGCGGGCGGATTCACGCGCACACCAAGTCCGAGCAGGCGTACTGCCTTGTTGTTGCCGCGGGCAAAGCCGGTCTTGCAGAGTTCGCGAAAACCCTCCAGATCCGGCTGGGTGCTGCTGTGTTCCACAGTAGTGGAAACGAAATCACTGAATTTCAGCTTCACGAATTGCTTGCCAATGCTGAAGGTGCTGCCGCTGTCTGTCATGCGTTGCTGCAACCCTGTCAGCAGATCCGGCAGTGCAGAGAGGCATTGTTCGAGTGATACCAGATCCTCGACATAGGTCTCCTCGACACTGATGGACTTGCGTTCATGCGAGGTTTCTATTTTGCGGTCATCCTTGCCGCGGCACAATGCAAACAAGCGCTCGCCGAAACTGCCGAACAGGTCGATCAGCTCTGCCAGCGGATAACGCTGCAAATCGCCGCAGGTATCGATGCCGAGCAGCTGCATTCTCTGTGCGGTGACCTTGCCGACCCCGGGAACCAGTTTCACTGGCAGCGTCAGCATGAAGTCATCCACCTGTTCCGGGGTGATGGCGAACTGGCCATCCGGCTTGTTCCAGTCACTGGCAACCTTGGCGAGGAATTTGTTGGGCGCGATACCTGCCGATATCGTGATGCCGATGTCCGCGCGCACGCGCTGGCGAATCTCGCGCGCAATCAAGGTGCCGCTGCCCTTGCACCGTGTGGTATGGGTGATATCCATGAAGGCCTCATCGAGCGACAGTGGCTCGATCAGATCGGTGTAGTCGCGGAAGATGACATGGATCTGCTGCGATACCGCACGGTATTTGTCGAAATTCGGGGGAATGATGATCAGGTCGCGACAGAGCCGCTGCGCTGTGGCCGAGGCCATCGCTGAATGCACGCCGTATTGGCGTGCCTCATAATTGCAGGTCGCAATCACCCCGCGCCGACTGGCATCGCCGCCCACGGCCACAGGCCGGCCACGCAGGGCGGGGTCGTCGCGGATTTCGATGGCGGCGTAAAAACAGTCGCAATCGCAATGGATGAATTTGCTGGTCATGGCGCTCACTTGTTGGCCGCTACTGCAAAGCATAACCCGAACCCTTGTCTACAGGGGATAGGAAGCAATAACAGCAGCACACAGGGCGCCAATATTGCGTTGAATCTGCGTGTGCGGGGCTAATCGATGTTGCGACCGTGGATGCCCGGACTTAAGGCGCAGGGCTTATTTGTCGGTGAAGGTACTGACACCATCCCAGCCTGCGGGCGGCTGGGATGCATAGTGCTGCAAGCGTTCACGGTAGAGTTTTACCAGTGCCGGTTTGTACAAGCTGCCAGCCTCAAACTGCTGCAACAAGCTTGCCGCCTGGGTAAAAGCGCCTGAGTAATATGCCGACAGGAATTGCTGAAAGACCGCGCTGGCTTCCTGCACCTGTCCGGTGGTTTCAGCCGCCGGCAGCAGTGGTTCAAAAATGCGTACCGGTGCCTGCTTGCCTTTCACGCGCACCTTGTCGAGTTCGAGGTAAATGAAATCCGGTGCCAGCAAGCAGGTGTGTTCACTGACAATGATGTTGGCACCGTAATATTTGGTCAAGCCTTCCAGGCGCGATGCAAGATTGACGCCGTCGCCAATCGCTGTGTAATTCAGTCGCGTATTCGAGCCCATGTTGCCGACCACGACACGGTCGCTGTTGATGCCGACGCCGATACTGATCGGACTCAGGCCGCGTACAATGAAGGCCTCGTTGAGGGTACCCAGCGCGGAAAACATGTGCAGTGCCGCCCGTACCGCACGTGCTGGTGCATCCCCCTGTTGCAGTGGCGCGCCGAATAGCGCCATCACGGCATCACCGATGAATTTGTCAACGACGCCACCCTGCGCTTCGATCACGGCGGTAATGGCCGAGAAGTACTCATTGAGCAGGCTCAGGATCTGCCGTGGTGACTGGCCTTCGCATAGCGCTGTGAATCCGCGCACATCCGAAAACAGGATAGTGACATCGCGTTCTTCGCCGCCGAGTTCAACCTTCTTGCTCAGCAGTTCGTTGGCAATTTCAGGCGACACTACCTTGCCGAGAAGGGCGCGTACTTTTTCCTTTTCGGCCAGGCCGACAGCCATGCCATTGAAGGCTTCCGCCAGTTCCCCGATTTCGTCATGAGTGGAGAGTTGCACCCTTTGTGTGTAGTCCCCGGTGGCAATACGACGCACGCCCTCTGCGAGAGAGCGTACCGGCCGCGTTACGGTGCGTGAAACCAGTGTTACCGCTGCGAGCGCCAACGCCAATCCAACGGCAAAGATTTGCAGCAGCAACATGCGCAATGCTTCAAACGGCTGCAGTTCAGCGAGCAGCGAACGCTGCAGCAGTACCTCGACGCTGCGGCCGTCACTGCTGATTGGGCTGGCGAGGGTCACGTAGTCTTCGCCTCCCAAGGTCAGGATACTGTTCAGGTTACCTTCCAGCTTGTGGTTGAACTGCGTCAGCAGGTCGGCCTGCATGGGCGCTGGCAGGGTGGAGGCACTGATTTGCCAACCGGTTTTAGCCTGGAACAGCACCGTCACTTCAGCCGAGACTGTTTGCTTGAAGTCATAGGTGAAATCACGTCCGATTTCAAAGCCGAGCGTTACCCAGTTTTCCAGCTCCGGATTGAAATAAGGCAGCACACTGGTATGGAAGGGGCGCCCGTCAATGACCAGGACATCAGCGGCTTCCGGGTATTCCCCTTGCTTGTCCAGCGCAGCGGCAAGGGCGTCCAGCGCAGACC
>Ga0209246_10001235_pt1 | contig 10213 bp, 8 predicted proteins | sample LauGreSpBDMM15SN_2_FD_187560 | JGI IMG/M metagenome (GOLD analysis project Ga0209246, IMG submission 187560) | Freshwater lake microbial communities from Lake Michigan, USA - Sp13.BD.MM15.SN (SPAdes) (version 2) | ecosystem: Environmental > Aquatic > Freshwater > Lake | place: Lake Michigan, USA...
CTGCTAAATGTGCAACCGAGGTGCAAGAACTAATGACCTTATCCACGCTTTCAATAACCGCCTTGGTGTGCAACCAAGTATCTAAACAAGGCTTTTGTACATGGTCAGGAATATTGTCTGTAGCCACATCTCGTTGCAGACTGACTAACTCTGCTGGTATTGTAAACAAAGGTGATGGGTCAAATACCCGATTATGTTCATGTTCAAATCTTGGGTTGCCTTGCCACCGCAGACCAATTTTGCCATTGGGTTTAATTGTCTTGCAAGGTATATAAGGGGCATTGTTGACTGTCAAAAAACTAAGGTAGCCTGACATTCCTAGTACATGGTAATTGTGGTAAACACCGCCAGCAGCCATAGATTCGACCACCGCAGAAACCCCATCTACCAGCATCATTAAACCAGCTAATTCAGACATACAGGAAACCACACAAACACCACCACGAGTAACAATCTCTCTTGCCCACCTTGCAGCGTGTATTTGGTCACCCCGACCACCTTCTAATACCAATAAGACAACTTCGCCATTTAAAGGTCTGCCATCATATGTTGGCATTGACGAGGGATTAGGATTACCAAAGACTTCCTCGTTACGACCTCTGTCTAGCAACTCAAAGCCTTCTTTTAGATTGCCATAGCGTAATGCGTACCAACCACGATTAAAAGCTGCTCGGTCATCGTGTGGTCTTAATTCTAAGATGGTCTTACACATTGCTTCAGCAGCATCAAACTCACCACGCATAGCAGCTTCTACTTGAAAGTCTAGTACATCTTTTTTCTGCTCTGTTTCGCCATTCCAAAACTTAGGGGCATGAAATCTGTACTCAAACTCACCCAATACTTCTTTAGCAGATGTGCCTGTGTTTTTTAATTCTGGCTTGATGTCATGCAGTCCCGCAATACCCCAAGCGTTCTCGTCATCCTCTGCTACTGACTTGCCATCAATATTATTAAAGTTGTGGGCAAAAGGCTGTAGATTCCAAAAGGATTCTATCTTAGTAATGACTGCCTGTGGGTCAGACATTAATTCATCGTACTCAACAAACAAAATGTTCTCAGGATGCTCGGTATAACCTTCGTGTAGGGCAGCGTAAGAACTTTTTAAGTGTCCAATTAAATGTCCATTACAGAACTCGGCAAGGTTCTCAGGTTTAGCAATTTTGGCAAAAGATGCTGCACAAGTAGACACATCCCTAACAGTTGCTATGATTCGCATTGATGAGCCAAGGACTTCGCCCATTGTCTTTTGAATCTGTGGTGCTACCCATCCCCTAGACTTATCAACTGTAATTTTGCCATCATTACGCACAGGAATTAGCTTCCTAAGCGTTTCGTAAAGATGCTCGTTAGTTTGTCTTTGACCTTTAGTTGATGGATTGTTTTCCCATGATTGAACCACAGAGCCAAATATATCAATTAGTCCTGATGTTGAAGTTACATGAATATCATTTCTTTGATTTAGCAGTGCAGCTAAAACAGTAGAACCTGAACGGGGAAGTCCTGATAGAAAGTACATTATATTTGTATGCAACCAGTATTAGTAAAACCAGCAGATGGAATAGACCAATTAGTCAGTGACCCAACTTGTACAGGAGATGAACGAGCAGTTGTATTTCCTTGACCTAATTGACCAAAATTATTTTGACCCCATACCCACAAAGTACCATCAGTTTTTACACAACCAGCGAAAAAGTTACCAAATATAGGTTTTGACCAATTTGTTAAAGCTCCCACTTGAGTTGGTGAAGAACGACTAGGGTAATCATTAAGTCCTAATTGACCATTACTATTTATTCCCCATGACCAAAGAGTACCATCTGTTTTAACACACATAGCAGCATAATTACCCGATGCTGGAGTTAACCAATTAGTTAATGCTCCAACTTGTTTTGGAGATGAATAATCAGTTGTATTGCCTAAACCTAGTGCGCCACCATAATTTTGACCCCATGACCATAATGTTCCATCTGTTTTTGTACAAACAGAAACTCCAAAACCTACTGCTGGATTTTTCCAAGTAGTCAAAGCACCAACTTGAACAGGGGATGACCTATTAGTTCTATCATTTTGTCCTAATTGACCCTCAAAATTATCACCCCATGCAAAAAGTTTACCATCTGTTGTGGTAGCTAAACAAAAAGTAGCACTTGGTGCGCTAGATTTAGCAATTTCCCAATTAGTTGAAGAACCAATTTGTTTTGGAGATGAATAACTAGTAGTATTTCCTAAACCTAGTGAGCCATAAGTACCATAACCCCAAGACCAAAGCGTTCCGTCAGTTTTAATGCATAAAGACATACTACTTGTATGTGCAGAAACACTCGGTGTTTTCCAATTAGTTAATGCTCCAACTTGTACAGGAGATGAATAATTTGATGTGTTTCCTGTCCCTAATTGCCCTCTATTATTTCTACCCCATGCCCAAAGTTGTCCAGTATTTTTAACTGCAACAGTGTGCAAAGTTGTTGTTGCAATTTGCGACCAAGTGGTTAATGCCCCAACTTGAACTGGTGAGGAATAATATGTAGTGTTTCCTGTTCCTAATTGACCATAATTATTTTTTCCCCATAAAAATAATTTACCGCCAACAGCACCACCAGCACTTTTAGCAAATAAGAAATTCCGAGAACCAAACATTATCTGATTCCTTATGAAAGGTTTTGAATAGCACTACCAAACCAAGAAGTACCATCCGCTATAAAGCTGATAAGGTCTACTGCCGATGCTGTGGCTGTGATTGTAGGAGCAGTACCACCAGCAAATTTAACACCTGTAAAGGTAGCAGTTGTCATGTTTGCTGCTGATTGTGTAAGTTTTAGGATAAACGATTTTCCAGCAGTCGCAGTAGGCATAGTAAAGGTACAAGGTGTTGATCCTGTTAGTGTAGCAGTCTGTACTGTACCTGTAGTAATAACAAAGGTATGCGATGCACCAACTGTACCAATAACTACTACTGTTTCTGTAAAGCCTGTAATAACAGGGGTTGTTAATGTAGGAGTGTTGCTTAACACTACATTTGTAGTACCTGTAGAAGTAGAAACACCTGTGCCACCATCTGCTACTGCTAGGTCTGTAATTCCTGTAATAGAACCACCAGTAACTACAATAGAGCTAAAAGTAACACCAGTAATAGTTCCACCAGTAATCTTAGGTGTTGTCATGGTATATGTACCATCCCGAATACCATCTCCGCAATCTCTAATCTGCGCCATCATGTCTCGCATGGTGTCGTTTACTCCAGAAGGTAACATCCCCTCTGGTGCGCCATCTGGAGGTGCAGAATTGTTATTAGCAGGGGTTAGTGAGTATTTTGTATATGCCATGATTTTCCTTACTGTTGTTCTTCAAATTGCTGATCTACAGGAGATGCTAGTAAGCCTCTTAAACCTGTAATAGGTACTAAACGAGTTCTTGCCTGTATTTCTGGCATACGACCTAAAGAAACCATCTTCTGTATTTCTTCTAGCCTATTTAAGCCCATTCTTGTTGCACCAGCCCTAGCTGCACCACCTATTGTTGGTACTGCTGCACCACCAATGATTGCTCCTGGTACGCCACCAAGCATAGCCCCAATACCAGCACCTAAACCACCGCCTACACCTGTAGGAATTGGACTTGTAGCTGCATATTTTCCAATGTTTCTTAAAACATTTTGTATGCTTCCACCTTTTGCTGCTGCTTTAATTGAATTTTGCTCTGCATCAGAAAACATCCCTAAACGCTTTTTGTTTAAAGCAAGAGACTTTATCTCCTGTCTAAGAGAATTTTCTAAACCAGATTGTGTAAAGTTTGCACCAGCACGAATCTCTGCTCTTTCAAAAATATCAGCAATTTCGTCTGATTTTTTTGATCTATTGTAAAAGTTTCTAGCTTTAGTTAATTCTTTTGTTGCTGTTTTAACTTTGCCAGCTTCTACTGCCAAATCTTTAGCAGACAAATTATTTACATAATCATCAAACTCATCTAACAAACGATAAGCAATTCTTTGTTGATCTGGATTATTAAATGTTTTAGTAGGAGACTTTACGATTCTTCTAAGAGTATCTATTTCTTTTAATGTTTTAGGTGTTTCTACTTCTATTTGTAATCTATTTAAAACAGCATTTAATTCTGGGTGCAGTCCAACATCATATCCTTCTTCTTTTAACACGCTTTCAAATTTAGGTGTTTTAGCTTTTAAAGATTCTGGACTAACAACTACACCAGCTTTTTCTGCATTGCGATAAGCAATATCTGCTCTAGTTCTTAGTTGCTCTGCTGATAAGGCTTTTTCTACTTGTCTTGGTCTTAAACCTGCTGTAGCCCCAACAGCCATACCTGCTGCCATTCCTAATAATGGGTTTTCTGTAGTTTCTCCAACATACTGTGCTGTGCCTGCTGCGGGTGCAGCTACTACTGTCTGTGCTACAGGTGCTTGAGCCATCCTACCAGCAAGGCTTCTACCAGCCTCTGTAGTGGCTGTAGTGGCTAAACGACCTAATACAGGTAGTTGAGTACCAACTCCAGCCAAACCTCCTCCAGCAGCCTCTATAACTCTTTCTGTTGTTGATGTAGGCTCTGGTAGTCCAATATTAGCTAAAGCCTTGGATACTTCTCCACTAGGAGAAAACCCTTTTGTTTCTGGAACTCCACGAGCTTGTCTAATTAGATTTTCTAAGTATTTGCTACCTAATGCAGCTAAATCAGCCATAGGCAATGCCATAGAGCCAATTAATGCACCAGGCGCACCACCTACCATAGCACCAACACCAGCACCAGTTGCTACAGGAATAGCACCTCTAGCAAGAAGTTGTCCTGTCCTACCAATTTCTGTTAATTCTTGATTTTGTGTAGGCTCTGTTTCTTGCAAAGATTGTTGAATTAACTTTTGTGCTTCTTCTGGTGTAGTGCCTTCTGGTACTTCAAATCTACCGATTCTTCCATCAGGCATTTCAAATCTAGCTATTGGCATTTTATTTTTTTCCTGTTGGAATTGGCTCAAACCCTAAAAATTTAACACCTTTTGCTGATTGAGACCCACCAATAATTGATGGATTTTTATTAAAAAAGTCTTGAACTGGATTTCCTAATTCTGCAAATTTTCTATCAGCTTCTTCTCTACTAATTTTACCATTTAGAACCTGATTAGCAATATCCGCTTCTTTAACAATATAGTTGTTAATATCTTTAGTAGATTCAATAATTAACTTATTAGCACCAGGTTGATTAATAATTCTAACAACAGATTTTTTATACAACTCTAAATCTGCATCAGACATTGTTCCAGAGCCAGGTGGTCTTTGTTGTGGAACTAATTTGTTAATCAAAGCCTCGGCTGCTTGCAGTTCAGACAAACCTTTGGTTACAATTCCTATATTTCCAGCAGCTAATTTTGCACTAGCACCAAATCCTGTAGGTGTTTTTTCTAACAATGACTCAAGTCTAGTAATATCACTTAATGATCTGCGAGCAGTTCTGCCAGAATCTGCAATCGTTACATAATTTTCAGCTAACTTTTCTTGAGATTTTTTAACAAACGCACCTTCTTCTCCACCAATAATGTTTCTAACTAACTCGCCTTTGCTAACTTGATCTATTTTTCCAGATGAACTAATTTGGAATGATTGGTCTTTTGGTAATCCAAGTTGTTTCTTTTCTTCTGTTGATAAAGGTCTAAATGATTCTTTTGGTTCTTTAGACATTAACTTAGCAGCCTCTAATGGGCTTTCTATAGCAATTGCTTGAATAAGTTTATCAAGATCTACAGAAGTTTTTGTTGGCAAGTTTGCTCTTAAAGCACCAACTGTTTCTGCTGCTGCCATATCCCCACCAAACTCAGGGCGAGATAGCATCTCTAATTGAGATCCTTGACCTGTAGCCATAGGAATAGCTTGGGGAGTTTGCGTAATCGCGCCTCTAGCCATCTCTTGTGCTTGTTTTTTACGCTTATATTCCTCTAACTGCATACCAGTTACCATTTGTTTAAGACTGCGGTCAAATGATTGGTTATAGCCTTCCATACCTGCGCCTAACGCGCTACCTAGTATTTGTCCTGTGCTGATAGGCTGTCTTGTTTGTCCAGACTGACCTAGTAAGGCAATAGCAGCGTTTAGTAAGGCTTGCTGACCAGCACCAGACTGCATCCGTTGTGTTTCGGCAGGACTAATAAACTGAGAATAGTCTGGTTGTTGTCCGAATAATGCTGATAGATCAATTGCCATAATTTATCCTAGTAGAGAATTTGGATTTCTTGCTCTTTGTAGAGCTAATAAGTTATAAATGCCAGAGTAATCAACATTGCCTTGTGGCATCTGTGTTCTACCACCCATTTGCATTTGTGGCATTGGTTGCTGTGGCTGTTGTCTACCACCTAGTAAACCACTTGCTGCTCTGAGTCCTTGTAAGGCTTGTCCAGGCGATAAACTAAAACTGCTTGGTGCTGCAAGTATGTCAGAACCAGATGATGTAACTACATTGCCACTAGCGTCTAAAATAATATCGCCTAGTTCGCCAGGAATAATGGTTGCTTGTGGTGCTTCACCGCCACCATAAAAACCGCCTGGTTGTGCCTCTACATCATAAGCATAAGAACCACCTGTAGCAGTTCCACCTAATGTTTCTGTGCCAAATGGTAATCCTGTATTTGCTGCTGCACCCATGCCTGCTGTAGTTCCACCTTCGGCTAAAGCTGCTGCATCTAACAATGCTGCTGATTCGGCTGATGCTGCTGCTGCCGATCCTGCTGCTGCTGCCTCTGCTGTAGTTGCACCTGCTGCTACTGCTGCGTTTGCTGCTTGTGTATAAGCGTATGCACCTGCTGCTGTTAAGCCAACAGTTACCCATCCACCAGGTATTTCATTGCCGACAAATTTATCTACATCAGCTAATCCTTGACCTATTGGCTGTACAACAGATTTTTCAATATCTTCTACAAATCCACCGCACATAATTAATCCTTTAAGTGTTTGACTGTGTTAAAGCCAACAGTTTTATAACCTAGTCTTTCATAAAACTGTCTGGTTTTATCCATGTCTACTGCTGTTGTCTGTCCTAAATATAATTCATCTACATTCATTTCATTAGCCCAATTTTCTAGTGATTTTACTAGTTTAAGTGCTGCTCTACTACCTCGATACTCAGGTAATACAAAGAACCCTAGATCACTTGCTTTTTTGCGATTGCTAAAAAAATACTCGTGTGCAAATCCTGATATAAACCCAACAATTCTGTTGTGTTCTAGTGCGATAAAGCCTACTGCATTAGGGTTCTTAAATAACTGTAGAATCTTGTGCTTCTCTGGTGTTGCATAAGAAAACTCTGCCTCGGCTACCATCTTGGTAACCAGTTCAAAAAACTCCTCTAAACGATGTAGACTAAGTTTTTCTATTATCAGAAGAATCCACCGCCTAATAATCCACCGAGTGCTGCACCGCCTAAAGCACCATAAGTGCCACCGATAGCAGGGAACGCTTGACCTAGTGCGTAACCGCCTAGACCGCCTGCAATTCCACCACCAAGCACACCAGCACCACGATTCTGATAGGTAGGCGCGCTAGTTGTCTGTGTGCCATAGCTTCCTAATGGAGTGCCATAGACCGATGACAGATAGCCTTGTAATTGCTGATAGGGTAACTGCTGTCCAAACTGATAACGAGCTAACTGCTCTTGTAGAGGTTGTGCTGCGATAGCCTCTTGTTGTGCGCCAACTTGAGCTAGTGTCTGAGAAGGTAGGAATTGCTGACCATAGAACTGAGGTGCTAGACCAGCCAACTGAGCTTGTTGCAACTGAGCCTGTTGTTGTAGTCCTCTTTCTTGTTGGTACTGTGATCCTGCAATATTGGCTGTAATATCCCCTAGAGACCGCCCATAAGCCTCTGTAGCCGTTCCTAATGCTCTTTCCATGCTACCACTACCCAAACGACCAGACTTGCTGTAAAGGCTCGAAATGCCTGGCAATACGGATTGGCTAAATTGTTGGGTTAGTGGGCGAGTAGCTGCCTCCATCATGGCTTGTTGATAAGGATTTGCATTTAAGAACCCACCACCAGCCGTTTGTCCAAGTTGACCTAAAGATGATGTATAAGCCTGTTGAGCCTGTTGTAGAACAGGGCTTTGCTGACGAGCAATAGCCTCTTGTTGAGCAATCGACTCAGTAGTCGCAGCAGATGGGCTTACATAAGTTTGACCAGGAAAAAACTCTGGTTGCGCACCTGTAAGAAACAGACTCTGCGCCCTCTCTAAACCTTGGGTAAGGTAGGGCAATAGTGCTGGATCTACTGACGAGGTTTGTGTAGTTGTTGCCATAATTTTCCTATCCTACGATGATATATTTATAAGTCATACCTGATACTGAATTAGCAGGATGACTAATGGTTGCACTTCCTGCTGTCGTTGCCGATATATAAGGCATTGTAAAAAGATTACTGGTATAGCCATTCGATGATAGATAACTCATTGTGGCTATGATGCTAGGTGTTGCTGGTCTAGTAGGTGAAGTATCTGTACCAAAATGCTCAATCGTTACACCAATATCAGATGGTCTCCAAGCTAACTCTACATAATCGTTTTTCTCTAAACCAATAAAAAAGTTTAATGAGCCAATCATATGACTTGGAATGCCTGCACTTTTTCTTTGTGAGATACCAAATTTACTGTTTGATGCTGCTACATTAGTACCATTTTTTCTAAACCATACATCTACAAACTCAGGATCATTAACTGTGCTTTTAAACTGCACACTAAACTGAATGTTGTAGAGTCCAGAGTAACCTGCTGTTAGTTTCGTACTAGTTACTAGACTTGCACCTAAAGCATAGTCTGTAGTGCTAAACGACATAATATTAGCTGCTGATGTTGTCGTTGCTGCTTGATCTGTATCGTCTTGTACCGCTAAATAAGGGTAATACGCTGTAGCTGATGTATCGTCTGTTGCCATCAACAGAATGACAGAATCTACACCAATACGAGCATCTGTTAAGGTTGTAGTGCTTGCACCACCTGTTGCTAGAGTTACCGACCCTGTATTGTTAGTCTTGCCATTCATAATCCCATTGACTACCTCGGCTACTCCACGAGGATCGCTACCAAATGGGGGTAATGCTCTAAACATTATCTAGTTCCTAGAGGGCTTAAATCTATGTCCATTCCGACTGCTGATGTCCAGCTACCTGTAGGAGTTAATTGTAGACGATGATAGCGACCAATACCACGCACAGACACTCTATTTTCGGCATCTGCTGCTGATTGAGATCCAAAGGTTGTAGATTCTGACAAAAGCCTACGAGATAGCAAAGCCACGCTACCAGAGCCACCCTCAACAGTAGGTTTTACTAATGTAATAGATGAGGTAGATCCTGGCACTTCTATATCGCCTGTTTCTATATAAGCTGTAGCGTTAGAACCTGAAAAGGTAACAATCTTTGCACCATCCACACCGGCTAACTGTAATCTGCCACCAAGCCAAAGTCGGCTATCAAAGGTGGTCAAAATGGTGTCTAGGTTTCCATAGACATCCATGCCCTCTAAGGTAACAGCAGGGGTAGATGTCGATGCGATTCTATCTACAGTAGTCGTGCCACTTGTCCATCGTTGTGTCTGAAAGTTGTAGATTAACAAGCTATCAGGAGTAGCGGAACTATTAGAGGCATATGCCCAAATAATTAACTTCTTTGTTGGGTCTACCGCAGCAGACATAAGGTATAAAGTACCTTCATCTACATTATCAAAAAAGAACCTGTTAATTTTTTCGTTACCAATTGCAATAATCTGTTGTCCATCACAAGCGTAGAATCCATCATCGCCTAAGAAGAATGTTGTACCGCCATACTGAATAATTGAGTTAGCCTCGTAGCATCCTAAGTTTCTGCTGATGTTGTCAAACTGAAATATAAGTGGACTACCAACATATACCATACGATGAATAGAACGATCCATTAATATAAGACCATATTCACCGCCTGTAACACCGACTATAGATCCACCATCGGGAATATCTTGGAAGTCTGCTTGGGTTGTTGCTGATGCTGTCCAACTAGACTCATCTCCCAATGCTGACCATTGCACTCTGTTTGGATAACTAGATTGATAACCAGATACTACAAAGTCTCTTACTACTGTTACATATCTTGCTTCTGGTGCATCTGCTGCTAGGTTTGCAAATAAAGAAGAACTATTTAAGTTAAATCCCTGTAATTTATCAAAGCCATTAGCTGCAACAATTACATTACCAAATTGC
>Ga0209246_10001237_pt1 | contig 10185 bp, 10 predicted proteins | sample LauGreSpBDMM15SN_2_FD_187560 | JGI IMG/M metagenome (GOLD analysis project Ga0209246, IMG submission 187560) | Freshwater lake microbial communities from Lake Michigan, USA - Sp13.BD.MM15.SN (SPAdes) (version 2) | ecosystem: Environmental > Aquatic > Freshwater > Lake | place: Lake Michigan...
TAGCCCAAAGAAAAACCCCTGATGCAATGGTGCAAAAGGGGTTCTTAATTATGGCTCCTCGACCTGGGCTCGAACCAGGGACCTACGGATTAACAGAAAGCCAGGCTCGTCAAAAACCTATATAAATCAACGACTTATAGTTGTTTTTGATAACCGTGTAATATTTCGTGTAATAACCCCAAAAGTTACATAATGTAACTTTCCAGCCAAAACACGCAAATTTGCACTCAGCGCTGTCATTTTGCACGTGAAAGTTAGACGCTAGGCTTGGGGCTCGCGCTTATTTTTTGAAAAGTTAGAAGTTTGGCTTGAGGCTTGAAATTGTTTCTGTAATATCAAGACGCACATGGCATCTAAAATTGAATGCCATACAGTTGTTTAATTTTTGGTTTTACTCGTGGGTGCAGAGTTGACGAGAGCATCGTATTTCTGAAATATCGATGACTCTCCATTTAGATTTACTAGAAGTACGGAGTAGGGCTCTTTACGGCCTTTGTAGGAAGGACCATCCATTCCAGGCGAACCTACCACCATCCCTGGCACAGTCAGTCCGATGGCCTTGGGTTGTTCATGCAGCAATCTGCGAATTTCGCGCACTGGCACATGCCCTTCAATGACATAACCACCTACACGCGCAGTGTGGCACGAACCCAGTTTGGCAGGCATACCAAGCTTAGCCCGCATTGCTTCATTGCCGCTTTCAAATACCCGGACAGAGAATCCTGATTTTTCTAGGATGGTCACCCAATCTTTGCAGCAGCCGCAGTTTGGGTCTTTCCAAACCTCGACCAAGTTGGTCTGCAGCTGGGTTGCTGAAGCTGCAAAGGGAAGCGTGAACGCACCAACAAGCCAAAACCGACGATTCATGATGGGTTTTAAATAAGCGGCTTTGGCTTAAACGCCTAGCAGCTTCTTGGCGTCCGCCAGTGCTTTCATCGACTCGGTGTGTTTGCCTTCCTTATGCAACTTTTCACCCTCTTCGCGCAAGGCTTTGACTTTGGACATTTCTGCTGCAGGCAATTTCGCAGTTGGCATTTTTGCGTCGATAGTACGCATCTCACCAGGGCAACCATGCGCTGAGGCTGTGGCGGCAAAAAACATGACAAGTGAACCAATAAGAAGTTGTTTCATGGAGGTCTCCAAAAAGTTGAAATTCAATCTTATTTCAGCAGTCCACAACGTATGTATTTGCTGCTGATTTTGTCCCTAGTAAGGGGTGGGGAATTAGATTCTTGGGGGCACTGATATAGATTAAAGTTGTTTGCAACACTCGCTAGGTTTAAGCTAATGCTATGACAAATATCAAACTGACGACTACCTACGCTCTCAATGGCCTGCACTGCGGCGCCTGTGTAAATAAAGTAACCCAGGCATTAACGCCACTGGCTGCTGGGGTTGAGGTGAGCCTGCAGCCCATGCAGGTAACCCTGACAGAGACAAAAGCGGATTTTGAAGCTTTGAAAGCGGCAGTAGAGAACGCCGGAAAGTATGTCCTGATGCCTCATTCAGAGCCGATTCAGTCGTCGAATATGGTGCCAGACGTATCACAACAGGCGCAAAAAGCTACTTTCAACGTAGTTGAAGAAAATTCCGCATCGAGCTGGCTGGTTACCTACAGCCCGCTGTTGTTGATCCTTGCCTACATACTTGGGGCGAGCGTCCTCGTGCAAATTGGAATCAACGGTATGGCCGGCGTGACAACTGCAGACACCATGCGCTACTTCATGGCTGGCTTTTTTTTGGTGTTCTCATTTTTCAAACTGTTGGACATCGGTGCTTTTGCCAACGCCTACTCAGCGTACGACCTTCTGGCGAGCCGCTGGCATGGTTGGGGTAGGATGTATCCTTTTGTAGAGCTGGCGTTAGGGATGGCTTATCTAGCAGACTTCAACCCGTTGCTGACGCATTGGATCACCATCATCGTGATGGGGTTTTCAGCGATTGGTGTGATTCGCGCTGTGGCCAGCAAAACGCAAATTCAGTGTGCCTGCCTAGGCGCCGTATTCAAACTCCCAATGAGCACGGTGACGATTGTTGAAGATGTTGGCATGGTGGCGATGGCGGCGGTCATGGTGGTTTTTTCACATTGAACTTGAATTTTCCACCATGCCGATTTATTTAACTTACGCGTCTTCTCGAAATAGGAGCTAATGCGAAAAGTCTTTAAATTACTGGTACATTCTGAGAAATATGAGCCGATTAATCAAAGTGTTTCTAATCCTTTGCATGGGCTGGCAGTCGCTGGCCTTTGCAGGTTTCGATGCGCTTGTGGCGCATGCCAACGAAGAGCAGCACGCTTTACTTCACTTTCAAGGTGTTGCCCATCACCATGACGATCACGCTGAAGATTTTCATGAAGACGACTCCATAGCATCGACTTTGCATGCACTGTCCGATGCAAGTCAGTTTTCTCCAGCCTTGCCTTCTCCCCAAACTTGTTGCCCAGGTATTACTGACGCGGATCAACCCTCCGTAGAGCGTGTCCTTCCAAGGGGTCAGTTGCTTCCCGATGGATTAGAACGCCCTCCAAAACCAATGGCCTGACCTTCGGCCGTGCCTGCGCTTTAAATTGCGCAGTGCGTTTTTTTGGTTTTGCCTTTTTCACTGCGTCTGTGTTTGGCGTGTGTGAAATGGTGCGCATGGTCTATACATATGATGAATTTATTGACATGGTTTGGGCCATGGCAGTTAACCCGCGCTTTAATTTCTTGCGTGCTGGTTTACCTGGCTCTAGCTGTTTCTGCTTCAGTGCGGGCACAAGACAGTAAGCAAGTCTCACTCGCTACTGAGAGGGTTTCTCTAACGCTCAATCAAGCGCTCGAGGCTGCTTGGCAGCGTTCATTGGAGGCTTCTGAATCGCGCAGTCGTTTTGCCATTGTGCAGGCTGATCAAGCAGTCAACCAAAACTGGCTTGCAGCTTCACCTGCATTCAGCATGGGACAGCGCGATGGAAAAGCTGGTACCCCTTCTGGAAGTCGTGAAACGGAGCTCGGACTGTCTTTTCCCCTTTGGTGGCCAGGACAGCGTGCCGCTGGTGGTCAAGCAACACAATCTCAGTTGGGTTTGTCCCATGCTACAGAACAGGCCGAGCGGCTGCGCTTGGCAGGGCGTTTGCGTGAAGCCATTGGCGCCCTGAATCTGGCTGAGGTCGAATTGAACCAAGTGGAACGGCAAGTTAAAGACTTAGTCCTATTGACGCAGGACGTTGATAAACGCGTTCGTGCGGGTGATCTAGCTCCTGCTGATGCGCTAGCAGCTCGCTCAGAGTTGCTTGGGGCACAGGCACAAGCAATCGCAGCGCGACAAGCCTTGGCTGTTCAGCAGTCCCACTGGCACTTGCTCACTGGCCTTCCTTCATTGAAATTGCAAACAAGGGCTGCCCCTAGTTTGGCGCAACTGCAAGACACCCATCCAGAACTCCTTCTCGCTAACGCCGTGGTGGACTTGGGACAGCGTCGAGCAGATTTAGCACGAGTTCAGCGTTCGGATTCGCCAGAACTTTCAATGGGCATGCGACAAGAGCGACCGGGTCAAGGCGCAGGTTTGCAAAGCAGTATGGTGGTGGCACTTCGAGTGCCAGTGGGTGGACAGGTCTACCAGCAACCGCGAATTGCTGCGGCGCTGGGTGAATTAGACATTGCACAAACCCAAGCGCTACGAACGCGCCAGCGCCTCGCGGCCGAATTGACATTGGCGCAAAGTCAGTTGAGCTTGAGTCAAACCCAACTAACAGCTGAAGGAGAGCGAGCTCAATTGCTGGCCGAACGTGCCCGCTTAATTGACAAGTCCTTCCGTGCTGGTGAATCCGCGTTGCCAGACATGCTACGAGCACTGACCGCAGCCTCGAGCGCCGAGAGTGCCTTTGCGCGTCAACAAATCAACCATCAAACTGCGATTGCCCGCATTGAACAAGCTTTGGGATTACTGCCATGATTCATCCATTTATTTTCAGATCAATAGGATCAATCTTGACTGCCATCTTGATGGCGCTGATGCCTGCGCTGACATTGGCTGGCCCTGGCGCACATGGCCCCAATGGCGAGCACTTGGATTCGCCAAAGACGGATAAGCCAATGTATGCTGGTCTTCGAATCGAAGCTAACTCAGATATCTTTGAGTTGGTTGGTACGCTTGCGGGCGGTGAGTTGGCCATTTTCATTGACCGCTTTGTGACTAACGAGCCTCTGTTGCAGGCACAAGTCGAAGTTGAGTCTGGAGCACTGAAGGCACCGGCTAAATTTCGCGCCGAAATCGGTGATTACAAAATCGATGATCCGGCAATGCTTCAAAAGCTTTCCACGCCGGGTGAACACCCGCTTGTGATAACCGTGATTGCTGGCAAGGACAGCGACCTCTTGGACGCGGTGTTGCTTGTGCCAGCTTCTTTGGCTGTTGACGATCATCACTTCCATTGGGAGTGGTGGGCCCTCGGAGCCTTTGCTACTTTGGTGTTGCTTGGCATTGCAGTTGGACGCCTTCGCAACCAGCGCCAGCGTCGTTACTCCCTAGGAGGTCAACTATGAAAAGTCTTTATTCTTTTGGAACGCAAGTAGCCACGCTGGTGTTGGCCAGTTGCCTTTCTGCTTGGGCCGGCCCCGGTGCACACGGGCCAAATGGCGAACACTTGGATCAAGCACCTACATCTTCTGTGGGTGGGCTAGCCCGCATGCCCGATGGTAGCGTGAATGTACCCAAGCTCGCGCAGCGGCGCATGGAATTGCGAACCCAGCTAGCCCCCGAGTCAGAGGCTGCAGCTACGATCCAGTTGCCAGGAAGGATCGTTGCAGACCCCAACGCCAGCGGACAAGTGCAGGCTACCCATGGTGGGCGCGTGGAGCCTGGGCCGCGCGGATTGCCTATGGCGGGTCAAGCTGTGAAGCAAGGCGAGGTTCTCGCTTGGGTGCGCCATCATGCCGATCCATTTGCCCTAGCGGCTCAACAATCACAGCGCGCCGAATTGAAAGCTGCTCGCGATATAGCAGAGCAGCGCCTTCGTCGGTTGGAGTCCCTTGAGGGCACGGTGCCGCGCAAGGACATTGATACCGCACGCATTGATGTTCAGTCTCTGACCGAGCGCGAAAAGCGTATTGCAGAAAGTTTGGATGCGCGAGAGACGCTGCGAGCACCCGTCTCGGGTGTGATTGCACATTCCGATGTCAAAGCGGGCCAGATTGTGGATACACGCGAGGTGTTGATTGAGATCATTGATCCTGCACGCTTGATGGTGGAGGCCAGCACACCGGATGTGTCGCTTGGCAGTCGTCTGGGCGTGGCTCATCTGGCAGGAGTCGAGGGCGTCAAGCTGCAACTTGTTGGCGCCGCGCGGTCCTTGCGTGACGGCGTGTTGCCGCTGAACTTTCGCGTTTCAGTTGCACCTGGAGCTGCGCCCATTGCAGTTGGTCAAACTGTGACATTGATCGCGGCGCTCAAGGAGCGGCGAAAGGGCATCGTCTTGCCGGCGTCTGCTGTTGTACGAAGCCCTTCAAACGAACCCATTGTCTGGATCAAAACTGGCGCTGAGCGCTTCATGCCGCAACCGGTTCAGATTCAGCCGCTAGACGCAGCCACAGTGTTGGTCACTCAGGGGCTAGCCGCTGACAACCGCGTGCTGGTTCAAGGCGCTGCGCTGGTTTCGCAGATTCGCTGAACGGAGCCAGATCATCATGTTCAATTGGATCGTTCAATACAGTTTGCGCAATCGGCTATTTGTTTTGGCCTTTGCAGCCTTACTCATAGTCTATGGTGCGATGACCGCTTGGCGCACGCCTGTCGATGTGTTTCCAGACCTCAACAAACCTCTCGTCACTGTCCTGACCGAGGCGGGCGGCATGGCACCCGAGGAGGTTGAGCAACTGGTGAGTTTTCCCATCGAGACAGCGCTCAACGGCATGGCTGGCGTTACCCGCGTTCGCTCCACTTCGGGCATTGGCCTGTCTGTGGTTTATGCCGAGTTTGATTGGGGAACTGACATTTATCGCAATCGGCAATTGGTTGCCGAGCGTTTAGCGCAACTGCGAAGTCAACTGCCTTCTGATATCACGCCGGTGATGGGACCGGTCTCTTCTATCATGGGCGAGATCATGCTGATTGCGCTGCCACTGCAAGGCGGCGAGGGCGCAGCTAACCCTATGCAAGCCCGAGAGTATGCCGACTTTGTATTGCGGCCGCGCTTGCTCGGTATCGCGGGCGTTTCTCAGGTCATTCCCATTGGTGGCGAGGTGCGTCAGTTGCGCGTAGAGCCAGACCCTGTACGTATGGCTCAACTGGGTATTTCGCTGAGCCAAATAGAGCAGGCACTGCGCGGGTATGCTGGTAACGTTGGGGGTGGCTTCATTGATTTGAACAGCAGGGAATACCTTATTCGTCACATGGGCCGTACCCAGCGACTAGAGGATTTGCAGGGTATGGCCGTCGCTTGGAAGGACGGCCGGTCAGTGCTACTGCAGCAGGTGGCTGAAGTTCGCTTCGCTGCTGGTCTCAAGCGCGGTGATGCTGGTTATCAAGGTCAGCCTGCTGTGATTCTCAGCGTTCAAAAGCAGCCTGCCGCTGATACGGTCAAGCTGAGCCGACAGATTGAGCAAGCCTTGGTTGATCTTCAGGCGGGCCTTCCCAAAGGGCTTGCCAAACCACAAGTGCTGTTTCGACAGGCCGATTTCATCAAGGCTTCCGTTGGCAACGTCACGCAGGCGCTGCGCGATGGTGCGGTGATTGTTGCCATTGTTCTGTTTGCGTTCTTGCTGTCTGTTCGCACCACCTTGATTTCCTTGGTTGCCATCCCACTGTCTTTGGCAGTAACGGCCGTGGTTTTTCGCTGGCTCGACCAGTCGATTAACGTCATGACATTGGGTGGGCTGGCGATTGCAATTGGCGAGTTGGTGGACGATGCCGTGGTTGACGTTGAAAATATCTTACGTCGACTCAAGGAAAACAGAGCCCTTGCGCAACCGCAGTCGGTGATGTCGGTAGTTCAGCAGGCCAGCGTTGAAGTGCGCTCCGGCATTGTGTACGCCACAGTCATCGTCGTGCTGGTGTTCGTGCCCTTGTTCGCCTTGCCGGGCATCGAAGGGCGTCTGTTTGCGCCGCTTGGTATTGCTTATATTGTTTCAATCCTGGCCTCCATGGCGGTGTCGATGACAGTGACGCCCGTACTTTGCAGTTACCTGCTTCCAAAGATGAAACAACTGGGACATGGTGACAGCCCCTTCGTGACGCGCCTGAAGGCTTGGGACCGAAGGCTGCTTAGCTGGTCCTTTCCAAGGGCACGTGGCTTGATCTTGTCTGCGGTTGTGGCTGTTGCTTTAGCCGCAGCCAGTGTGCCCTTTTTCCCGCGCGCCTTTTTGCCTGCATTCAACGAGGGCTCGTTGGTGCTGTCTTTGCTGTTCAACCCAGGCACTTCTCTGGCTGAGTCAAACCGCATGGGCGCTGTGGCTGAACAGCTGATTGGCAAAGTACCTGGTGTTAGTCAGGTTGGTCGCCGTACCGGACGAGCTGAACTCGACGAACATGCCGAGGGCGTCCACTCAACCGAAATCGATGTTGACTTGCATCGCGATGGAAAGCCAGTAGATCGCGAGCAAGTGATGTCGCTCATTCGCACCCAACTTGCTGTGTTGCCCGCCCAAGTTGCTATCGGCCAGCCGATCTCGCACCGTCTCGATCATTTGCTCTCTGGCGTTCGTGCGCAGATCGCGGTCAAGATTTACGGTGACGACACCGACACGCTGCGTGGTCTGGCTGAACAGATGCGCGGTAAGTTAGCTACCGTTCCCGGATTGGTTGACCTGACCGTTGAGAAGCAGGTTCTCATTCCCCAGATCATCGTGCGTCTTGATCCTCAGCGTTTGGCGCAGACAGGTCTGCCTCCGGGCGAGGCTCTGCGCATTTTGAAAGCCTTGACGGATGGTGCCCATGGTTCACAAATTGTGGACGGCGCCAGGCGCTACGAGTTGGTACTGAGGCTTCCTGACGACAAACGCAGTCCGCAGGACCTGGCACGCATGCTGGTTGACACGCCAGCCGGTCGCTTACCCGTGTCAAGTTTTGCCACCGTGACCGAAGCCGATGGCCCCAACCAAATCGGAAGAGAGAACGGCCGTCGACGAATTGTTGTCTATGCCAACAGCGATGGCTCGGATATGGGACGCATCGTTAGCGACATCCGCCAAGCCATTGCTTCTACGGAGTTGCCTGCCGGTAGCTTTATCAATCTTGAGGGGCAATTTCAAGCGCAGGAGCAGGCTGCTGCTCAGATCTTGGGCTTGTCGCTGATTTCACTGGGGCTCATGTTTCTTGTGCTTTACTCGCGCTATCGCTCGGTGGTGTTGGTCGGCATCATCATGGCCAATATCCCGCTTGCACTGATCGGAAGTGTTGTGGCAATGTGGCTGGCAGGCGTAACGCTGTCGGTAGCCACAATGGTGGGCTTCATCACCTTAGCGGGCATTGCAACTCGTAACGGTATATTAAAGATCAGTCATTACATCAACCTCTGCCGATTTGAGGGTGAGACCTTTAGTCAAGCGATGATCATGCGCGGCTCACTTGAGCGGCTGACGCCGGTGCTAATGACAGCACTGGTAGCGGCCTTTGCATTGACGCCACTGCTGCTGGCCAGTGATGCGCCTGGAAAAGAAATTCTGCATCCTGTGGCGGTGGTTATCTTTGGAGGCTTGATCAGTTCTACGCTGCTGGACACCTTGCTCACACCTTTGCTGTTTTGGCGTTACGGAGCTGATGCGACTGATCGGTTATTGAAGCAAACTGGCACCGACGAAGAATCAAAACAATCAGTTCCAGATGCGTTTTAAAGATTTTTTACAGGCTTTATGGTGCCGCCTATTAGAGCACCACGTCATTTAAGGAGATATCAAAAATGAAGATGAAGCATTTGATTTCAGTATTGAGCCTAGCGCTTTCTTGCCTTTGCATGAATACAACTCTGGCTCACGGTGGTGCAAAGCCTATGCATGGCGGCATCGTGCAGATGGCTAATGACATAGGCTTTGAGTTGGTGGTACAGCCTGATGGCGTTATCATTTATCTGATGGACCATGGCAAGCCCATGGCTTCCAAAGGCATTACCGGCAAGCTGACTATTTTGCAGGGCAGCAACAAAATCGAAGCAGACATTAAAGAAGCAGGTGACAACACACTGCGCGTCTTGGGCATTAAGCTGGGCAAAGGTGACAAGCTGGTTGCTGCTCTGAGCAATGTTAGTGGCAAGAATACGACCGTGCGATTCACGATCAAATAAAAAAGAGCTCACTGTAATGGTGAGCTCTCTATTTTCAGACGTTCACCAAAGGCATTCGCATTCATGACACCGATTCAAACATTGTGCCTTTACGCATTAACTGCTTGCGCAGAAATTCTTGGTTGCTACTTGCCGTATTTATGGCTTAAGAAAAGTGCGTCTCCATGGTGGTTGATCGTTGCCGCAGTAAGTTTGGCTGTGATTTATTTTGCACCGCGCGATATGACGCTTTGACGCAACCTGTACTTTGAAGGGACTAGGCTAGCAGAAGGTCAAGCTGAACTATTGCCTATTTGTTAGAACCAATAGTCCGTCTTCTCGTCTTATCGTTTTAGATTTTTCTAAGACTGCAAGCGTTCGATACAACGACTCGTGCGTGATGCCGAGTTGTCCCGCTAGGGATTTAAGTCCTGTGTTAACTTGATATTTTCCGTTTTGCCCTTCGGTGTTGATGAGATGAAGTACTTTGTCTTTTACAGACTTCATGCTTAGTCGCTCACATTGAAGTCGAAGCCTTTTAACTTCTTGGTTCAACATATTGATCCAACGACCAGCGAAATCAGGGTCCGTACTTAAAGCATCGGCAAGTGTTTGAATGGGAATTTGGATAATTTCCGCTTCAGCTACGACAACTGCATCGCAATGGTACTTAGGCGATTGAAGGCTTGCTTCACTTACAAAGCCATGACGCGTTCGTTGAAGAACGACCGGATCGCCATGTTGACTGAGGCGCTCAAGGGTGACTTCGCCGCTCAGAACGAAAAACATCCACTCTGGTTTTTTACCAGTTTTAAAAAGCAGGGTGTTTTTTTTGAGAGATTTAAGCGTACAAAGCGCCAGAACAGCTGGGGGAAGCAACGCTTTAAGGGGCGAGCTGAATTTAATTTGTTCATCATCCATATGATTTAGATCATATGCGAATTGTAGAAAGG
>Ga0209246_10001241_pt1 | contig 10162 bp, 10 predicted proteins | sample LauGreSpBDMM15SN_2_FD_187560 | JGI IMG/M metagenome (GOLD analysis project Ga0209246, IMG submission 187560) | Freshwater lake microbial communities from Lake Michigan, USA - Sp13.BD.MM15.SN (SPAdes) (version 2) | ecosystem: Environmental > Aquatic > Freshwater > Lake | place: Lake Michigan...
TGCATTATGCTGTGAAGTGGTTTTTTTACATATTCAGAAAAACTTATTGGGTCACTTTTGAAAAATGGACAAGGAAATAGTATGTCCAAAATCCAAAAATGCGACCTTAAGTTTATTCACTGTTTTTATGTGGGCCAGAAAAAGTGGGACATTTTATTATAATTGTTTCAAAAACTGCGTTTTACACCTTTGAATGATATAAATGAGAAAAGGTGTAAAAAAATATACAGTTATGTGCAATTGTATATTTTTTGCTGGGAGATTAACGCTTTTTATGTTTTATATTTGGTTGCAATGACTTATCTATCGCTGTGTACGCGAGACAAATACGTATCAAACACCCATGATGCATGATTATTTGGTACAGGCGTAGCAGCAAGCACAGGTACTGGTGCAGGTGCAGGTACTGGTACTGGTGCAGGTACTGGTACTGGTGCAGGTACTGGTACTGGTGCAGGTACTGGTGCAGGTACTGGTACTGGTGCAGGTACTGGTTTACTCGTTATATGAATCGTTGGTCCAAATAGTAATGGTGTCATTGCCTGCTCTTCAACCATAGCGCGGTAAATCATCTGTTGACGGATACTCGCCTGGACTTTCACCACCAAAAAGTTTTCCATGTTGTATAAATATCTCATTTTTCGAGTTGTATTTTAAATATGCTTAAGCACTTGTAATTATGATTTTACTATCAAATACTTTTCTAATTCAATTTTTTACATTTTTTAAACAGATTCATACATGTTTAACATCTTCTTTTTCTGCAAATCATAGTCCACAATAGGTGCTGGATATTTTATGTTGTTATACATCGAATTCGTATGTTGTTCGTGCCATTTATGAATGTGACTTGGTTCTACGTTCTCCAATTCGGGCACCCATTTCTTTATATATTCTGCATTTTTATCATATTTAACACTTTGAATCCATGGATTCATGTCTCGAAAGTACGGTTTCATATCAACACCTGTACCGCTAATTCCTTGCCAATTTCCGTTATTTGATGCCAAATCGTAGTCAGTTAATTGACGTGCAAAATATTGTTCTCCCCATCTCCAATCTATTAACAGCGTTTTTATCAAAAAACTGGCCACCGTCATACGCCCTCGATTGTGCATATATCCAGTTGTATTCAGTTCTCGCATACATGCATCCACCAACGGAAATCCGGTATTTCCAGACTTCCATTTCTCAAATTGTGCGCGCTTGTTCTCCCATTTCAACACCTGGAACCGTTTTTGATACGATTTTCCAACCACTTCTGGATATCCAAAGAGAACATGTGCAAAGAATTCTCTCCATATCAATTCTCGTATTAATCCATGATTTAATCCATATTTTTTCAAAAACGAATAATACACTTCGCGTATAGATACACATCCAAATTTGATATATGCCGATAAATGGGTCGTTTTATTGAAAAAGAAATCGCGTTCTTCGTCGTAGTTTGCTTGTTCTCGTAATCCATTTTTTAATTTGATTAAAGCATGTGTTCTTCCTCCATGTACCAATATATTTTCATTGTTGCTCGCATATTTACGATGCGCCACGTCGAGACCAATTGTGTGTTTCAAATTATCCAACATTGGCCCGCTCATTCGTGCGAGATTGGAACACACATACTTTGATACAGGCTGTACATGTGTGTTCAATACTGCGTCATAAAAAGGGGTGTATTTTTTGTATGGCATTCCAGAACCAGTGTTCACTGTACCCGGCGGATATAAGTAGTAGTCTTCAAAATATTCACATCCTATTCCTTTTTTTTCACATAATTGGAGAACCTGGTTATCACGTTCAACCGCATAGGGCGTATAATCCTTGTTAAAATACACACAATCTATATCCAGTTCATCTACTAAATATTTTATTGTAGTATCATGAGAACCATACATGGTAATCAACGTTCCTCCCGCTTCGTGGACGTTTTGGCGTAATTCAACTAAACTTTCTATCATAAACTGTATGGCATTTTGAGAACGGTATGCATTTTGGTCGCTTACTTGCTCTGGAGTAAAAATAAAACATGTATATAGATGCTTACTGCGCTTACACGCTTCGATCAAACCAACATTGTCTTTTATGCGAAAATCGCGATGAAAAATAAACAGCCCGTTTTGGCATTTTGGCGGCGACATGGTTGACGTAACTTATAATACATATATAATTTATTGTTCAATATTTATTCAAATGAACAATTGTAATGGAGAACCTATATAAAAATATGCATACATAAATTATTAAATGGACCCATTTTACTGGTTTTTAATAGCTATATATACAACGGGTTGCGGTGCCCTGGTAATCGCAAATATCCAGCCAGAAGATTGCATGGAATTATTCACCAATATTTATGAGAAGCATTGTCAACCAACCGTAAATTCGTATGCGCTCACTGCACTTACCCGATATAGTGCATTAAAAAACAAATTCACACGGGCAGCGACGTCTGTATATTTATGTCACCCATACATGACCTACAGCATAGATATATGTAGTTACGGGTACAGATGGACGATTGCCACATACTGGAACCAACGCATTGAGCCCTTTCATCCCATCTGGATATCGCAAAACCATTTATTGATGACGGGGATTGAGCAACCATCTTATAGATTACACAACCTCGATTCTTACACGTTTATTTATGACGACAATGCGCTCTCTAGCATGTACACATTTATTCGCAAATTCAATGAAACTGCGTTTTCATTAAGTAAAATAAAGTTGAATTGTATACATAATGAGAAACTATTATATGCAAGGTTGAATGAAATTTCTGTAATACGGGTCCAGTCCGCCGAACTCGCTCAATTATGTTTGGTTGACGATTTCAACCGTCCTTCAAAAGTCGCATTTTTATCCGTAACACTCACGTTGAATCGAAAGAAATATAATATCGACGTGGAAAAATCGTGGATGTATGTCAACAATGAACTATTTTCGAAGACGTTTTTTAAGCGATATTTCGATTATCATAACGTCGACATTCAGTTTACAAATGAATATGTAGTAGATATTATGGATAGCAATATTAATATGTTTAAATTGAAACCTGGCGATTATATTTTACTCAACCAGAAAGATTATGCCATAAAACAATATGCAAAGTAATGGATAATGTATCATGAAAGGGTATAAAGATTTTTCTCAATATAATATACGGGCGTAATCACTATGGATACAGTGAGTATTCCTACCCAATTACATTCTTTGAATGATAAATGGAATATGTATTACCATTTACCAGAAAATAAGAACTGGGATTTATCCAGTTATACGGTTTTGATGGGCAATATCGACAGTGTTGAATCGGTTATTGCACTGAATAACCAACTACACGAACATGTTGTTCGTAACTGTATGCTTTTTGTGATGCGGGATGGGATTACGCCCATGTGGGAAGACCCCAAAAACCGAAACGGGGGGTGTTTTTCTTACAAAGTAAGCAACAAGCACGTGCCTGAAGTATGGAAGAACCTGTTTTTCGGGTTATGTGGCGAATCGCTCTGTGTAAAGAGCGAGCATAGTACGTATGTAAATGGTATCACCATTTCACCAAAAAAAAACTTTTGTATTATTAAGATTTGGCTGTCGAACACGAAATTGCAAGACCCAAACAGTATTATATCTATACCTAATTTATTGAAACAGGGGTGCTTATTTAAAAAGCACGAACCTGAATTTTAGGTCAGCATCAAGTAAATGGCTGCGAGAAAATTGATATTTTATGAATTATAAAATAATTCACAAACTACACATAAAATGAAACACGAAACTCGATATATTGCCCCACTCGGTCTCGAAATTGGCTTCACGATTGGTCAAAATGCGGTCGAAAATATTGAAGCGATCAACGAGGCGAAGGCCGCAGATTTGTGGTTTCACATTGAAGACCATTCATCGTGTCATGTAATTGCATCCATGCCGGCAGATATTAAATTTGACAAAAAACAGACCATGTATATTGTAAAACAGGGCGCCATTCTATGCAAACAACATTCCAGATATAAATCCCAACAAAACGTAGCCGTCGTATATACGACCATTCAAAATGTTAGTCCAACACATATAATGGGTACTGTGACAATACAGAACGGTAAGACCGTGACCATTTAATTTGCACTGTAATGTAGTAACTCGACACACGTAATTAGTTTGAAGTTTAGTCATTTTTTGCTGTATCTAATGTATATCATCATGTCGACGGAACTCACGCATATTGTTTCGAATATCATACCCCACAGTGACGTGTTAGATTTACTTCGCATTACGATGTTGGTGTACAATTACGGGAAAACATTCACACCCGAAGACGAGAACGAAACTGTCGAAACATTTGTATCCAAAATCAAGGCAAACGGCAAGCTGGATTCGCTCGGCCTAAGTGACGCTCGTAAAGCCGCATTACTCGAGATTGCATCGAATGCGTCAACTGGAAAGGTCTGCACATTTATAAGCGACCCCGATACCGACGTTCAAGTGGGCGTTACATTAAATTCTGCCGATAAACGTATTTGCATTGTTTTCCGTGGAAGCGAATCATCGAAGGACTGGTTCTACGATTTACAAATAAAAAAACACAATTTGAAAGGCGATATTTGGGTTCATAGTGGATTTTATAAGCAATTACATACAAACGGCGTCTATGATAACTTACTTGCCAAGGTAAAACAGTTGCTCGATGAGAATCCGGATTTTTCATTATATGTAACGGGCCATAGTGCAGGTGCAGCGCTCGCCACATTATGTGGATTTATGCTGTCATGTGAGCTAGAAACCAAAATAACAGTAGTATCATTCGCCAGTCCACGAATAGGAAACGCCGAGTGGAAAAAAGCATTCGATGAGAAGACGAACCTTACTCATTATCGTGTTACAAATGATCGGGATATTGTTACTGCTTTTCCAATGTACAAATATCATCACGTGGGAAAAACAGTGCGACTATTTGAGGATTCGTATTCTATCTTTAATGACTATAGTCAATTTCATTGGTACGATTTTACATTATTTCAATGTTGGCGACCAAGTGATCATGATTGCGACTTATATTATAAGCGCTTATTGCAACATAAATGGTAAGAATGCGGATAGGTCGCTAAAAAATTGACAAATATGCGGATCATATAGTACAATCATCTTTTACAACAATGAGCGAATTTACCGGTATAAATTATTACGTGCTGAACCCAGAAAACCCTACATTACAGGACCTGATTGTATTCACGAAGCGGCACCGTGCGTATTTTATCGATTTAGACCTCAGTGTATTGGCAGAATACGAGAAAAATTCATGTCAGCCATGGGCAAAAGGCCGGTATTATTTGTATGGACAATTGCCGGTTTTAACAGACACGCCGATAACACGTCAACTGTTAAACGATGCGCAATCAATATGTCGTCAGCGACTTATTGATTATGGAGGGCCATGCAATGCGATCGAAGTATCATCTATAGCACACGCAACCGATTTATACAACAAACTCGTGTTGATTATTGACAGATACCGGCTGGCATATGACGATGTCATGTATGCGCCTGGTACCGGCATTGAGTTCTTGCGCGCAAAGGCGCACTTTGACCAGAGTCAGGGATGTAGCGGGACAAAATAGTGGGTGGTGGGGTCATTACAAAAACAATAAAAAACATTAGCACTAGCACTGGGGGGGTGATGTACTAATGTTTTTTATTGCTAGCGAGTTTTGATTTATTTATTTATTTTTGGGTCGGTTGGTCATATTGGGAATACGGATTGCCATTACCTATACCGGTCTCCCATTCAAAATGCGTGTTGACCATGTCTTCAATCGCCCAGTTCGCACATGTAAATGATGCTCCGGAATCATATTTTTCGATAATGAATGTAAACATCGCCGAAAACGCATTTTTTTCATTTTCACTAAAACTTCGGTCATCTGTCCAATGCGTATAGCATGTGCGGTATGAATTGTCCATGTAGGCAGCACGGTTGTAATTTTTGATAATATATTTTTTCAGCGGATGGGCGTTAATAAACTCATATGCAGACGACAGAAACTGTTTGGATTCGATATCACTCATTGTATTGTTACTATTATTAATGTTGTTGTTAGTTGGATGCATAAAAAATTGTAATAAATACTTATTTCAATTTTTTACATTTTTTCTTATGTATTACATGTTATGGTTATGGTCATTCTTTATGCAGGTGGCAATGGCGCCAAACATAACATAATTGACCCCAACGACGCCACGTCATATTTCACAATAAGTGGCAAATCGTTGCCCAAATACATCTCTAAATGGGTACATAACGGCGTGCATTTAATAAAATGGCTCAAGCTCTTTAGCGAAAACTCACCCTGAATAACGACCGACGCGTCCTTCTTTTGAATGAACTCCATATTCCCGCCAGACTCCGACCGATATATTTTGGAACTGGCGAAATTTCCTTCACATGAGAATATCAAATCATTGCCGACCGACTTAATCTCGATTCTATCGGATATTCCATTCAGGTCGCGAATAATCTTTTGAAAGTCGGTTGTCGGCAAATTAATAATGGTCGAATATTCCACATCCGGTACGATTAGCTCCTCCATATCCGGGTCGATTAATCGCAACTTCTGGCTATAACATTGCTTAATATCGCCATTGTCGTATTGTAGACCCAAATGGGAAACAACGCCGTCGTGGTAGTCGGCCTTGTCAATATACATGGACAATGTGTCGTCATTGGACATGGTTGAAATAACCTTAAACAGATGTAGTGTATTTGCGCATACAATGATTTTTTCTGGTTCACAATCATACTGCTCAAATTTATATGAATTGAGCGTCACATTCACTAAAATAGTATGGGTTTTATCGAAGTTGATAATCTTCATTCCGTCTTTGGTGAACGTAATTGTCGCATCGGTTAAAATATCCTTGATTGCAGTGATCATATTGCGAATTGGCTGAATCTGCACCGTTTTTATTGTCATTACATTATTTTCTTCATTCATTTTGGCCGAACTGGTATAATAACATATTAGTGCGTTTGTTTTTATATTTTATTCGATTAAATGTATTTTCCGGAATTTTGAACGCACAATGTATATTTTTGCGGCGCGTTCATTAAAAACATGTAAACAATATTAGTACGTGCAAATAATACCATGCAGTGTACATATGCCATGACCGTTAATGTATATGCTAAGCGTTTGGTCTAGTTTAATTGTGTATATTCAGCCAATTATGTTGAATATACAGATGCTGTGTATCAGCCACAGTGAACGGTTTAGGGACATGCCTGTCTAGTATTGACATAATTATATTTTATAATTATAATATATAATTATTTAGTATATAATGGCAATACAACTCAATACAAACAACTATTCTAAATTAAATAATGATATAACAGATATTATGCGAACCGGATTATATTCGGGCGTTACGATGAATATTTACACCGATAGTGCAGGCACAATATTTGCAAAGGACGGTAGTGCGCCAATTGAACATAAAAAAATCAGCAAAGTAAATACCACCGGTGCATACACGATTACGGCCACTGGCGAGACGGTGAATGCATCTATCGAGGTAGTATTTGATGATGGGTCATCGTTTAAAGTATTTGACATGGCCGATGAATATTGGTATACTTTGGAAGGTATCGTAGTTCAGCGTCGCAGATTCTAAACCATTTCAAATCTGCGATTATACAAAGTGTCTATATCATGTATTATTTTTACATTCATACATGATATGTTGTCGTAACTATCGCGATTATATTTGTTTTATGCGACTATGGTGGCTACACCATTTTGTAGGGCATATTGTCCCACATAAATCGGCTGACCTTGCCCTTGTTGTGCACGTTTAAAACTTTCCAAATCATATAATTGATTTGTCATTGGATTCATGGCATAATTGACCCCATTCACCAGCTTCTTCACACCCTTCCAGTTGACGGTTTTAACATCCAACCCCTCTTTTACATTGGCATCTACTTCAAACGATGGGTACGACGAGTAATTATTCGATTCAACGAGTCCATACCCATAACATACATACGGTTCGGTATTTGCACCTTGTTTTAATCCGGCGTATATGTTGCAATCCACCGCCGTCTCTTTTATTGCGCGCAAAAATTCGTTGTTGATTCGTTGTTTGGAACTCGCAATTTCATACAATGACTCATCGGTTGTAATCGGCGTCTTTCTATCTACACGACTAATATCGCGAATACGGAGCTCCACGTTCTTTTCGTCGGTTTTCTGTTGCTCGCTCAATGTAGATACATATAAGAAGACCTTTACCGTGCGTAGGGCTTCAGGTAAATCTTGATGACTGCATATGCGTCGTGCACGACCGACCACCTGTTCTACACGGACCATGTGCCAATATGGCTCTACAATATGCACATATCGTGTATTTCGCAGGTTAATGCCTTCTGCACCTGACGATGTAATCATGATCATTTTTATAACGTCTCCGTAAATGTTGTTTTCGGCATATTTCCGTAATTCGGTTACAATGGGTTGGGGGACAAATTCCCATGTTCCATTGTATACATTGCGTATTATTTCTTTTTCTTCCGGCGTCTCTGTTCCGGTATACAATACGAATTTGGGTTTTGCCATGTCTTCTTCGGCAATATCCAATGCCCATTCTTCGTCTTCGCGTTTCAGTTTGAATTCGGCCATTCCATTTGCCAACAGAATTAATCTCAGGATACCGATTCCCTCAATTGTACGGAAATGACTGTACAGCAAATGCAACCCTTCATTCGCGGGATCCATGATATTTTCTAGGATTTTTGCAAACTTGGGGCTATATTCGGGCAGCGCGTCTTTTGATAAGTACTCGCTTATTTCGGTTCCGTCTATTTTTCGGCTCACCTGCTCCATAACCGCGTCGATTCGTCTGGCGTATGTATCGTCTAATTCTTTCGGTTGGTCGGGGATGTCTTGCATATCATCATTATCTGTTTGCTGAGCTGCCGCCATATTATCCATCGCATTTTCGTCGATTTCCGCATCTTCCGCTTTTCCTGCACGTGGCCCAGGAACAGGTCTGTCCATTCCGGGTGGAAAAGTAAAATTACACGCTGCACGCGAAAAAATTCGATACGTGGAAGAAACATTATATAAATCGTCGGCCTTCCCTTGATGCATACGCTTCATTTTTGTAGACTTCTTTTCGCGGTCCGCCTCTTCTTTTCGTATTTTTTCGTAAATACCGAACTGATGTGGTGTCATGGGTGTTTTTATTACATGATACGTGTCCCCCGCGTCGGTTAGCTCAAACTCGGGCAGTAATCCTTCTTGTGCACTGCGGAAATACGATGTCAAACCTAATATGCGTCGCTGAAACACATTGATGTTTTTAGTTTGTCCCTTATCCACATCTATGAATCCATTAAAGAAATCGTCGCGGTCATCCGGCAATGCCTTATTATTGACCTCTTCAATCATTGCTTCTTTTACCGCGATTCCATTTTTTGCACTCTTCAATACTCGCAAAACGCTTTCTAAAAATTGGGCGTCTGTGAGATTCCCGCTTTCATCGAGCCGAACGCCATTATATCTCTCAAACGCTTCGCTGTCCCCGCCGGATTGATTTCGGCGTGTCTTATTTGCACCCCCTTTTATTTTAATAAGCACCTTCTTTGTTCCCTTTAATGCACCGCGTTTCTTTGTATTAACAAACCCGTATGGATTGCGCGTAATCGTCAGTTTATTGTCGCTAAAATTTACATAATCGTGTGTTTTTAGGTTCGCATCATCCAACATGGTCAGTATCGTGTCTCGGTTCAACTTTTCGGTTTTCTCCCATGACACTGGAATCGTCCACGTTTTTATGTATCCACGCAATATGTTGTACAATATACTGATTTCGTTGGGGTAGTTGATGATCGGCGTGCCAGTTAACAACACCACTTTTGCATTGGACGCGCTTAACAAATAATGATAGAGTTTGTATGATATCGAATCTGGCGATTTTATTTTATTTACAATGCGGCTCACGAAATTATGTGCTTCGTCTATGACAATGACTGAATTGTCGAACGGATTTACAGTCATATTGTTAGACATTTGATTTATTATTTTTGTAAGATTGGGTGCATTATAGTTAATATCCGTATATTTGCTTCGAATCATCGCATTTAATTGGTCGTCTACTGCGGTTT
>Ga0209246_10001247_pt1 | contig 10133 bp, 8 predicted proteins | sample LauGreSpBDMM15SN_2_FD_187560 | JGI IMG/M metagenome (GOLD analysis project Ga0209246, IMG submission 187560) | Freshwater lake microbial communities from Lake Michigan, USA - Sp13.BD.MM15.SN (SPAdes) (version 2) | ecosystem: Environmental > Aquatic > Freshwater > Lake | place: Lake Michigan, USA...
TGACGGAAAATGCGCGCCCTGTCCCGAGGGTAAGCCCTCAAACGAATATGGCGATGTAGCTCAGTTGGTTAGAGCGCAGCATTCATAATGCTGATGTCAGTGGTTCAAATCCACTCATCGCTACCATAAAAACTAAGGGTTAGCCTGAAAGCTAGCCCTTTTTTATTTTCCCGGTAAACACAGGGTAAGCAGCACCTGAAAATCACAGCCAGTAAAATGGCAATGGATTGAAAAAACTCGGCATGCTGCAGAGTGTGCTATGGAACATCTTGTCTGGTGAGTGGAAATATCAGGGAAACCCTTACGGCTGTTATGGTTTATGGGGAAAGGTCAGGCGGTACAGTATTCGACACTTTGCGCTATCGTTTAACTTAAATTCATTATAGATTTAGCACCTGATTGAATTTAAGAGAAGCCTGTCCATGTTTTCGTTATTCAAATTCGTTTATTTCCTATGGCGATCACTTTGGAGCATTTTGAATCCGAATCTCAATCCCATTCGTAACGCGCCGGTATATGCAAAATGGCTAGTTACCATTTTGCTTGGCTGTCTATGGAGCTTGGCATTTGGACTGTATACCGCACAGTTCCTCTATATCGGCATCAACATGCTGGCGCATATAGCAGTTTTAAGCATGGTATTCGTAACGTGGTACACTTTCCGTTACTTCAAGAATGCCTATCCTGACAATGAGCTGATTGTAAGTGGCCCCAAGTGTTCTGAAATGGCCGACTCTGAGGCACAAGCCGTTATTGATAGAGCTGATTGATTGCGGCCTGAAAGAACCGGGGCCTCCCAGTCCTCAGAAGCACATTGCTTTAGAGTCCCGGGTTAACTGTAACTGGGTTCATAGCCAGCAGTCTTGCATAGGCTGTTGGTGATAATCCTCCCAAAGCCTTCTTGGATCTCTCCTCGTTGTACTCCTTGCTCCAAGCCTCGATCAGCACCCTGGCGTTGTGCATGTTAAGAAACCAGTTCTCGTTCAGGCATTCGTTACGTAGCCTGCCGCATAATTCCTTGCCGTTGTCTGTCCTGGTGATCTGGGGATATACACGTTCCTTGCAGATCCGTTTCATGGTGCTCGTCAGTAGCTCACCACCAATTGCACGTTCAGCCACAATCGCTGCCGCTTCATGCGTGGTATCGTCAAACATTTGACCACGCGACCTTCGGCGCTGCGATCAAACACAAAATCCATCGACCAGATCTGGTCGGCTTGTCCCGGCCGGAATAGCTTCTCACGCTCGCCAACTGGGATCTTCTTGCGCTTACGGCGCTTAACCTGCACAGACGCCTCTGCATAAAGCCGATCGACAAGCTTGTGATTTACCAGCAAGCCTTCCTGTCCAGCTTCAGGTAGATCATTCCTGCGCCTAAGCGACGATGCCGCTGGGCCAGTGTCACGAATCGCTCTTGCAGATCCTGGTTGCAATATGGAGCCGGCAGGTACCGCACGCACTCGGACTCATCTAGACGACCCGCAAAGCACGACGCTGACCCAGCCCCTTATCGACCATCCACCGCACCAGTTTCCGTTTTGCCATTGCGGCTACCACTTTTATTAAACGCTTCCTTGACGATCTCGTTCTCAAACATCGACTCGGGCAGGAGCTTCTTCAGCCGGGTATTCTCACTTTCCAGCTCCCTCAGCCGCTTGGCCTCCGGGATACTCATGCCGCCGAACTTGCTTCGCCAAAGGTAGTAACTGCCATCGGAAAACCCGTGCTTGCGGCACAGATCCTATACAGGAATCCCGGCGTCAACTTCATTTAGGAAGTAAATGTTCTGTTCTTCTGAAAATCGTTTCTTTAGGTCCAATCTCCTCTCTGGGGTATTGGACTCCAAATCTAGGCGCTTCTCAATTACGAGGGGACATCGAACTCAAGCCGAATCCCTGCAAGCCTCAAGGGGGAACTCAAGTTCGATGGTCGTGTGGGTCAGATCAAAAGGCTTGAGCCTGTCGGCTATTTGCCGCTTGAGCGCATATTGCTCGTCAATATCCAGTACCCGCTTCAGCAAGAGATGTGCGGTATAGACATGATGTTCTCCATCCAGTGACCAGCAATGTTCATGATGTATGCCCGCAATGGCATCCAGCGTCAGTAATTCCTTGTGGATCGTTCGCGTCAGCAACGCTTCCGGCACTGCCTGGAAAAACAGGCGCAGGGTTTCGCGCAGATTTTTCACCACATTGAATACGATGAACAACGTGAACATGATGGCCAGCATGGGATCCAGCACTGGCCAATCAAAAAACAAAAGGACGATGGATACCAGCAGTACCGCCACCCAACCCATGACGTCTTCCAGCAAATGCCAGTTGAGCATTTTTTCATTGAGAGTCGAGCCTTTCCGCAATTTCCACACTGCTGTACCGTTTACTGCTATCCCCAATACCGCCAGCAACAACATTCCCTGCGCATGCGGCATCACTGGATTGAAGATTCTGGGTACTGACTGCACCAGCACCAGCGCAGAACCGACGACCAGCACTACTCCATTCAGCAAGGCGCCGAACAGGGACAAGCGCCGATAGCCATACGTGAAGTCTTCGTCAGCGATTTTTTTCGATTGGCGATCCAGCAACCAGGCCGAGCCTATGGCCAGGCTATCACCCAAATCATGGACTGCATCGGCCATGATGGCGGTGCTGTGTGTCAGCCATCCGCCAATAAACTCAATGATGGTAAATGAAACGTTGAGGAAGAAAGCCCAACCGATACGCTGCGAAGAACCGTGCGAATGCTTGTGGGTTTCGGAATGCATGTCAGGCTTGATTGAACTCTGATTATATTGAACCGAACTGAAGATTGGTGTGCCCGATCAGAACATGGTGTTGTCGTTGAGCGAAGTTTCCGGTACCGCCTGCACCACGTCCCAATGTTCTACTACCTTGCCATTTTCTATCCTGAACATGTCAACCACTGCATTGCCCAAACTGTCGGGTGTCCGCTTTGAATGCACATGCAAGGCTACCAAATCCCCGTTGGAGAATACCCGCTTGATCTCGCCATGGTTCTCCGGGTAAGTCTCCCTGAGCATGTTGATGTGCTTTTCGATGCCTTCGAAACCATCAGTGGCATTGGGATTGTGCTGCGTATAGTAAGGTCCCATCAATTCCTTGCCCTTCGCGAAATCTTTCTGATTGAGCAAAAGATCATAGAATTCCATGGCAATCGCGATATTCGCTTCTTCCTGCGTCAAATCACGCTGCGTGACGGCCGCCGCAAAGCATGCACCACTCACCAACAACCCGACTGCAAAGCCTTTGAGAAACCCCGTGTGTTTCATGTTTCACCCCGCAAACTGCATTCCATTTGGCAGTGAGAACCAATTCTAGCCAGGCACGGCACAGGCGGTTTATCCCAAATCAACTGAAGGTGGTTTGGCAACCGGGAAGGTGGCGGAACAATGGGAGCTTAGTGCTCCCGTGTCGCAAAGAAACGCAGTTCCGGCCAGCGCTCTATGGTAAGGGCAAGATTGACGCGTGTCGGGGCCAGGTACGTAAGATGACCACCGCCATCAATCGCGATGTTCTCCGCACATTTGATCTTGAACTCTGCGAGCTTGGCGGGATTGTCACTTTCCACCCAGCGTGCGGTGTATACGTTCACAGGTTCATACATGCAGTCGACGTTGTATTCATCCTTCAAACGGAATGCCACTACTTCAAATTGCAGCACACCCACCGCGCCCACGATCAGGTCGTTGTTGCGCTCCGGCATGAAAACCTGTGTGGAACCTTCCTCTGACAACTGAGTAAGTCCTTTCTGCAGCGATTTGAGCTTGAGCGGATCCTTCAACCTCATGCGCCGGAACAATTCCGGCGCAAAGTGCGGGATACCGGTGAAATGCAGATTCTCACCGCTGGTGAAGGTGTCGCCGATCTGGATAGTACCGTGGTTGTGCAAGCCCACGATGTCACCCGAAACCGCATACTCTGCCTGCTCACGATCGCCGGCGATGAAGGTCACTGCATCGCTGATACGCACTTCCTTGCCCAGACGCACGTGGTACATTTTCACGCCCTTTTCGTAAGCACCAGAACAAATGCGCATGAACGCAATGCGATCCCGGTGCTTGGGGTCCATGTTTGCCTGGATCTTGAAAACAAAACCGGAGAAGTTGGTCTCGGTGGGCTCTACCACCCGTGTTTTGGTGGCACGTGGTTGAGGCGGCGGTGCCCATTTGACGAAATCATCCAGCATTTCCTCAACCCCGAAGTTGCCCAAAGCTGTACCAAAAAATACCGGGGTCTGCCTGCCTTCCAGATAAGCCTGCTTGTCAAAGGTGTGGCTCGCACCGCGCACCAGCTCAATTTCTGCACGAAAATCCTCGGCATAGGTACCGAGATATGACATGACCTCTGCACTATTGAGCCCCTGCAGCGTCTTCACCACCCTGATTTCGTCGGCATATTCATGTTCATAGACATGCACGGTATCGGTATACAGGTTGTAGATGCCCTTGAACTCCTTGCCCATGCCGAGCGGCCAGTAGATGGGCGCACACTGGATTTTCAGGACATTTTCGACTTCATCCAGCAGATCAACGCCATCGCGGATATCGCGATCCATCTTGTTGATGAAGGTGATGATTGGAGTGTCCCGCAGACGGCATACTTCCATCAGCTTGATGGTGCGATCTTCCACGCCCTTGGCACCATCTATGATCATCAACACCGAATCCACAGCAGTCAGGGTACGGTAAGTATCTTCGGAGAAATCCTCGTGACCGGGAGTATCAAGCAAGTTGACCGTACAGCCACCGTAAGGAAACTGCATCACTGAAGAGGTGATCGAGATCCCTCTCTCCTGCTCCATCGTCATCCAGTCCGACGTGACATGACGATCCGACTTCTTGCCTTTGACGGTACCGGCTTTCTGGATCACACGTCCGTACAGCAGCAGCTTCTCGGTAATGGTGGTTTTACCGGCGTCAGGGTGCGAAATAATGGCAAAAGTGCGGCGCTTGGCTACAGCTTCTTCAAAAGGGGTCATTGAATCCAACTCGTGTGCAAATGCAAATAAGGAACGGGGGGATGAAGGGAGCAGCGCTAATGCAGTACGTCGCTCAGGCCTGGTTCCTGACTGCTATAACGGGCCGGTAATAGCTGATGGCCTTTTACAACGACAAGATCATGGGGATGAATATCGGTCATGTCATTCAGTTTGTTGGGTTTGATGGGGTCCAGCAGTACGCAGACAACCTCATCATCCTCGTTACCAACCACTACGCCACGTTTGTACCCGTCCACTGTATGCAGGGTAATCCGGGTACCAATATCCGGCTCGGTTATCGTGGGCTGGGCATCACCCGGATCCGTGATCAGCAAATCATCCACACTTAGTGCCATGCCAAAGCCGGCAGCCGCCACGATGTGGACGATTTCAATGGTTTCAGGGTCGCTCAGGTCGACCCTGAAGGTCTGGCTGGGCTCAAAGTCAGGCCGTTGCTGCCGGATCGCCAGCAGCTTCAGGAAGAGCGAAATATCGTCTTCATTCCACTCCAGGACCTCTTCCTCATCCAACTGCTCATGTTCACCGATGAAGCTGATGATGTCGGTCTGTATGGTGTGTTCCAGGTTCTCAGTGCCAGTATGAAACGGTATCACCATGGAAACGAGACTAAAGCCCTCATCATTATCTGAGCTCAAGCGCCAGAGGAAAGGAATTTCGTCGTTGATTTCAAGCATGTGCACGTCTATGGCCGGGTTTGGAGATTACTTGGCCAGTATAGCATTTCAACTCAGGGCAGCGTGTATTCCAGCGGTTTTTCCCTCGAGGGCAATTGTTTTCCACAAGAGCTCTGGATAAGACTGTGGATAACTTCTTGAAAACCTCGGTCAGGGCAGGCCCGCATGAACCCCGCGACAGATTGATCAAAAAATGACCAACTATTTCTTGTTAAAAATCATAAAGTTACAATTTCAATTTATGAAAAATTAATCCAGCCCGCTGTTTTTGAGATTATTGCTTGCGGTGGTTAATTTTGTGCATAAAAAAACGGGTCTTCAGCAAACTCAGGTAATTTCAACCGAGAAAAACAGGGGTTTTTGGAAGCACAATACATTTTTCTGCTAATTACTCGGCAACGATGCGCAGCAATTGCAGATAGTCCGAATAACCCTGGAAAACCTTGAGAATACCGTCCTGTTTCAAGGTGGTCATGCCGTCCTTGATTGCCTGTGTGCGAATTTCATCCAGGGTGGCATGACTATAGATGAGGCTCTGCATTGCATGGGTACCGCGCAGCAGTTCATGAACACCGGTTCGCCCCCGATAACCACTGCCCCCGCAATTGTCACAGCCAACAGGCCGCTTGAAATTCCACTGGTCAGGCGTGAAATTGCGTGCTTCCCAGTCTTCCCGGCCATATTGATCAATCAAATGATCAATATCACGCTGCTCCGGCTGATAACTCTCCTTGCAGTTGCCACAGAGGGTACGCATCAAACGCTGGGCCAGAACGGCCAACAGGGCATCGGAGAAGTTGACTGGATCAAGACCCAGGTCCAACAGACGGGTAATGGTTTCCGGCGCGGAATTGGTATGCAGTGTAGACAGTACCAAGTGGCCCGTGAGCGAGGCTTCAACCCCGATGGAAGCAGTTTCCTTGTCGCGCATCTCGCCAATTAGAATAACGTCAGGATCAGCACGCAAGAAGGCACGCATCGCCGTGGCGAAAGTGAATCCGATCTTGGGCATCATTTGTACTTGCTGAAGGCCTTGCTGGGTAATTTCAACCGGATCCTCTGCAGTCCAGATTTTGCGTTCAGGCTTGTTGAGATGCCCGAGCACGGCATGCAGGGTTGTTGTCTTGCCGGAACCGGTTGGCCCGACGACCAGCAGAAGGCCATGCGGATGCGTGCACGCTTCGAGCAGGTTCTCCATGTTCTTGGGACTTAAATTCATCTTGTCGAGCGGCATGGCCGAACCCGCCGCAAGAATACGCAGCACCGCCCCCTCGCCCTGTACGGTCGGTACGGTGGCTACACGCAATTCAACCGCGCGGCCGCGAATCTTGAGTTTGCACTTGCCATCCTGGGGCAGGCGGCGCTCGGAAATATCCAGGCGCGACATAACCTTGATACGCGCGATCAGTGCAGCGGTATGTTCGGGCGGAACCTTCAAGAGCTCACGACACAAGCCGTCGACCCTGACACGGACGATACCCGCGCTACGATCCTTGCCTGGTTCGATATGAATATCCGACCCGCCCAGACGCTCGGCTTCAACAATAATCCTGTTTACCAACTGGATGATGGCCGAGGTTGCTGCTGCTCCCTCCTCCTGCTCTTCCCTGGCATCCATGACTTCAATGTTGCCTTCTTCTTCCAGGCTCTTGAATACATCATCGAAACCGCTGAGTTCGTCTTCTTCACCGCCGCTGCCGCCGAGGTATTGCAGGATATGTTCGGGCAGGCCAACCCTGAACACGTAATTGCGGGCATTCAGGATGCCCTGGATTTCCATGATGCGCTGATAGTTGCTCGGATCACTGATGAGGATGACCACTTCTTCCTTGCTGCCAGAGATGGGAACCCAAAGATTGTTACGCAGGTATTGCGAGCCAAGGTTTTCCATCAGGTCGGCCGGCAATACCACCTTGGGATCGAACTTCATGTAGGGAACGCGATAGTAGAATTCCAGCGATTTGCCGATATCGTCCGCGTTGATCTTGAAGTCTTCCATCAAGGTTTTGGAGATGGTGCCGCCATACGAACCGACGTTCTTGACGATTTCCTCGAGGTCCTTGCTGGTGATCTTGCTCTGCTGCACCAGGTAATCAAAGGGTCCCTGGGTACTCTGGAACTCCGAACGGAACTGGCGTGCGAGCATCTGGGCCACCATCGTGGCATGCTTCAGGTCTTCCTTGTTGAAAACCGGATCATCACGCAGATTGATGATCTGGATTACCCCCAACAGAATTTCATCCTTGATGGGGATGACCATCATCGACTTGAAAAACAGTCCTTTGCCTTCGCTGAATTTCTTGTCCCACTGCAGACGTGGATGGATATTGGTGAGCTCTTCAGCGTTGTAGACGTTTTCGACAAGAATGGGGCGCTGGCTCAAGGCAACGAAACCGGCCAGCGAAGTTGGGCTAAAGGGGACACGAATGACAAAATCCGTATCTTCATCAGAGCCAATGCCACCTTTGAAGGAAGCGATGATTTCCTTGCCGTTGTCCACACTCTGGTAGATGGTGAACATCTTGCAGCCGAGCATGCCGAGCATCTCGGTCTCGACCTCTTTCATCGCCTTTTTGAGATTCTTGGCAAATTTGAGCTTTTTATAAATCTGGCTTAGCTTGCGAACGAAGTCTTCGTCAGCGCCTTTGGCAGCAGCAGAGCCGGCAGCCGCAGGGGCCTCAATCTGGGAGTCAGTCCGGGATTCCAATTTTATTTCTTCTAGTTCCACCGAGAATGTTCCTTGGTTTCCTGCAGGGGCGCATGCCTGGATTCAGGAGCCTTTATGCTAGAATCCACTGCAATATCAACGTGCCATAGCGTAACACACCTTGGCAAAATTTGGCCCGATTTGCCGGTTATGCCCAGATTACTCTCATGCCTGTTTCTGCTTGGTCTGCTACTGCTCACCAAAGCCAACGCCCAGACCATGCTTCCGGCTTTGTCCGGCGACGACCTGGGCTGGCTCGGCGACCGCATATACAGCAACGAGTGCAACCGTCGTCCCCAGTGCCTGACCAGTTGGAACGAGGGAGAGGATTTTCCATCGCTGGGCATTGGTCATTTCATCTGGTACCGGCATGACCAGCAGGAAGTGTTCCAGGAAACGTTTCCGGACTTGCTCACGTTTCTGGGGAATCACGGTGCGGAGCTTCCCTTCTGGATAGCGGCCAATGATTTCGAACAGCCTTGGGCGAACAGGGAAAGTTTTATCGCGGCACAGGACGAAGCCGCTTTGAGTGAACTGCGCAGCTTGCTGCAAGGCACGATGTCGCTGCAAACCGCTTTCATTGTGGCGCGTTTTGATACCGCAATCTCCAGCCTGCTGGCTGCCGCGCCAGAGTCGCAGCGAAAAATCCTGGAGTTCAAGATCAACAACTTGACCAGCCAGAATGCTCGCCTTGGCTTGTATGCATTAATCGATTATGTGCATTTCAAAGGCGACGGCACCAAGCCCGGTGAACGGTATGCGGACCAAGGCTGGGGACTGCTACAGGTGCTGGAAAACATGCCGGAGCACTCGGAGACGCCCTTGCAGGATTTCGTGGGCAGCGCCTCTGCAGTGCTCGCACAACGTGTGGCCAACGCCCCGGCTGAGCGCAACGAACAACGCTGGCTGACCGGTTGGCAGAACCGCCTGAATACCTATTTGCCAGGCAATTGACAAAAATCGCTGAATTGGAGAATGCCTTGAATTTCGAGCGCAAGAATGTACAGGCCATGCAAGGCTACGTATCGGGTGAGCAACCCGACCAGGCCGATGTGATCAAGCTCAACACCAACGAAAATCCTTATCCGGCCAGCCCCAGGGTCGCGCAGGCGCTCGCCAGCATCCAGGTGGAAAGCTTGCGCCGCTACCCCCCGCCTACGGCGTCAGCACTGCGCACTGCGCTGGCTCAGTTGCACGGAACCAACACTGACAACGTCATTGTCACCAACGGCGGTGATGAATTGCTCCGCCTGTTGCTTGCCACCTTCGTTGCGCCGGAAGAATGCATCGCCACCGCCGCACCGAGTTATTCACTTTATGAAACACTTGCGGCTGCCCATGGTTGCAGCATGAAACATTTTCCGCTGCAGGAAGACTGGCATCTGAGTCCGACCCTGGCGGATGACCTGAACAACGCCGGCGTCAAACTATGTTTCATTGTAAATCCGCATGCTCCCTCTGGCGTGCTGAGTTCCGTCGAGCAATTGACAACTCTTGCAGCCAAATTCAAGGGAGTGCTGGTGCTGGATGAGGCCTATGTGGATTTCGTCGATCCTGCCCTCAAGCACGATTGCATCCCTCTCATTCAAAAATTCGAAAACGTGATCATTCTGCGCACCTTCAGCAAGGGCTATTCACTGGCAGGATTGAGAATGGCGTACGGAATTGGTGCAAAAAGCCTGATTGACCCGATGCAATACAAAACCAAGGACAGCTACAACACCGATTTG
>Ga0209246_10001248_pt1 | contig 10132 bp, 8 predicted proteins | sample LauGreSpBDMM15SN_2_FD_187560 | JGI IMG/M metagenome (GOLD analysis project Ga0209246, IMG submission 187560) | Freshwater lake microbial communities from Lake Michigan, USA - Sp13.BD.MM15.SN (SPAdes) (version 2) | ecosystem: Environmental > Aquatic > Freshwater > Lake | place: Lake Michigan, USA...
GCCGCTTCTGCCGCCGCCTTGGCCGTGTCAACTGCCCAGAACGGTGTCGTATCAGAGCCTAGCACAATTGCCATACTGGAGTCTGCCGCCTTACTAAGCTACAGCACAACCCAAGGCGCTCTCGCGAATGGGCTTGTAAAAGAAGCAACTGCCCTGTATGAGAAATCTGCCATTGCCGCACAGAGTGCCTTAACTGCCCAACTCAATTATAGCACTGCTGTGGCAACTCTTGTTTCTGCCGTGGCAGGTGGAGCAGGCTTATCCGCGATTCAAGGGCTACAGAGTGCCGTGAACTCCACCAGCGTTGTCTATGCCACGGCCACACAGGCAAGTATCCAAGCTGGGGCAGCCTTGATTAATCAGGAACAGGTGGCGGTGGTCAATCCTCTAGCAAAGGCGATTCTCGATACTACTAAGGTTAGTATAGCCGCATCGGCTATAGCGGCATCTGTTCAGAAATATGGTGATGCCGTTGTGAGTGCCGAGGCGGCAACTGCCTCCACCCTCGTGGCAATGGGCAATGCTCAAACCCTATATACAAGAGCTGATACTCTTCTAGATACGGAAATCGCAAGTGGAAATAGTTTAGAGAAAATCCAGAGTGCTCAAAGCACTCTCCAAGGTACCAGTTCTTCTTTAGCTGCGGCAACAGTTGCCTATAATTATTCCCTTTCCACTCTAACACAAAATAAGGTATTCTTTTCCACTTCTACCGAGGCATATACTTCTACTCTTTCTCAAGCGAATATCTCACCTCTTTCTGAGTCCATTGCCGTGGTTGCCGCTGAAGTTGCCAGCCTCGTAGTAGGCTTATCTACGCAAACGGCAGCTCTGGCGTCTCAGGAAGTTGTTCATCTCGCGTCAATTGCCTATGATAGACAAATAGCTCTGGTTAGCTCGATTGCCTCTCTTTCTACCATTTCCTCTATAACTCATGCGGGACAGAGCACTCTTCTTGGCCTTTCGGCAGTATCAAGCGTATCCAGCATTCTGTTCTCCACGGTCCAATCAGATTCTCTCAAACTCGCTCTCGCTACTGGCGCTGTTTCTCGCGCTGAGCAATCCTATGCCACAGCACAAGCAGCTGCCGCTGCCAGTCCTCTTTCTTCCTATGTGTATACGGCCCTAGCCAATTATATAAGCTCAGCCGATTCAATCATCCCTTCTCCCTCAGCCCCCACAGGCTTGACCTTTAGTGGTGTATCTGCTTCTGGATTTACTGTCAGCTGGCAAGGGGCAACTGCCGCGTCTTCTTATACCTTTGTGTTAAATGGGACTCAGGCAACACCTACCACACAACTCGGCATGTCAGCAACCTTTTCTGGACTGGGCAGCAGCACCCAATACACGGTTATTGTAATAGCGGTAAATTCTAAGGGCAATGTTCCTTCTGCCCCCTTTACCGTGTCAACCCTGAGCCCTCCTCCTATACAGCCTCTTCTAAGTGTAACAAATATCACCACAAATACTGCTCAGATTAATTGGACTGGCGGTGATGGAGCAACATCCTATTCCTATACCTTAGACGGAACCCCCACTACTCCTATCGTAGACAGTGGACTCATTTCTAATTTCATTGTCTTTTCTGGTCTAGTAAGTCAAACGACATATACTGTAGTGGTCAACGCAACAAATGCCTCAGGCTCAACGGCTTCTGTTGGAATATCTTTCACAAGCTTATAAAGTCCTCTAATAACTAAAGAGTAGACCACCACGACCACCATAGACCTTCAAGATGTTATATGTTTCCACCCATACTGATACAGTATAAGTAGGAACGTTTGAAACTGAGACAGAGCCACGGAGAGGTTTGAATGCCAGGCTGAGCTCTAACTTTTGTATCTTATCCAAGTTTGCGTGGCCTGTTGGTACGCCTACTCCATACTCTTCTAGACTTGTGCCAAAAGGTAGATTGTAGATATACTTGTTATGCCATGGGCTCTTTCTTTGCTCTAAGCTCGGTAGAATGCTCCTATAAAAGGCTGGATTCTGCGTTGAGTATCTGACTATACGCCCTTCGTAGTTCAGACTCAGGCTTGAAATCGGCTCAGAATCTTCGGCAGAATACGCTGGACTATGTGGTGAGTAGGATGTCAGACTGAGTCCTTGGGCATCTGGCCACCAGGGAGCGACAAGTCCTATGCCACTGGCGTCGCCAATAAAGGTTCCACTCAAATCGCGCGTCATGAGAAAGGGGGCATTCAGTAAATCGGCGTCATTGCGATGACATGTAATAAAGAGTTGCCGGCACATATTTGGCACTCTCATGTTAATACGGGTTGTTGACGCGCCCTTGGTATCTTGTGTAAAAGAATAATGCTGGAGAATTGGATAGGTTAAGTCTGATAGACGAATCCTATTCGCCTCAGGCTTGTCAATATAGACGTATTCCACGAGTAAATAGGATTCGGCAATCTCAAAGGAATCTGCCATCTTAATTCCAGGAATCTGGCGGACCCTGACTGATTTCTCAGGATTTCCATTGAGTCCATACATTTCCGTTCCATTCGGGTCTAGGACAAAGAAGGGACTGGACGCCATAGGTGGCATGGCCAGATTCCCTTTTCTTGGAGCTGGAGGTTGAGAAGCAATAACGGTATCATAATTCGTATAAGTTATATTACACTTATTTGACACATATGAGCCACTCGTAGGAACCTTTTGTATGGTGTCTCCCTCGGTTACTTGGTTCTGACCACTGCCATAGGCATCATTCGTCTTTATTCTGCTCGTTGTCGTGTATAGTCGGTCAACTGTGTTAAATCCGATATTGATTTGGACGGCATCTATACCTATTGCGTCAATCGGCAAAGCTACAGAAGGGTCTCCTCTCGCGAACCAGAAAGGGAGGGGTGTTATGAGAGTTTGTTGTCCTGAGAATCCGTTAGATTTCGGTGTAAATCCGTGGTCCCAGCGTCCAATCATACGATTCACCGTCGTTGTCTTTTCAAGAGGTGTTGTAAATTCATCAAGGACTTCTAAGAGTGTTCCTTCTATGGCATCGATGGGTGCTCCTCCAATAGTGAGGGATGCCGAAGTCAGAAGAGCGTTGCCAACAGAATTTGTCCATCCAAAGGTCGGGCCAGCGAAAGGAAGATTGTTAGCGGTTGCCCACGCTCTCGCCGTCGCTTGCGTTGCCGAGATATCTGGCATAACTGTTACCAAAAATACTCGCTTGATAAGATGACCTCTGCGTGGTAAGGTTATGCGGGCAGTTGTCCCGAATGCCGGTTGATTATCAAAGTCTACACGATATGTTTCTGTTGTAAAGCGCCCAGCCTTTATATACGATTTCTGGAAGACATCAACCTTCGGCTGCCCCTTTGGCGGTAAGAGGCGCTCATCTTGGAGCCCTGACACTAGCATTTTTAATAGGCTTGCCGATGCCATCTGTTTGTGTCCTAACTATTTCTTTAGAACTAGGAATTTCCGAGGGTCTAAGTAGAAATGACCATCTTTCACATCTATTTAATTTTCTTAAAGGTGGCCTTTGTTGTCCAGTTTATCTTGATTATTATGAAAAAACAAGACCATCACGGAATCGTATTTATAGTAAGTAATATGGTATTCAAGATATCAATTGGTCTGTTCATTATGATTTATTTTCTTTTACACGATATTAAACAAATGGATTATTACGATAAGATGATTATTGGATTCGCGGGAACAATTCTCATTTATGACGCCTTCTATATTGATATGCCGAAGGCTCTGGCAATATACAAGATTAATTTCAGCCCTTATACGATTATAAGGGATATTATAAAGGTCTGATAGAACTCAGAAGCTAGAATAGATACTAGAATTTATCTTTTTGGTTGGTGTTCTTGGAGGAGAGGCCATAACCTTCTGAGGTGGAGCATCCTCATCAGAAGGCTCTGGCTGCGTATAATAACAACAAGGAAAGTAGCTGCCATTCTTACAGCACGCCTTGACAGGGTACGGATACGTCGGTGTGATTCCATTCGAGGCATTCTCACACTGGATACAATGCTCGACGCATATAATAGGCAGGGAGAGGGGAAAGAAACAGATGGCACAGGCAGAGCATACGATTGCCTCTGCCTTTGACATTTGGGGACTTGTGTTAAATGGATGTTTGGAATTGATTTTTTTAGCGACGTAGCGGGCAAGTGCCGCAATCTTAGCTCTGGAACATCGGGTTCGCCATACCGTTCTGGAAGCGCAGCCATTGAAGCGTAGTGACAAATACCTTGACTTCCCACGTGTCTTTCGGCGCGGCGACATTTAAGGTTAGACGAATTGTCTGGAGCCGTGAAGCATTCAAGGTTCCTGACGGTTGATGTTGCCCTGGAGAAGTGGCCAGTGAATATCCATAAATAAATTTCTTATATGACGTTATGGAACCATTATGTTTCTTAGCTAGATGACTCCTAAAGAATTGCTCGTCGGCATTCACAATTTCCACCCCATTAAATTGAATACTCGCCGATTTTAAGAGAGGAACGCGAGGATTATAGATGGGGTCTTCTTCTTTGTGTAAGACAGATGAATAGTTCGTCCATTCACTTTGATTCGCTGTTCCCTTGCGCCGAACAAACCAGAAAAACTCTTCCATGGGATGATTTACTTCTAAGGGAAGCTGGACCGTTATTGTGTCAGAGGAGGTTTTATTGGTTGCGTATTTGAGGGGCTCTTCAAAGTAGAAGGTTGATACATCACGTCGCAAAATCTCAAACGGACTTCTCAGAATTCGCTGGCGCATTTCCCCATCCGTATTCGCCGCCTGCGTCACCAGCTTAATTGTCTTGAAGTTGGGAATGGTTGCCTCGGCAGTAACGAATTCATCGATCTGGACAGAATTCAGAAAATTCGTCGCGGCAAATGTTAGACCAAGGGGAGTATCTGTTACACAAGGACGAGGAGAGGTCAGATTCTGAATACATTGATGAAAGGGGCGTAGGGTAACGTGTATTCGAACAGACCCCTCCTTACATGCCAGAAGTGGGAGCGCCTCCTTGAGTTTTATGCGATTAAAAAAGAAGGGGAGAGGAATATACAGAGTTCGGTCCTGCGTCGGGAAAGGACGTGCTTGTGTGGGCTGGGAGAACCCAAGGCCATCTTGGGCAATTCCAAATTGTGCGTTTATATCTTGTATATTGAAAAACACATTCAAGAAATCTCCGTCAATAGTCTCAATGGTAGAATCGCCAATTTCCAGCTCCGCCTTTTCCACGATTGATGCGCCAAGAGCTTGGGCATATGCCCAGAAATCTGAGGTTATCTTGTATTTACCTGATTCTAGACGTAGGAGGGTGGTATCATCTAACCAATGTCCTAGCTCAATCTGTAGCATAGTATTCAACAACAAATCTCCACAACCCACTGATTTTACATCAAAGGTGAACCTCTGACCAAAGACAGTTGGTCCGCGAAAGGGAAATTCTTGTATGGAAAGTGTAAAAGGGTTTAGTTTCTGATTTCTTGGTAGCCACCAGGTTTTTTCAGCACCTAGAGGAAAATATTCATTATCTTGAAAGTCTCTCGGGGTTAAATCAAGGAGTGTCACAATATCTCCTCCTGCTCGTTCATAACCGACAAATAATTCTCGTTCAAATGTGTCTAAATAATTTGCCGATAAATCTGTTAGGGTCCCCATCTATCCTAGTTCGGCATCTCAGTTAAATGAAAACAACTCAGCCCCACCCTTTCCATCTGTCTGGAACTGTCCCCAACCTTCTTGGATTATGTTTAATTGAGTTGTTTGTTTTGCTATGGCAATGCCGGGATTAGCTAAATCAATAAAGAATGTAGGTTTATCAGCAGTGGAAAAGTTCACTGTTCCAATCTTATCAAGCTCTGGCCTTCCTCTAGGAGTCGCGCCAAGAGTCCAATTCATCGTATTAAGCTCTAGTCCAGAATCACAGTCCTCTTTGGCATAATTCGTCAAATCTCTCCAGACTTGTGGAGTCTGGGGGCCCTCTCGTTGGCCGCCAGCAATAACCAAGGTAACTGTGTTAAAGTAGGGTTTGCCAGCACTCGTCATAACTGAATATAAGCGATTAGCCAAGATATCTGCCGAAGACCTGAAATACCAGATGAGGCGGCTTGTCGGATGTCTTCCATCAATGCGGCGTTTCACTTGTGAGATTCCTCCTGCCACGACAGATGTATATTCCAGTGCGCTTTGTGTAAAGGTGTTCTCAAAGAGTCTGGTAAAACGGACCTTGGTAGGAATCTTTTCTAAGGCTTGCTGCATCTCATTGTCGACATAGACTTGGCTGGTTTCCAATTGTAGCTCTATAGGAGGAATATTCTCCCTCTTCAAGCTTGTAAACGGCTCTAAGGTGGGGGGCTCGTAATTTCTTTCCCTGCTTTTCTGAATCGTCATTGCCGTATTCCAAGGAGTAGGTTTCTGTCTCTGGTCAGATGCCTCAACAAGGTCTTCAAGTCTTCTCAGCTTACACCTCAGGCGATAGGTATGCCGCATAGCTCCTCGTTGAGGAAAGCCTTGGCCTTCCCCTTGGCATCCAATAAGAGGAAGCTCTAGCCGTAGGAGTGGAGGTGTTGCGTTCTTTTGAATAGAGAAAGGTGAGCCATCGTGGTCGCCTGTTTCTTCCATCGTCAGAAATCTGCGCGAATATGTTCCAGAGTTTTTGGAGAGAGCCCATAAGGTATCGCCGCTGAATTCTTGAAGTAGGATATTATCTTGGAAAAACTGAATATTCTCAAAGAGAAAGTAGGCGATTCCTTGAGTATAACCGTAAGAAACGCCACTTGTATCTTTGATGATAGATTTCGTGTTTAGAGCGGCCTGTGTGGCAGGAAGCCAGGTAGGGAGTTTTATTAAGATACATGGGTCCTTCATGAGGTCGCCGACAAGGTCAAAGGCGAACTCTACAGAGCGTCCAAATTCTGCCGTAGATACGGGAGGGACTGTTCTGCGCTCTGCTAAAAGTGGGGCCTGTGCCTCATAGGATGAGTCAAATAGAAAAACGGATTTGGAATCATCTCCATATAAATACACGTCCTTGTTGCCTCTGGCGAGGAGCTCATATAATGAACCTTCGGCGGTGGCAGTCATTCTCTTTTCTTTGTCAGTGTATTTTAGACTAGCCTTCTAGGCTAGTCTGTTTCTTTGTTTGTGTTAGAAGGGGTATTTACCTTCTCTGATGAGGGAGAGGGGGCAACTGTATCAAGAATAAGTCGTGAGATACCCATCATGATGACCGTTGAATAAGAGACCTGCGTTGCGGTCATGACCTGAATGCCCACTTGACAGACCGGGCTTCCTGATGTTACTAGGCCTTGGAGGAAGCCGTAGAATCCATCAGGAACACAGGCGGTTGAATATGCCTTTGTCGCGGCATAATGCGCCGAGTAAGAAATTAGTGCTGAAATGATTCCCTTTGCTAGAGATGAGTTTAGAATGTCCATGTTATATAGTGATTGTTAGGGGAGTTTAGGCATCTGCCTCTTCCTCTGCCTCTGCCTCTTGCCTGTCAATATACTCCTTTAGCTCCTCTGTAGCTTTCAGAACAAAACTCGGTTTCTTATAGTTGGAATACATACTCAGATATCCAATACGCCCATATTTCATAAAGTGAATCTCCTCATTCAGAATATCATGGTCGCCTCGTAGCCAGGCATCCATGAGCGCCTTTGTTGACTTATAGCCGGCATCGGTGGAAGGAATGCCAATGTCATTTAGTTTTTTGAGAAGAGGAATAATCTCGTCTAATTTCTCTTTCATGGACTTTGGCATTCTGAGTCATAGTTGGAGAGATTCTTTAGTCCAATCCTAGAAACGTACGGCCAATCTTACTCGTTACGAACATTCCACAACCGGACGCAATCTGCGCATAGAAAATAGGAGTTCTTTTTGAGCAACATAATAAATATGCTGATAATCCAAGGAAGAGGACTGAACACAGCCAGAATAAGGTAGTGAACGTATCCATTCTTTATTATATACAAATAATAAAAAAAGATTTAAATGTCTGTGGTCAGCCCTGGGGTCTAATTTTAATTAGAGCCTTCCGCCGAAGGCGTGGGTGCGGACTTTAGTTCGTGCCCTCACCGAAGGTCCTGGGGTCTAATTTTAATTAGAGCCCTCACAGCCAAACGCGCCCATAGTAGAAGCAAATTTAGGAACACCTGTATCATAAGATAAATAGGAAATTCCCCCCTGGTTATTATACTTTGACTCGTAGGAGTCATATTTGAAGAGTGAAGAAGAAGATGGGGCCATAATGACGTTTGTTTGAGTAGCCTGTGCTGTGGTTGTATTCTTACTTATTGTTACGGTAGTTCCTGAAATTGATACGATGAGTGTGTTAGATGGAATTCCTACAGCATTGACGTAGGCACCGACTATAGGTGATGTGCCACTTACATAGGTCAAGGTGGGCTGACCAGAAGTCCATGTTGCCAGAAAGGTCTGTTTCACGGAAGCCGCGGCAGCTATGGTTGCTTGTTGATTTCTACGAATACGGTCTGAAGCGTCCATTCTATCGTGCCATGCGGAAAAAGCTGGTTTAAGAATCTTAGGGGTCTAATAAGAAGTGGATGTGTGGAATCCTTGCCGTCTTATATTCATCTGACAATCGCTACAAGAATGTTGATAAGGCTGTTGCTAAACTGGTGGCACGTGGTCCAGAGGGAACCCAGATAACAAATCTGACATCGGCCACCTTTGCCTTTACTCGTCTCGCCATTAACGGCCTACATGAGGGAGGTATGCAGCCGTTTGACGCGCCCTATGCCACGTGGATGTGTAATGGAGAAATCTATAATTCTGCCGCAATCGAAAAGACCCTTGGATATACTGGAAAGGGTTCCGATTGTGAGGTTCTAGGACATCTATGGTTTTCGCTAAAACACCCCGCTGCCTTCTGCCAAGCCTTGGATGGAGTCTTCTGTGTAGTGCTATACGACAAGGAGGATGATTCCTATATTGTTGCCAGGGACCCCTATGGTATTCGTCCGCTGTATTGGTCCGATGATAAGTTCGTAGGCATCTCCTTCGCAAGTGAGAGGAAGGTTCTTGAATCATTGGTTGAGCCGTACGCCAAGATTTTTGAGTTTCCACCGGGTGAGGTATGGACTGTAAAGTCTGGGGTTTGTGTAAAAAAGGAAGTGTATCACACTGTTCCTTGGCTAAAGGCCGTCTATATGCCTGAGGAGTTGGCAAAGACCACAGTTCACGATTCTCTTCTTGCTGCCGTGGAGAAGCGCCTAATGACGGAGCGACCCGTTGCCGCGCTTCTGAGCGGTGGCCTGGATTCTTCCTTAATTGCCTCAATTGTTCAGAGGATGCTTCTGAAGCGTGGTCTGCCGCCTCTCAAAACATTCAGCATCGGAATGGTGGGTAGTAGCGATTTGGCCTTTGCCCGTAAGGTGGCCGATTGGATTGGCTCAGACCATCATGAGGTGGTCGTTACTGCCGATGAGATGTTCGCTTGTATTCCTGAGGTGATTCGCGATATTGAGTCCTATGATATTACCACAGTGCGCGCCTCTGTGGGGAACTGGATGATTGCCCGCGAGGTTCGTAGGCGTAGTCATTGTAAGGTGGTGTTTAACGGAGATGGCTCGGATGAGGAGTGGGGTTCGTATCTATATTTTTACAAGGCGCCGAATGATTACGCCTTTGAGGCTGATTCACAGCGTCTTCTTTCCGAGATTCATCGGTATGATGTCTTGCGCTCTGACAGGTCGATTAGCTCTCATGGATTAGAGGCTAGGACGCCATTTCTAGACAAGCAGTTTGTGGCTGTGGCGATGAGTATTCCTACTGAGCTTCGTAGGCCTATGGCCAAAGGGCCTCTGGCCAAAGGGCCTCGGGTAGAAAAGCAGCTGCTGCGTGATGCTTTTGTTGATGATTTGCTGTTGCCTTCGGAGGTGCTGTGGCGCAAGAAGGAGGCATTTTCTGACGGTGTGAGCACTCAGGAGAAATCTTGGTTTCAGGAAATCCAGGACAGAATTCTTGGCCAGGGTCTAGTGCCGGCCGATTGGGAGGCTCAGGCGCAGAAGTTTGAGGAGCCGCGTCCCAAGACTCCTGAGGCGTTTTACTATAGAAGTTTATACGAAGGCTTCTATACAAAGACAGGTGATTACTGGCCTTTCTGGATGCCTCGGTGGTCGCCTGAGACTTCTGACCCCAGTGCAA
>Ga0209246_10001250_pt1 | contig 10125 bp, 8 predicted proteins | sample LauGreSpBDMM15SN_2_FD_187560 | JGI IMG/M metagenome (GOLD analysis project Ga0209246, IMG submission 187560) | Freshwater lake microbial communities from Lake Michigan, USA - Sp13.BD.MM15.SN (SPAdes) (version 2) | ecosystem: Environmental > Aquatic > Freshwater > Lake | place: Lake Michigan, USA...
ATCTAGACCAACGACACGCTTAACATTCATTTTTGCCAGACTTACGGTGGCGATTCCTGTTCCACAACCGGCATCTAGAACTTCAAACGTCTTGAGGTCCTCGCCTTTCTTTGTCCATTCGTTCAGCGCTAGACCAACTTCTGCCTGCGTTCTTACAGAGCCCTGGGTGAGTTGGTCGTAGATTCCACAATAAAAGGAATCGTAAAGCTCCTTATTATCAAGCCACCGGATTAACCCCTTTGATTCTGGATACGCACCGTCCACCTCATTTTCAAAACCTTCTGCTCCCCCTTTCGCTTGGTCCCACTTCGCTTGGCCATTAAAATAAGGTTTCAAGAATTTCTCTTCCAGTACTTTGCTGATATAGGTAAGGCTTATACAGACAAGTATCATAATCAGGACGAGCCAGACTTCCATTTGATTTGGTGTTAGATGAAAATCTGAGCAATTGTTAGAATGCAGGCTGAAGCAGTGGCAGGTTCAAGACAGTCAGCAATAAATGCTAAGCGAGCATGGGCAAAGGGACGTGGTCTTATTAGTAATGCTCAGATAGCATCAGGGGAAAATAGTGCAATTCTTGGTGGACTAACAAAAAGAAGCATGGCAAATGCAAATTATAGAAATATGAGAAGTAAGGTTGAGGCTGCTGCAAGGAGCTCATATTCTCAAATAAAAGCTGAATTAATGGCAATAAAGGATGAAGACTCTTGCCCAAGTATGACAAATGCAGATGTTGAGTTTCTGGCTTTTGCTATTTCTGAGATAATGACGGAAGAGCAGATTGAGATGATTTCTGAAAATACTGGTGCTGCGGGTGGATGGCGTAATGCCAGTGGAGGCAGTGGAGGCAGTGGAGGCAGTCAAGGGGGTGGTGCCAGATTCAAGCAGAAGGGAGGTGCATTAGGAGCTGCCATTGCTAATTTCTTTCGCTCCTTATGTGGAAGAGCAAGCGCTTATAGGAACACAGCAAACCAAGTAAGTGCCGCAAATGTTGATGCTGTTGCTCGTGCTATTGATAATACTTCTCATGGAGATATCACACGCAATCTTATCGTTGGAATGAGCTCAGCAGGTGCTCTTGGAACAATGCTCACAGGCCAGAATGGAATGGCGACTTTGGCGCTAACTGCACTAAATATTGTTCGTTCTATTCTTCCTACCCCTGGAGAAGTTCTTGCTAATGCATATTCTGGCATTGTTGCCTGGGGGCCCGTTGGAGCGGCTCTAGTTCCTGTTTTAGGAAATCTGGCAATCATTTATGCTTGCTTTATCGCAATAAAGGAGACAAATGCCTTCGTTCTGTCTGGTAGCAGAGAGGGTCTGGTATTCTTAACTAACGCTGACTACAAGGGATTCTTGGTTCAGCTTTCGAAGAGGATTTTTGATGTATTAATGAGAAGCGCAACAGGGTCTATTCAAGCTAGAATGAATCGTAATGCTGGAGTAAGAAGAACTGTTGCAGCAGCTGCAGCTGCAGCTCCTGTGAGGGCAATCGAGGCAGCAGTTGATGCTGCTTTAGCTCAGCCTGGTCTAGCTCCTGTATTTCAAGCAGCGACTGCAACTGCATCTGGAACAGGTCTTTCCGCAGCAGGTGGAGGTGCAGCAGGTCCTTTACCTACAATCACTGAAGAGCAGGCTGAGGAAGCAGCAGATGCGGCAACTGTAGCTGGCGAAGAGGCAGAGAGGCAGTCACAGGCTGCAGGAGAGGGTCCTCAAGGTGGTGCAGCTGCTGCGGCTGAGGAAGAAAACTCTCAAGCGGCAGGGTTTGAAGGTATGAACTTACCACAGGGTAATCAGGCAGAAAGAAATGCTTTCAATTTCAATACTAGGACAACTTCCACACGTATGGGAGCTCCTGTGAATAGAAGTGGTGGTGTTCCTGGTCCTGCTTCTGGAGCGCCAGGTTTATCAGCGGCAGCATTGGCAATGGCTGCTGGTGGGGCGGCAGCGTCTGCTCCTGCTCCTGTCGCAGCAGCTGCCCCTTCAGCTCGTGGAACAAAGCGCACACTAAGTGCCGCGGCTGCTGCTGCTCCCCCTGGTGGTGGCGCTGCCGCCCCTAGAACTAGTGCCTCTAAGCGTGGAAAGAGTGAAGGCGGTGGCAAGGGCAAGTCCAGAAAGCAGCACGGTGGCAGCAGGCGTAGTCAAAAGAAAACAAGAAAGAACCGTAAGTAGAATTAGAATGACGGCGGTAGAGAAAGGTAAGGCATTTGGCTCAGCAAGTACTCTTGTTGCTCAAATGGGCATTCTTCTCGGTATGGTAGTAAGCAATCAATCACAACCGGCGCTCGTCGTTGCTTCCGCCGCGTCAGCCATCAGTGGCTCATTCGGCGATGCTTTTTCCATGTATATTAGCGAAACAACGGCAAAAACCCAGGAACCTCTAGTTCCAGCTGTATCTGTTCTCATAACAAAGCTTGTTATAGGAGCAGTCTATGTAGGTCTCTTCTTTTCTGTGTCAAATAGGGCTGTGTTGATACCAGTGGCAACCTTTTTAACACTAGTCCTTCTATATTACCTGAGTATCATGGCATATCCCGATGATAATACTAAAATCAATACGACTTTCTTACAATACACGGCGCTAACAACCTGCGTTGTCTTCGTCACTTCCTCATTTGGATTTATGATTAAGAAGTCTTTTTAGGCGCCAGTCTTTTTAGGTGCCAGTCTTTTTAGGCGCCAGTCTTTTTAGGTGCCAGTCTTTTTAGGCGCCAGTCTTTTTAGAGCCACGCAGTTTTCGTGTTTTACGACACGTCTTTGCCCTCTTCTTTTTGCCACATCCGCTCCGATGATTAACCAACTTTTTACACAGACTTTGGAACTCGTCCTTATTGACTAATTCCAAGCTCCGTTCCATACAACATCTAATACGCCACAACTCGCGTATCAGACTTGTCCGCTTTTCCAAGGCGCTTTCTTGGAAGGAACATCCCATCCAAGCATCTCGCCATTCCTTCGGCAAGACAGGTCCAACCGATTTCCAGAAATCCACATATTTATTGAAGCGCTCATCAGCGTTCATCATATTCCACCGATTCTTATCCTTTTCACACAGCACGGATTCCTTTGCGGGACATCCTTCCATGGGCAACGATTTAGAGAAACGGGAATACGGATGATTCTCAGCGACACTAAATAAGAAATCCCAACCTTCAAATTCTACTCGCATACATCCTTGTGACACACGTTCTTCATAAATCGCCTTGACTGTGTCAAAGGATGGATTTGGCTCATTGAGCAGTCCTTGGCCGCGCAATTTATCATTCACCTTATTGTGAATACGCCAGAGCCATTTTGTTAGACTCGCCCTAGACTTCAAGTCAATGGGGTCGGCATCCATGTATTCCGTGAGGGAAGCGCGACAGAATTTACACGGGAGGACGAAGGGGATGAGCTCAAAGAATTTGCCGACCGCCTTGGACCGCGATGGCTCATAGGTGAATGTTATGAGATGTAGGAGCTTCCATCCTGATGGACCCCAGAACTTCGTGTCCATTTACTCTTACATGATATAATTTCCATTTTTCACAAAAAAATGGAAATTATGACGGGATTGTATTACAAGCCTAGCGGCCTCAACGGCCTCAACGGCCGTATCTCCCTTTGGTCGTTATCGACCGTTTCAACGGCCGTAAGGGGTCATGTTCAGAGGAGACAGGAAGGGACGTACCGTGTCATTATACTGGGGGTCAGCCTTACACTTTACCTTGGTAGTCGGGCAAACCGTTCTAGGGCAGGGGGCGGGAGCAGGGCACGCCACCTGAGGAGGGCACGTCACCGTGGGACAACGAGGGCGAGGGCAGGGAGGACACTCACCAGCATCCTTCTTACATGCCGAGTTATCAATAATGACAGGCTGCTGCTTAGGAATGCTGGCCTTTAGAACATATTTGCTGAGGTCGGGAACAGGTGGACACTCAGTCTTTAACATATAGTTGGTCATGTCAGGGGCAGCAGGGCAAGGAGGAATACTGGACTTTAGCACATACTTGCTTAAATCAGGTGCCTTACACGGGGGGCAGATTAGACGCGCCATTCCCTTAGGGGTACAACCGCATTTAGACGCCCTCTTATTACACTTTGAGCACTGAGGAACACCGCTCATTCCTTCTTCTGTAAAACCCTCCAGGGATGAGCCACCCAGGTATTTTCCTAGACCGAAGCCAACCCCTAGGATTAGCACGGCTAAGGCAAGAAGTATTCTGGGAGTTAATTTAAACGGAATAACTGAGGCCATTCCTCTTCTACTTATGAGCAACTATTAGCTTTGCTTAGCTTCGCTTAGCTCCGCCAACCTCTCCAAGAAACCGGAGGACATCCCATCTGCTCTGGTATAGCAGGGTCAGCATTCGTCGCTAAGCGAGAGCATATCATTTTGGCATGTCCTCTCCAACTGTAGCCGGCACTGACATGCGCACCCTTTTCCAAACATCCGTAATCAGAAGGATTCATTCCAGCCCTCTTTATAGCATCAGTTATAGCCTCGGCACGCGCCTTCCAATCAAATGAACCAACCTTTCCTCCTGAGACGGATGGCGGACGCACCGAAGGTTGCTCACCATTCTCAAATCCATCTAGCTCTCGTACTGTGTTGTCAAAATCCCCTCTAGCTCCCTCAGTTCCAGGATGTAGCTTTGAGCTGGCATACGCCTTTGCGTATGATGCCAGGGCCCTCTGCTTCTTCACATCATTGTCGCTCGTATATGAGACTGTCACGTTATAAGACAAGCCTTTCAGCATATCCTTAGTGTACCTCTCAAAGAGTGCCGCAGCCACCTCAGCACCTGAGGCATCACCCACATCATACGCATTAAAGAGATTGCTGAGTGAGCCATATCCAGATGATGATAAGAGACCGCCGATACCTGCCGATGTATCACCAAGAGCGGGTAGGAAATTGTTGTAATCCTTTTTCTTAATGGGAATATCCTTCTCAGCCATTGAGCCATTTCCAATCTTGGTTAACAAATCGGAGACTGTCTGGTTAATCTTTGTAAAGATGTTCACCCTTGCGTTAATGACAGGGTCGGTGGTTCCACTCGCTTGAAGACGTAAAATCTCGGCACCAATTGCTGTGCTTAGAAGCTTGAGCTGTGTCAGAGTAATGGGCTCAGTGTCTTCAGAATATCCAGAGCCATTCGGGTCGGCAAACCCTTCAACTTTGACCTCAGCCCCTACCTGTGAATATCGCTCAGTCGTAGGAGGTACCAGCTCAACATTCGCCAGATTTCTGTAGGTGCGCTGGATATATCGGAGATTTGCCCCAATATCACTTAGCTCCTGAATGCTAATTTGCGCGGGGATGCCCTCGTTGTTTTTGAGGACCGTTAGTTCATCCTTGACTCGCTGATAATCACCTAAGAATCGTGTTAAAGGGAGTTTGATAGTGGGGTCTGACATGTCCTTCATATGCGGATACTCATTCTTATAGAAACCATCCATATCACCCTTTAACACAGATAACATGGCGGTTGAACTCTTTTCCATAGCAGGGTCAGTCTGCGGAAGGGCATTTACGGAAGCTAGACCATTTATAGGGGCTGAGGGTAAGTCTGCCACACCACTAACGCCTGACACCGTTTGTTTCTTTGTCAGCGACATAGGAGAAGGCATTTCTTTAATTACATTATTTACCACGAAACCGTCTGTTAGCCCTTTGGACAGAGGCCACAGCGTACATGTATTGACAACTATGGCAAGTGTCAAGAAAACAAATGCCATAACAATTAAGAGACCATATCCCTTGAGTCCCATCTAACATATACCTCTCTTTACTACGGTATAGACAAGCTTGTAAACAGTTCCTACGGTATAGAGCAACCATAGCAAGGAACAGAATCCTTGCGTATATAATCGTCGGGGTTCTTTCCAGGAATATACTTCATGAAATCTGCCCCCTGTTTGGAAGAAAAGCTGTCAATACAAGACTCATCCATAACACTGTCGCCCCCGTATAAATCATTGTATTTCCCATTTAATAATTCTTTCCTAACGGCATTCTTCACATCCGCCATCATGTCAGCGCGCATGTTACGATAGTATTTGTCCTTTGTTGAATAATCATCATCGTCCTCTTCCTCTTCCTCCTCTTTCTTAGAAGCACTAGAGCCTAGTAAGGCTAGTAAATCAGAGAAACTTAGTAATATGTTTCCTGATGCGTCGGCGCCAGAGGCATCCTTGAAGTTATAGAAACTCTCATTAATACATACCTGTCCTAGAAAGAGGACGACCAGAAGGCCTATAAATACCATAGTAGTGTGGTCCATCTGTTCTTAGACTAAAAATGAAATGGCGACAACCCCTTTTACACAGGTCCAACGAATGCTAATTAGACATACGGTAGATACGGCAATTGAAGTAGGTGTTGATGAGGCGGGACGAGGACCTCTTTGGGGCCCCTTGTATGCCGGCGCTGTCATATGGACGCATGAGATGAGTCAGGAGCAAGAAGAGCTATCAAAACTCATTAAAGATTCTAAGAAACTCTCGGAAAAGCGCCGGAATTATATCGCCGAGCATATCAAGAATCTCGCTCTAGATTGGTCTACTGGCGTCGTTACTGCCGCTGAGATTGATGAGTTTGGAATGACGAAGGCGAATCAACTCGCTTTTACGAGAGCATTAGATGGACTCTCTATTACACCAGAGCGCATCATTATAGATGGTTGTCTTTCAATTACCACACATCCTTGGTCATTTGTAGAGCAAGTTGTTGAGCCGGAAGCAGATGGAAAGTATGTTGCCGTTGCTGCCGCTTCCATTATAGCTAAGGTAGAGCATGATGATTGGGTTAAGGAGTTCTGTGAGCTCAATGAGAATATTGCTGAGAGATATGATTTGCTTAGTTGTAAGGGATATGGAACAAAGAAGCATCGTGAAGGAATCCTGGAATTTGGTCCGCACGAGTTTCACCGCAGGCTCTTCTTGCGGAAGTTGCTTGGTCCTGTTTCCGTAGGAAGAGAAATCTTAGAATGTGAAACACCCTAAGAATACTCTTATTTATATAATACTTTAGATAGCCTTTGCCGTAAGTTTACCGAAGGTTACTTCCTACGTAAGTTTACTTGCGGTTCTTGCGGCTGTTCTTGCGGTTCTTGCGAGTGTTCTTGCGGCTATTCTTGCGGTTCTTGCGGGTGTCCTTGCGAGATGCCATCTTATATTAGTTATTACGATTTTTTATTAGTTCTAAAAGGACAGCAATATCTTCTGCCTGTTGCTGGAGGCCGACCGAGCCATGGACGAAATGTCCCTGGCCTCCTTCAATGGCTAATAACTGACGCGCTGCGTTTTTTCCCTGGCTTGTTGAGCACCGTACAATCCACTTCGCTGATTCATAGGCAAAGACCTGAGAGTCATTCAATCCTGTTCGGACGATTTGACAGATTCGTAATCCTTCCTTCGGTAAAGTCTCCATCGGAGACCATTTGAGCATTCCCGCAAAATCAGAAAGGCGCATCGCCGGAAGTCCAAACTCATCCGTTTCCAAGAATGTTAGAGGAAGAGAATGATTTGTTGTAGTGCGTAAAACATCCAAATACGGAACCTCCATGTATGCCCCACCAAACAACTCTCCGCTCGGATATCTTGAGCAGAGTCCGCCTACCCAGAGACCTCCTGCCGAGCGTCCATAGATAACAGTGCGTGATGCTGGCATATGACAGAGGCGACGTGCTTCTCTAACAACTGCCTCGGCATCCTCTAAGACACGTAGGCGACCTCCTAGACGTCCAGCATCCTCCCATTCTGGTGTATGGTCGCCACCACCACGGTATAGAGGAAAGCAGATAGCCCATCCTTCGCTCAATAAGGGGAGCCAACGCGCCGTTGAAAACGTGCTAAAGATTCCATAGGCTGAATATGCCGCTATGAATAAACCTCTAGGCTTTCCCTTGAGCCCAACCATATAAAACGGCACATCCGTTCCATCCGCTGATTTAACGAAATGTCCCAGAATCTCTGGTGCCCTTGGAATTGGCCCCTTTTCAAGATTAACCCAAACAACCTTTACACCAGGAACCGTTATGCGCATCCAATTAGACTCCCATGGGTCTATGAGCAAATTTCCAACGCCCTTCCACATTATACGAGGCTCTCCCTCGCTCAACTTCCACAGAGTCCGTTTCCCGTAGAAACGCGTTATCAATAGATTACGCCCCGTATCAAGTATCTCAGGGCTATCATGTGTAAAAGAAGGGAACATATATTTTGCCTTTTTTAGTCCCGCTGACACAGACCAGCCATTCCTCCAATACAAATACTCATCCGCCCGAGAGCCAAGAACAAATCGCCGACTCTCGCCTGACACTGATTCAAGCGCCTTTGATTCGGCAGCAATCTGAAAGACATCTTGTTTCGGCCCAGATTGACGCCTTAAGAAGAGACAATCATCTCCTCTCACAAGCTCTAAATTGTATCGAAAATCCTTCTCTTCGTATTCTGCCCTTGGTTCTTTTCCTGAATCAGCAAGCCAAGAAACAAGCTTGTAATATACCAACTTATTCTTTGCCTCTATGCTGTAGCAGCGGTCGCCGAAGACACCCACATATGGACTCATCCCCTTCTTTTCCCAAAGCGCCACCTTAGAGCCAGCCTTATATGCCGCTACCACGTAATTCTCGGCTCCAACAACACTGCTGTCCTCATAGGCAACATACACACAATCTCCTTTTACACAGATATCAGAAACTTCTCGCACATCATTCTCGCCCTTCCAACGCCAACAATACGCCATTGTTCCAATATGGCCGATTTCCACATTTCCTGCCGAAGCAGAAAATCTCATCTGTTTTCCTACAGCCGTAGCCTTGGCGATTTGCTTTCGTATTTTCGGTATGCCGCTTGCCTTTGCCACAGCCCCTTTCCAGATTTCTTGTGATTTGTGTAAAAAGGATTCCCATCGGTCTCCCTTCATGGGCTCCATCCACGCCAAGTCATCAGTCCAGGTTATTCCCTGGACGGTTCTTTTCGAGTCCATTTTACTTATTCGTGATATTTTCTTAGCGACATTATGGTCTAAACTACTTGCTCTTCTAAACCTAAGATGAAAACAGTAGTGTTATATAATAAGGCAAATGAGTTTGGGCTACGTCAGGATGCCCTTCTCATCCAGGCAAGTATTCCATGTGAGCTCAGAGACCCTCTGGAGCCAGCAGTGCCATGTGATTTCGCGATTCATCTGGAAGTGCCGTATTATGGATGGATGGCCTTTGCCCGTGTGAATGCCTTTGTTGTTAATCCAGAATGGTGGGAGGAGGCGTGGAATCCCTATCTGAAGCGGGCTGATTACCTCTTCTTCAAGTGCCAGGCGGACATGGACAGATTTTTAGAGGCATATGCCGCAAAGGAGGGGAATCCGTATGAGGGTAAGGCAGTCTTACTTCCCTGGTGTTGCTTGCCTTCGGCTGTAACAGATGTAAAGGCGGCACCTGAGTGGCTGTGGCTTCTCGGTGGCTCTGTAAATAAGAGGGAGGCGGCGCTCAAGATTCTTCCTCAATGGAAGACCGAGTGGCCTGCCCTCCTTGTATATACTACCAGCCCTCTTGCGCTTAACACACCTCTAGCTGCCAATGTTACACTTCGCGTGGAAGATTTGACGCCCAAGAAGCGTCAGACTCTTCAGGCGACTAGTCCGTGCCATCTCATTTTTAGCGCATCAGAGGCGCTCTCTATGTCGGCTATGGAGGGAGAGTCATGTGGTGCTTTTTTACTAGGAAATTCCCTACCTACCTACGTTGAGAACTTTGGTTCGGCAGAAGCGAAATATGTCCATTTAACACCATCCACTCTTGAGCCCTATAAGGCTGGAGTAAAGGACACCTTTGCTCAGATAGAGCAGCATTTAGAGGCGGGTATTCAGGCTGTAACGGGCTCTTTCAAAAAGGCGGCAATAGAGAAATCTGCCCACCGTCTACGCACCTTCAAGGCAGCTCTCCAGAAGGTTGTGCCTTTGGCTTCAGCAGAATGGAAACCCATGCGCTTTTTGAGCGATGAGGAGCTTCCCAAGATTTCTGTGGTTACCCTCACGTATAATAGAAAGAAGTTTCTCGACCTCGCCTTCCATAATCTCCTTTCCACAGATTATCCCAAGGATAAGATTGAGTGGGTTATCGTGGATGATTCTGACGA
>Ga0209246_10001252_pt1 | contig 10120 bp, 20 predicted proteins | sample LauGreSpBDMM15SN_2_FD_187560 | JGI IMG/M metagenome (GOLD analysis project Ga0209246, IMG submission 187560) | Freshwater lake microbial communities from Lake Michigan, USA - Sp13.BD.MM15.SN (SPAdes) (version 2) | ecosystem: Environmental > Aquatic > Freshwater > Lake | place: Lake Michigan...
ATATGAGAATTAAAGCGCCTGAGTTATTCGACATCGACGCGTTCGACTTTCCAACACTAACGCATTGCGACAAACACGATGTGAAATGGATTGACGGAAAGAGCAAACTAAACATCGGTAAGTTATCAATCTTTCACGGACACGAATTTGGAAAGCAATTCCTACCTTCGGTTAACGTAGCGCGTGGGTTGTTTATGAAGACAAAAGTAAGCGCGCTTTGCGGACATCATCACCAGACAGCAGAACACAACGAGCGCGACGCTAACGGTAAGTTTATTACTTGTTGGGGTGTTGGTTGCTTATCTGAATTATCTCCTGACTACAACCCTTATTCGAAGTACAATCACGGGTTCGCAATAGTCGAGAAAGGTATCAATGGAAACTACAGCGTAAAGAACCACAGAATACACGAAGGAAAAATACTATGAACAGAAATATACTCGCAGCATTACTGTTGTTTTTTGGAACTTCAATCCTTTGGTTGCTACTTTGCTGGCATTGGTGGGGAAAGAAAGATTCAAAAGACTTACACGTTGAACTTCAAAAACAAGATAGCGTTATCAATTACAACGCAGGGGAATACCAGATGCTACTTGAAGAACAATTAGAACTACAAGAACAAATTGCTTACTATGAAAATGCTCAACTTACAGCCAAAACCACCTATAAAAGAAATCGTTCTGCTATTGTTATTCGAGATACTATTACTCGCGTTGATGTTATCCGTTTGGTGAACTCATGCGATAGCGTTATTGCTTCCGATTCGCTCGTTATTGACAATCTCAAAGAACAATTAAACATCGAAGAACAAAAGATTGACAACTTGCAAGAAGTCGTTGGAGCTTATGAACAAAAGACGGTGTTGTTGAGCGAAGAAATAAACACTTTGAATGCTGATAAAAAGAAATTGGAGAAACAAAAAAAGCGCAGAAACCGCGCCTTAGTTGTTAGTTCGTCCGTCGCTATTTTGTCGACGTTTGTTCTGTCAATTTTACTTTAGATTCTTCAACGAAGAACTTCAAAGAGAACTGGATAGCTTCGCTTAAAAAAGTGTTGCGACTATTCTCTCCACGTTTCTCGTCTATCTCGTTCCACAGGTCTTTGTGTAAGTACACGCAAATTCCTTTTTTAGTTTTGCTCTGCGCCATTTTCTTCTTTTGTTTTAGTCATCATTGAACCAATCATAAGCGCAAGATAGATTTTCTCTTTTGCGTTCAAGTCTTTCCGCTGTGAAAGTTCCAGAAGAATATCTCCGAGAATCTTTCCTTGTTGGAAGTAGGTTGCGATTGAATTAACGATTTCTCGTTCGCGCTCGTATGTCATTTTGAGCGTTTCGTAAAGTGGTGTTTGTTTCATTATGCTAAATTATTAAATTGTTTTTATCCGACAACGTATTGTCCATAACTTGGATTGAGTTCGAAGTACATACGCATCATTATAGCGTCGGCAACGTCTGGACTGATTCCTTCGCGGTTCTTGATTACGTCCTTCGGAGTTACCATAAGTTTTCCGTCAACGTCTGCGCGGTGTCGTTTAATCATTTCAAGCTCACGAACTATCTGTTCTTTGCGTGTACTGGATAAGATAGTGACCTTGTTTTCTTCGACGTACTGAGCGAGTTTGTAGTAACATTCGCTTTTTAAGTTTTGGTATTGCGGATGCTTTGGTTTAGATCCATTTTGAAAACCTACGCACTTCAAATAATCAACCGCTCCCGCGCCAATTCCATCTTCATCTGCGATAACATTTTGAAGAAGAATTGAGTGGTCTTTCATTACAACACGAATCTTGTTCACCACTTCGTCAATAGCGGCTCTATTCAACTCAATAATGTCAATGATAGTTAGACCTTCCCAAACGCAGATAATCGTTCTATCCTTACCGAAACGCGCAATGTCGGCTGTGATATATTTCTTGCCTTCGTTTATTACTTCGTTCCTAAACATTCGAAGCAAGTTCTCCGTTTGAAACAACTTGTCGCTATCATCGTCGAACTCCCAGTTACCTTCCAAAAGTCTTTTGCGGTCGTATTCGGGAAGGCGACGCAACGATTCAATGTAAGCAACAGGAAGGAAGGGATTGTCTTGCGGTAACGCTTGCACGAACGCGCGGTGTGAAGGCAATTCGTTGCGGTTGTTCTTCATGTAGAACTCGTTATACAACCAACCCTTCGAAGGATTACAGGACAAGAAGCCTTTCGGAATAAGACCGAACTCGTTCAATTTGTAACGGCAACGAGAGTGAACAATGCTGACCGCCTTTGCGGTTACTTCGGAACATTCGTCAATGAAGTAGTCTGTGATTTCTAACGATCCAAGTTGGTCGAAGTTGGGGTTTGAGGGATAAGTGAACAGGTCTTTTAGGACAATTTCGCTTCCGTTAAAAAACTTAATTATGTTTGATTGCCCGTTGAAAGTGTAGTGTTTGTCTGCAACTAAACCAAAGTCTTGCGCTGTTTCAAAGAACGTGTTTAACGTCGTCTTTTTTAACGTGTCTAATTTGCTTCGTCCAATAAGAGAACGCGTCCCTGCGTACTTCAAACGGCGTTGAATCTGCCACATACAACCGAACTTCGTCTTGCCACCACCTGCCGCGCCACCGTATAATAACTGTTCAACGATGCTGTCGGTATTCAAGTAGTTCAACGCTTCAACTTGACGCGGCAGGTATTCGGGTTTATATGGTTGCATTAAAATAGTTTTAGTTGTAGTTTTTCTAACCTGTCCATTTCAGCAATTACCTTGAAAATTTCATAGGCTACTTGTGGAACGATTGCATTGCCGTAACCCTTTATTGATTCTTGTCGCCATTTAGGAAAGGTAATTCCGTCCAGTTCGGTGGGAATCCCATCATCTCCGCCACAAATCGGGGATTGAGTTGGGAATCTTTCGAATGATAGTTCTTCTCTCCCTCTTCCATTTGACAATAAATTGATTTCATTGATACTCTTCTCGTTGGAAAATTGTCCAATGAGTTCGGAGGATACGCTCCCTTTGAGTCGCTCACTGTTGGAGTTGAAAGAAGCCCCATGCTCAACATTCTCGGAAGTGTCATTGAGTACATTGATCCCTCTTTTACTTGGCTGCTCTTCATTGTTGCACTCGCATTCGTGCTGTCGAATACTGTCGGAGTTGGTAGCAGTCCCAAACTCGCTTTCCCACTCAACATTGATGCTGTTCCGTCCGACCTCTTCTGACCTTTCCAATCTCCCGCTATTGGAGTAGGTAGCATTGTAAGCGACGAACCAAACTCTATCTCTTCGGTGTGGCGCACCGACGGAACAAGCTGGCAATAATATCGGTTGTACGGTGTACCCTTGATTTTCCAAGTCAGTACACACTTCTTCGAAGACCACTCCCCCGTTCCAATTAGTAAGTCCACGAACATTTTCGCCCACAACGTAGGTTGGCTTAATCTCTGAAATGACTCTGAGCATATGCGGCCAGAGGTGTCGCTCGTCCTCTTTCCCAAGTCGCTTACCTGCACTTGAGTAGGGTTGGCAAGGAAATCCGCCTGTGAGTATGTCAATTGCTCCTCTGTGAATAGAGAAATCTGTCTTTGTGATGTCTTCATAACTGATTGAGTTTGGAAAATAATGACTTAAAACTTTGCGTGGAAAAGGCATCCATTCGCAGTGAAATATGTTATCCCACTCCATCCATTCAGCAGCTAAATCAAAGCCACCTATTCCGCTAAACAACGAGCCGTGATTCATTGCTTCGACAAGTATAATTTGTACAACTCACGCATTCCTTCAAAGCGAATTGATTCCTTCAGCAACATTCTTTTTCTGTCGCTCATTCGCTCAACCATTGACTGAACGAGCTGTTGTTCGAAATAAATGTTCTTCTTCGCGTTCGCTTTGCACAGTCGGTATTCTTCTTCCGTGAAGGTGTCAGCGTTTATCTGTTTGCTTTCTTCCAACCACCTCATCAAAGACACCGCACGAATTTCAATTACTGTGTACTTTCCTTTTTTATAGTTGTGCAAATCTTCTGCTAACATTCTTCTCCAGCTATCGTCGTTTATCGCCATTTCTTTTTCTTTTAGTTGTTTTGATTCTTGTTCTTTTGCTTCCGCGATTTCATTTTGAATTTGCAGGTTGGCCTTGTCGCGGTGTGGTTTGTAGTGCGTCAACACGTCACCAATAAACACTACGCTCAATGCTCCAAAATGTTCGCATTTCTTTGACAGTTCATTCGCAGCGTTTAGTTCGAACGCTAAGTTGAAGTGTTCGAATGTAACCCAACGAAAGTGCTTACCTATAAACTCATGCAACATTTGCAACAGTTGCGCTTCGGGTAACGCGATGCCGTACATAGCGCACACCTTTGAGCAAAGTTTAACGAACGCAGGTAGTTCGTAATCGGCAACGAACGCGCTTTCACGCTCCGCACGATCAACCCTTTGTGTAATGCTGAGCGTCGTTGAAGATGCGTTGCGCAGCATCGGAATCGAATTTTCCATTTTTGATTTTTGTTGTTTGGTTTGTAGTTACAAAAGTAGACAAGTCCCATTTACGAACGGCAGCCTTCCAGTCTTTCATTTGATTCCTTCCGACCTTCCAACCGTTCGCTTCGTAGTGAGCGTGGAATTTCTCTGTGAACTTCAGCGCGTCGTCGTTGCTTAGTTTCTCGCAAGCGTATTCAAATATCTCGACAACCGTTGGTTTCTTAAATGGCGACTTCTTTTCTTTTGCTATTAGCGTAGATGCTGTTGGAACGGACAAGCGAATAAGTATGTCGTTTATCTTTTGTTCCTGTTCCTTCATTGCTGATTCGAGAATCTCAATTCTCTTTTTGAGTTGTAGTATTAACATCATTTTATTTTTAGTTTAGTCCCACCCTTCGCCTTTTGCATCGTCGTCTGCGTCGTCCCAGTCTTGACAATCGAAGCACACTTTAATTTCTCCGTCGTCGTCGACGAGCTGATACGCATCGTCCCAATCGGCAAGTTGTTGGTCGCGCAATACTTCGTCTACGCGTTCTCCGAGTTCTTTGCTTTCGCAGTTCGGACAAAAGATAAGTTCTGATTTCATTTTTTTAGTTGTTTTTTAAGTTTGATTTCTTTTTGATGTTCTAAATGCTCGACAAATTTAGTATAAAACTTCATTGGTTTAGCATAACCCATATCATTTAAGATGTAACAGATTCTTTCGACGTTGGCTGCGTAGTTCTTATCACACTCAATCTGCCAGCTTACTTGCTTCACTCCGTGCATAACCGTCGCGTGGTCTTTGCCGTAATGCTTCCCGATTGATTCATAGCTTTGCAGGTAGCAAGGACGAATAAGAAAGAATATCACTTGTCGTGCCGTTACAATCTCACGTCGTCGCGTTGGTGTGTACAATTGCTGCGAAGGTATTCCCAATACGCTGCAAGTAATGTCTTCCAATGCTGACCAAAACATTTCACGTTCATTCTCCAGTTCCTGCTGAATCTTTATTTGCTGCGTCGTTAATCTTTCGTATCGTGGCGTTAGCATGAGCCACAATGTTTCGAAGCGTTCCATGTGTCTAAAAGGAATCATGTCAATCATCTCTTGTCTAATCTGCTCGTTAGTCATTTTCTTCGTTTATTAATTTGGTTGGTGTAAAGGTGCTGAATACTTCTTCGCGAGAAAGACCTGTGTGAAGGCAAATGTTGTTGAAGTCTTTGATTCTCATTCGCTCTGGATGCGTAACGTAAAGCCTTGCCGTTGGATCGCTAATTCTAAGAACATTCTTGAAGTTAGCCATTGTCTTGAAGTTTATCTTGACAAGGCGACCGAACGGAGTTTTATAAATTGCTTTATTCATTTCTTCAATAGTGGTTTAATCAACTGCTCTTTCTTCTTGTTGTCGTCGTGGTTCGTTCCTCTCAACTCAACGTTGTGTTGCTTAACCAAACGTGCAATGCGTGTGATGTTGTCCGCGCTGACGTACTTTCCGCTTTCATACATAGCAAAGAAGTTGCTTGTTATATCTTTGCGTTCGTCGAATTGTTGTTCCCAAACTTTCACGCAAAGCGCTTTATTATTGTTGCGGAGAAATTTGTACTTCTTCAGTAGTTTCTCAACGCGGTTTTCAAGTGTTACTAATTTTTTCATTGTGTTTTGATTGTATGGTTTTTGAAATTAGAGAGGGTATATTTCAACCCTCTCATATTAATTTAGAACGGCATATCGTCCGTGTCGTCCGTGTCGTCCGTTGACTGAACTAAACCGCTTTGTTCCAACATTGCCTTCGCTTTGTTCATTTGATCCGCAGCGCGGTCTAAACGTTGGCTAAATTCAGCAGAAGAACTCACTTTGTTTTGTAGCCACTCTGGAAGCATCTTAAAACGAAGGTCGAAGTCTTCGCTGTCATAGTCTAAAAGAAACGCGCTGTTAACTTGTGGTGGGCAAACCATTCCTTTAGCAAGTGGTGAAGCTCCTTTCAAGTCTGCATAAGTGCGTCCTGTGTTTGCGGTGCGGTGCATTACGCTCACCATTGCTTCTTTACCTAACAAAGTACCAATGTCGAATTTAGACGCGTCAGAATCGCTCATTGACTTTCCTAACCACGATTGAACGAAGGCGCGTAACCCACTCTTTTCGTGCATCGACAAAGTAAAGTCGCGACCAATTGAGAACGGTTGTTCGCCTTTGCCGAAGTCAGCGGTTTCAAGTGGTAGTTCGAACACCAGACGAACCTTGTTAACGAGTTTCTCTTCGCCTTGATAGGTGTCGACTATCGTTCCGATGTGAATGATTTGGTAGCAGCGTGCTACGTGTGTTCCTGCGGGTACTGTTTGACCGCCTGTGCTGTTTGTTTGTTGGGCAATTATGCTCATGTTGTTGTTTATTTGGTTGTTATTAAATGAATTCAAATATGTTTCGAACTTTATAGCGAGTTCGTGGTCGCTTTCGATGTGTCGCAACTGGCTGTCGTGAATGTCCGACTGCTCGTTGATTCGCTTGAAGTAACCCATTATACTTTTTCGTCAAACATTTCTGTGTCAAAGTGAAATGATATTCCGTCCTTTTCAAGTCTTACAAACTCAAGGTCGAAGTTTGGTTCATCTTTTCTCCAGAAGCGACCACGCAAATGAATGGTGTACATATTGTCTTGATCGTCAATAAATACAAGGTGTTGTTTTTCATCAACGTCAAACCATCCTGTTTCTTCTTCGTGGTAGTTTAAAGCAATTGATTTGATTCTTTCGTTGAGCGTGTTCATATCGTCTTTGGTAAAGCAATAAGAAACGCGTGGGCAATAAAATGATTTCATAGTTATTTGATTTTAGTGATTACAAATGTATTCAATTAAGTTGTCGTTCCAACGCGCTTCTGAAAGTTTTTGACATTTCTCGATGTTGTCAGCGACCTCGTTGTGTGTTAGGTTGTAAGCGTTCGCTGAGGAATAAACGCAAACAAAGTTAGATTTCTTGGTTTGGTTCTGGTAGTTCTTTCCAAGATGCTGAATCAAGTTTGTTGAGTAGTGGTTCAAGTTCGTCAATTCGACTTTGTACAAACGTATCCCAAGCCAATGTTCCATTTCTCTTATTACCCCAATTATTTTGTGCTTGAAGAATTGCGTCAACGATAAGGAACACATCTTGTTCGAATAATAATGGAGTGACATAAAGGTTTTTTTCATTGTTCATTTGATTTGTTGGTTTTAGATTTCTTTTGTTTCTAAGATTGTTGTTGTTGGTGTGAACGTAGCAGCCTTTTCAAATTCTTCTTTGGCTTCTTCGTATGTCTTTTTGTTGGCAACGTAAAGTCCGTCAACTCTAACCCAATAGATTGTTTCGTTGTACTTTACTTCTTCGATTAGTTCTACTTTCATTTGTTTGTTGTGTTTGGGGTTTGTTCTAAGATTCTTGTTTGTTCGTCAATCGTTCCTGCGATTAACATTCCTGCGAATAGTATCGCGATGTAGAGTAGTGTTTTTTTCATTGTATTAAGAGTATTGAACGATTTCGATTTCTATCTCTGGCTTATTGCCTTCGCAAGATGCGTAGTACATATCCTCGCGTACTTCAAGTGAAAGGTCAGAAGCGTGTTCCATTAAGCAATTGATTGCTTTGTTCTCGTCATTGAATTCGTAAGACCAATTTGTTGTTACTTGTCCTGCGATGTTTGTTGTTTTTGTTACTTGATACATAGCTTTGATTTTTATTTGGTTTTAAGTAAATTGATTTGAACATCTATAAGTTCTATTTCAATAAGTAGCATTTGCTGAAGAGAAGTAAATGAAATGCGATTTAACGCATCTTGACATTTCTCTTTTTCTAATTGAAGTTCTTGAATCTTTTCAGAGATGAAAGATTTTGATTGTGGTGTTAATTGCTCCATAATTGTTTTGTTTTTGTGTATCTTTGTTTGTTGAGTACAAATCTATACTAAACTTTTGAATACACAACAAAAAAATGAAAATAAATTGAAAATAATTTCTAACTGATTGAAAATGAACGTGAAAACTTTTAAGAAAACGTATAAAAAAAGTGTTGTGAAGCGTAAAGCAACACCTGAAAGTGAATCCAACCAACAAGAAATAGTAATTAAGTACCTTCGTTTAGCATATCCTGACGCGTTGTATTGCGCTTCCGCAGGTGGAATGAGAACGAGTTACCTGCAGGCAATCAAAATGAAGCGTACTGGATACGTGAAAGGCTTTCCCGACTTATTCATCTACGAACCACGCGGATCGTTCTTTGGTCTTGCAATCGAAATGAAGAAAGAGAAAGGTGGTGTCGCATCACCAGAACAGAAGCGGTGGCAGGAACAATTGCGAAACAGAGGCTATGCTTCGTATATTTGTAAGGGAAACGAGGAAGCAATCAAAGTAATCGACGAATACTTCAATGAGTGACACTTGAACATTACATAGACGGAAACTATAAAAAGTTCAAAGAACTTGCGAAAAACATTTCGCGAGGCGAGGACTACTACGAAGATTTGCTTCATGATTCTTTGCTGTCTATGTTTGGTTCGAAGCACATCGAGAATCTAATCGACACAGGCGACTTCGAGTTCTATCTTATTCGCGTTATGTATCTTGCCGTTAACTCACCAACGTCGCCATTTTACCGCCAAACGATTGCGTGGAACAGAAACAGACGCGACTTTAAGGAATACGCGCACGAAGTTGACAAGACGTGGTTAGGCGCACGAATGACAAACGAGCAACTGGATATCCTCATAAGTAGATTAACTGAGTTTGAAAGACTAATCTTCCAAGAATACATCTTCGAAGGTTTTACCTACCGAGAATTTTCCAAACAAACAGGAATACCAACGGTCTTTCTTTACCGCACAATAGATTCAATTAAAACTAAAATACGAGCCAATGTTATTCGCAAAATCAAATGAGTACAAAAGACGACTTGAAATTTGTCGCACCTGTAAATTCTTCGAACCTTCAACGCAGTCCTGCGGACCATTGATTGTGGGTGAAGAAGTAGAAACCGAAGTGTTGTTTCGCAAGAAGTCGATTAAGTTATGCGGTTGCGTTATGCCTATCAAAGCAAAGCTCGCGTTCGCTTCATGTCCCGCGTCGAAATGGAACGGTGTCTTGTCGTTAGAAGAACAGATAGAGTTCAAACGATTCTTGCTCGATATGAAGGCGCAAGGACGTTTGGAGCAGAAAGATATGCTTCGCTTCTATTCGTTTAAGGACAAAGCCACAGGAGCGTTCAACGAGCGTTCTACTTGTCCGCCCTGCGTCAAGAAAGACATCAATACGTTTTTAGAATCGATGAAGGACGTTGATGTTGATTTGAACAATTAGAAACTTAAAACTATTCAGGCAACTTTTGGAAGTACAAACGTATATTTGTATAGTCAAGTATTAATTAGCATTACCCCCTTTTGTTTGGTACTTGACGGCACGAAACAATTGGGGGTATATTTTTTATCGTCGGGAGTATTGAACGGCAGGGTAAAAGATGAATAAGGGCAACTGTGGGATTGTGTTATTAGCCCAATGGTATGACAAAGGAATAAGCCATACGACACACGGAGAGGCACTTCTTCGAAAGATAGATTCCAGACTAACGGACATTGCTGTTCACGTTAGGACACGAAAGCGAAAAGACTCATTCGACAGAGTGATTACATCGCAAAAGTGAGCGTCCAACACTTTGAGAAATCTTAG
>Ga0209246_10001256_pt1 | contig 10109 bp, 7 predicted proteins | sample LauGreSpBDMM15SN_2_FD_187560 | JGI IMG/M metagenome (GOLD analysis project Ga0209246, IMG submission 187560) | Freshwater lake microbial communities from Lake Michigan, USA - Sp13.BD.MM15.SN (SPAdes) (version 2) | ecosystem: Environmental > Aquatic > Freshwater > Lake | place: Lake Michigan, USA...
AAGCCAATGCGAGCCTTTCCTTGGCTATCGGGGAGTCGTTTTCGAGGCGTGGCGCATGGGGTCCTGCCCGATATTGACCGCTTGATACGCCCTTTGTTCCAACGGGTGGCGCTATCCTATTGATTTGATTGATAAATAAAACGGCCCGCCGAGTGGCGGGCCGTGAGGGAGGGGCTCTGGGGGGTTACCGCTTCTTCTTGGCGGTCAGTTTTGGTGGCTCCGGGATCTCGTACTGTTTCTTGAGCGCAATAAGGCGTGCCTTGAGTCGCTCGACTTCCCCTGCGTATGCGGGGTTTTTGTAGGCATTGTGCATTTCTTGGGGGTCGTTCTTAAGGTCATAGAATTCCCAGGCGTCGTAGTCGTAGAAGTGGATGAGTTTGTAGCGTTCATCCCGCACGCCCATATGGCGCGGCATATTATATTCGCCGCGGGCTTTCGGAGTACCGCCGTCGTAATAGGTATAAAGAACGTCCTTGCGCCAGTCGGCTGGGGTGGCGCCGCCGAGTAACGGTTGAAGTGCTAGGCCATGTACCTCCTTGGGTACGGCGAGTCCGACCACCGAGAGAAGCGTCGGAGCCAGGTCGATGTTCTGGACCAGCGCGTCGACGCGCGTACCCGGGTTGATATTTCCGGGCCAGCGGATCAGGAGCGGGAACTTAAAACTTTCTTCATACATCCAGCGCTTCTCTGCCCAGCCATGCTCACCGGTAAAGAAGCCCTGATCGGAAGCATAGATGACGATGGTGTTCTTGCTTAAGCCGGATTCATCAAGATAGGCGAGGATGCGCCCCACGTTCGCGTCAAGGCCGTCCACGCAGCGGACGGTGTCCGCGATGTAACGCTGATACGCGTAGCGAACGCCGTCCTTGCCGTTGAGTTTACCAGCGGCTTTCAATCGGGCGTATTCGCGATTACGAGGGTCGTAGGCCTTGTGCCAGACCGCACGTTGGGCAGCGTTCATATCCTCAAGGAAGTGAGGCATTTTTTTAGGGTCTGCAGCGAGCTCTTCCTGGGTTGGGCCGATATTGAGTCCGGGTCCGTCCATACCGCTGATTTTCATCCAAGTATCCGCCACGAACGGCTGGCGGGTGGCGTAATTATCGAACAACGAAGGAGGTTCCGGGAAGGTCACGCCGTCGTAGGAGGCCATGTCTTTAAGGGCAGGGGTGCGTGGCGTGTGGGGAGCTTTGAATTGAGCGCAGAGCAGGAAGGGTTTCGCGTCGTTCCGTTGCTTCATCCAGGCGATGGCTTTGTCGGTGATGATGTCGGTCGAATAGCCTTCGCTTTTGGAGGGGCCAGCGGAGCTGATGAATTCCGGGTTGTAATAAGAACCTTGGCCGCCGGAGCCTGATAGGACATCCCAGTGCTGGAACTCATCGGTCGGATTACCCTTCAGGTGCCACTTGCCGATGACGGCGGTCTGATACCCAGCCTTGCCCAGCTCGCGGGAGTAGACCCATTGTTTGCCGTTCCATTTGGAGCTGTTACCCAAGACGCCGTTGGCGGTGCTATGTTTGCCGGTCAGGAAGGACGCACGGCTCGGGCAGCAGATTGAATTACCGACGAATGCGTGGGTGAAGATCGCGCCCTCATGCGCAATCCGGTCGAGGTTCGGCGTCTTGTTGATGGAGCCGTCATAGGCCCCGATCGCGCGCAGTGCGTGATCGTCGCTGAATAGGAAGAGGATATTAGGCCTCGCAGCGACATCGGCCGCGTGGAGTGGCGTGAGAGGTATCAACGCCAGGGCGATGAAGAGGGTGCAGAGGAAATTCATTTTTTCGTTCGATGTATTCTAGGGCTTTTGAGAGTGATTCGGCGTTGCAGATGTTATGGCGCATGTCGGGGACGTCGATGAGCAGGGCGTTAAAGCCCTCGGGCTTATATCCGCCGGCATAGATATCCTTGATGTAATGGTTCCGGAAGTCACCCGGCCCGGTGATGAAGACGAACCGTACGCTCTTCTTGGCTTCAAGTGCGCGCTTGGCGTCGGGGATCCCGCCGTAGTCTGAACTTTTCTTGAATTCCTCGTCGGTCACGGCGACGCGTGGGACCGGTTTGTAGAAGTCAGCGCCGCAGCTTTGAATCGTCCCGCGCCAGGTTTCCGGGTGCTTGAAGGCCGACATGCCAGCCACGCGGGCGCCGCCGGAGTATCCGGCCACGTAAATCCGTTTCGGGTCGATAGGGTAGTACTTCTTGATCAGCAGGGCGGAGGTGAGGGCTCGGGCATCCCGAAGTCCGAGCGACTCCTTGTTTCCCGCATTCTGGGGCGCGATATAGATGAGCTTGTGTTCGTCCAGGACAGGAATCCATGTCGCCGGACAGCCCATCTTGGCTTGCGGCCCGCTGATGAAAACCACGACCCCGTAGGTCGCTTGCGGAGTAAAGTCAGCGGGCAGTCGGATATGGAAAGTCTCCTTAGCGCTCTCAAGCTTCACGGTATTATCGGGCAACGGAGGCAGCGGGTCAGGACAACTGACGGTCAGGCCTTTGCCGGGAAGAAGCGGGGGAGGTGTCCCGGGTTTAATCCAAGGATTGGTCTCGTCCTGCTTGCCTGCCCGCAAGAGGGCGGGTGAAATAAGGGCACAGGTGACGAGGAGCAGGCGTAAGAGGATCGTCATCGGGTCGCCTTTGTCGGCTTTTATTTCTTTTCCGTGCGATTGGCTTTACGTTTCGCGACCTTGTCGTCGCCTCCGGAAGGTTTGGCTTCACCTTCTTCGCCTGCTTCGGTCGCAAGCCCTCCGGACTTGTCCAATGACGGATAGTTGGCCACAGCTTTGGCCAGCTGGGCCGGATTACCGCGAACGTCAAAAGCTGCGAGGCAATGGTCATGGGTTTCGATCATCCATTGACGTAGGCGATCCTGGTATTTCTTCGCGACGGCTTGTTGACTAGGGTCTTGGATGAGATTCTTGAGGCAGCCGGGATCTTTCTGGAGGTCATAGAACTCCTGCGGGACACGATGGCGGAACATCTCCACGCGCGCTTGGATCGCGGGGTCGGTCTTGCCGGCTTCTTCCATCGCGGCGAAGGTCAGGCCTTCATTGTTGTTCTTGTATTTGAATTTACCGTCGGAAAAGGCATTGAAGATATAGGCATATTGCCCGTCTTGGACGCAACGCATCGGCTTGGCTGGCCCGCCGATGGTGTAATCGATTTGGGTGAAAACAAAATCGCGGCCGGCCTGGTTGCCGCCTTTGAGGAGCGGGACCATCGAGCGCCCGTCGAGTCCGCTGGGCATGGGCAGGCCCGTGGCGTCCATGAAGGTGGCGAAGAAATCGACCTCGGAGACGAAGTGCGTCTTGTCCACGGAGCCGGGTTTGGTGACGCCCGGCCAGCGCACGAGCATTGGCGTGCGATTGCTTGCGAGATAAGTGTTCGCCTTGGCAAAGGGAAACGATGAGCCGTTGTCGGTGATGAAGATGACCAGCGTGCGGCTGGCGAGCCCGGAGTCATCGAGCGCCTGGAGCACACGGCCCACGGTGTCGTCGAGACGGCGCACGGAGTTGAAGTAATGCGCGTATTCCTCGCGCACTTTCGGCAAGTCAGCGAGGTAGCTGGGGATGACCATCTCCTCGGGCTTGAAGAGCCGTGACGGGACTTCCTCGCCATTCTTGCCGCGCCCTTTGGGATCGTAGAACGGGCGATGCGGGTCGTGGGAGTTGACCATGAAGTAGAAGGGTTTGTTCTCCTTCTTGCAGCGCGCGAAGAACTCCTGCGCAAAGCCATGATACTTCGTCGGGCTGCGACCCGCGCCGAGTTCCGCGTAGTCGTGGACATAGTCCCACTTGAACGCCGCATCAGGAGTGGAGTGGCTCACCTTGCCGAGGACGCCCGTGAGATAACCCGCCTTCTGGAAGGTGCCAAACACCGTCGGGATCGGCTTGCTAAGCTTGTTGAAGCCAAACAACCCGCTGTTATGCCCATAGCGCCCCGTGGCAATGATGCTGCGGCTCGGACAACAAATGGCGTTGTTGACGAAGCCATGCTGAAAGCTGAGTCCCTCGGCAGCGAGCTTGCTCAGGTTCGGCGTGACGCCCGGCACCTTGCCATCTAGGAAGTCCATGGCCTCATAGCCGAGGTCATCGGCGGTGATGAGCAGGACGTTGAGCGGCGACTCAGCGGCGTGGAGTGCGGCGAATGGCAGTAGAGATGCGAGGAGAAGAAGGAACGGTTTCATGCGGGTCATGGGAGAGATCAAAACCCTGAGAGAATCAGCGCCGATGGCTCCGCGGCATGTGCACCGTCTTGTCCAGCGTTGCCGATGGGGAAGTGATCGAGAGCGGTGGTCATGATCTTGATGCCTTCGTCAGTATGACCGCCGCCGATGAGGACGAGGCCGAGCTGGAAGCTGCGCTTGAGGTCTTCCTTAATGGCGTAGTGGGTGGGCGTGCCGCGAGTGGCGTGTTCAGACGTGGATGTGCCCGTGTTCGGGTCCGTCATCGGGGCGATGTGCTTGAGCGCGAAGGCTTGGGCCTTCTTCACGGCGGCGGTCAGTTTCTCCTCGCGAAAGGTGGGATTGAACTTTTGCAGGTCCATCAGCTCCTTTGTCGTGAGCATGAAGTAGCCGAGCACGTCCTTGTCCTTCGGATCTTTGTCCAGAAGGCTGTAATGCCAGAAGCCATCCTCCAACTGCGCGGGGATGATCTGGCTGTAGATGCACTTGTCCGCTTTGCGCTTCAGACTGGCGGAGAGTTCGGGGGCGATCTCGCCCACATAGCCACTGACGATCCCAGCGGCCATGGCGACGGCGGCGGTTTTGTTGATGATCGCGGGTTTGGTCATCGGCAATTTCGATTCGCCCGTGTCCACGTCGATGGTGGAGGCGAACCAGCCTTCCTCGCTCCACGGATACCGGTCGAGCACGGTGGCAATGTATTTCAGGTCATCGCTGCGTCCGCCTTCCTTGTGCAAAATGTAAGCGACTCCCGATGTGTAAGCCCCCAGCGCAGGCGGCCCTCCGCCGATGATCGTTTTTCCACCGGGCTTGTCCTTTTCCTTGATCGGCAGCACACCATGCTTCGTCGCCCGCATGTCTTTCAAAACTTGATCCGCCAGCGTTAGCGCTGCTTGGCGAAACTTCGGCTCACCTGTGACCTCGAACATCAGATAAAACGCCAGTGCACCATTCCCTTCGGAAGTCTTGCCCTTCATTTCGGTGATGGAGCCATCATCCTTGAGGAGCTGGTTCAGATGTTTTACCAGCGTGACTTGAAGTTTGGTTTTGAACTCCGCCGGCATGGGTTCGACGGGCTTCGTGGTGTCGGCGGCTTGGAGCGCAGCGAGCGGGCCGAGCAGTAGAGCGGTGAGGAGGATGTATTTCATTGAATGTAGGTTTTACCGGAGTTGATTTAAACGACTGAAGGCGGTGATTACTGTGTCATCGGTGGGCGATACCAGTCCTTGAAATTCCGCTTGGCGTCCAGGGCTTCGTCGGTCTTTTCGGGTTTCTCCACGCGCACGGCGGGATCGTTGGGATCGAAGAGCGGCCAGCTGTCGGTGCGGAACGGGGAGGCGGGAATACCTTCCTTGTTGTAGAGCAGATTGCGCTGCGAGGGATTCATCGCCCAGGCGTAGCGGACGGCCACAGGAGTCGGCACATCCTTGGATGAAACGATCACCTTGTTTCCAGCGATCTCGGCATCGGCCCAATGCCATTTTTTATCCGCTCCGGCGATGGCGAAGGCATCCAGCTTGCCGGGTTTGGCGGGCATCATGCCGCTCCCGGTGCTGTCAAAGTTTAAGACAATCTTATTGCCTTCGATTTTTTGGTTCAGGTAACGCGGGCCGCAGGAGACGATGTCTTTGCCATAGACTTCCTTGAGTGCGAGATAGGCGTGGCGGATGCCGATGGGCTTCTTGTTCTGGGGGTGCAGGGCGACCGGGTCGCCGCAATCAATGCCGACTGCCATGCCGGTGTGAGGCATCTCAATGCTGACGATTCGCATCGCTTCGCGGTTAACCGACCAGGTGGCCTCGACGCCCTCGACGGGTTGCGTCTGCGGCGGCTCCCAACTGGGCAACTGCGTGAAGAAGAACGGGAAGTCTTTTGCCACGTTGCCGCCGGAGAGTTCGTGCCATGACGAGCGATAGTAGCTGATGAGTCGCTTCAGTTGCTCGCCATAAGCAACGGCTTGCGGCACTGTCTTAGAGTTGCGCTCGCCCTGATACCAGATGGCACCTTTAATCCCATAAGGCCGGATGGGGTAGATCATGGCGTTGAAGATATTGGCCGGATACTGATTTCCCATGTCGGCGGGCTTCTTGATGTAGGGGGGCTTAAGCTCCCTGTTCTTGCTTTTCATCGTCTCCCCCGCCGCCACTTGCTTATTGTAATCCGTCATCTCTTGATTGAAAGCCGCGAGAGATTTTTCCCGGCTTTCGCCCTTGCCATCTAATTGCCGCTTTGCGCTTTTGTCCATGTCGGCTTTCTGCTCCTTCGATTGTGCGATGTCCTGCTGCACCTCCCACGGCATCCATCCTTCAATCGGCGTGCCCGCGTAAGCCTCCTGAATAATCCCGACGGGCACGTTGAGGGCGAGGTGGAGTTTCTTGCCAAAGTTATACGCCACGACGGAAGTCTCAGCGGCGGACTCTGGATTGCAGGTCTTCCATTGCCCCATAAGATCTCGCTTCTCTTTCAACGGCTCATGCCAGTGCTCGCGGCCGGATTTGAAGATACGGTAGTTCGGCAGGTTGACATTCGCCTCCAGCTCCGCCTCGGCGGAATTGCCCGTGGACCAGCCCATGTTGGACTGCCCGGCGCAGAGCCACACTTCGCCAATTGCGACGTCCTTGATCTCAATGGTCTTCGAGCCGGTGATTTTCAGTGAATGCCCAGTCCCGAACGCAGGTGTATCCAAGAGGACCTTCCACGCGCCGTCCGCATTGGCTTGCGCCGAGGCCGAGGCACCCCAACTCGCCGTGACGGTGATCTGTTCTTTCGGGTCGGCCCATCCCCAGATCGTGTTCTTCATGTTCTGCTGCAAAATCATGTGGTCGCCAAATAGGCTCGGCAGGCGAAGGCCCGTCTTGACCGGCACCGAGGCAACGGGAGTGGCTTTGCTTTTTGGCGTGGCTTCCGCTGCCTTGCGTGCGGCCTGTCTTTTGGAGGCTTTCTCATCCTCCGCCTTCGCCATGTAGGACAAAGGCAAGAGAAGGATCAGCGTGAGTGTGAATAGTTTTTTCATTATTTTGGATCAAAGGGATATCTTAGTAGTAGGGGTCAGCGCCGGAAATGTCACAGCTGCGGGAGAAAAACGAAGTGATGCAGGCGATCACCTTATCGACTGTGGATCGGAAACGTCCACGATGACGCGGATTTGCCCCAGATCATTCTGGCTACCCGGTGTCACTTGCCAGTCAAGTTTAAGGGTGCGACGGTCTAGGCTCAGCGAGAGATGGTCGCCGCTCCTCAGGGCGCGCTCCGCTCCGGGGGGGTAAGAGAAACGTTTTTTGCCGAGTGCCTGATCGCTGGCCGCGAGTTGCTCTCCGTCGGCGATAATCGCGACAATCGGCCGGTCAAAGCTCACTTCGCCGACGAATCGCTTCGGTCCTTCCTGGCCCGCTGCTTTCGTCTGCGGCGGATGGTATTGGAGAAGATAGGTGTTCACGCGGCGTTTTTCCGGCTGCATGACAGCTTTTTGACCAAGGATTGCTTCGGGACCGTAATCGCCGGGCTCGGTGACGCTCACGGCGTAATCCGTCCTTAGCTTGGTCGCGAAACGTTCCGGAAAGATCACGATGTTTTCGCTGTCGGTCACATCGGCCGGATTGAGGTTGGGTTGCGGGTAGCCGAAGCGAATCCGCCCGCCGGTGTTCACGATTCCGAATAGGACCGGCCAGCCGCGGAATGAGTGCGTCCGAATTTTCCGAGGAATCAAGTTGGGTGAGTTTGCGTCAAGAGACACTTCATCGCCTTCGTCGATGACTTTCTCTTCTTGGCTGGCGAGCGAGGTTACGGCGACCTTTCCTTCGAAGACCGCCACATCCGTTGCGCCGTTGAGCCCGACGAAAACACCGAAGGTCGTACCGAGATCGACGACCTTGGCTCGCTCAGTGTGGACCTGGAATCCAACGCCATCGGTGGGGACGTTGGCGGTCAGCTTTCCTTTGTGCAGACGGGTTTCCCCGGGGCCGAGGATTTCCAGGTCAGCGGGGCCTTCTAAGGTCAGGCGTACGCCTTTGGCGAAATCAATTCGGACCATGCCGGATTCGAGTCTCAGGTGGCCATTCCTGACCTCTTCTCCGACAACGAACAGCTTTTCACCCGCCCATCGGGCATCCACCTGATGCGCGATGGTGGCTAAGGGCTCGTCGGCTGGTAGCGTCGTCCAAGTTACGAATAATCCTAAAGCAATCGCGGCGGCCGCTGCGAGGACTGCCGGATATCGTCGTCGACCCGATGGCGGTCTGAGGGCCGTGAGCACCGCAAGGGACATGTCGCGTGAGATCCCGCCGGGCAGGATGCACTGGAGCGTATCCTCCGCTCGGCGATCCCCTTCACTGAGCAGAGGTAATGCTTTTAGGCAGTTCAGGAGACGGAGTTCTTCCAAGAATTGGGCTTTCAGGTCAGCATCCTTTCTTAAGGCCGTCAGAAGTTCGTTTGACGCACCGTCATCGAGCGTCCCGTCTATATAGGCCTCCAGGAGTTCGTGGAATCTTTCGGCGTTCATGAGGGGCTTCCTGATTGGAGCGAACGTTCCAGGCACGCACGCAAAGTCTTTCTGGTCCGGCTTAAGGTCGTCGTCACCCAGGTCACCGTCCGTTGTTTCTGTTCGGCAATCTCCTTGCAGCTTCGTTTGTTGAAATAGCGTAAGGTTACTAATTCGGCGGTCTCTTGCCCGAGCTTGTCGACACAAGCTCTTAGCTTGGCCAATTGTTCGGTTCGCATGTCGGGTTCGTTATCTGTTGCCGCCGCTGTGGCGATTTCGACCGCCAGTTGTTCACGATAGTTAGAGAGATGGGATGTTTCGCGCTGCTTCTTTTCTAGTTCGGTCAGGATCAGGTATTTACAGGTGACGCAAAGCCATATGCCGAATTCCTCTCCCGGCCGAAAATCGGCCAGACGCTGATAAGCACGGATAAAGGTCAGCTGCACCATCTCTTCCGCCAGCGTCCAGTCACCCAAGCGACGCAATGCGTAGCCCAGTAACATGTCCTGATGCGCCCGCACGACCTTGCCATAGGCTTCGAGATCGCCATCGATGATGCGTTGTTGGGTGAAGCTGTCCATACGGTCTTAGAAGTAGGGTGAGGTCTCGGTTTTGTCACAAAAATTCAATGACCCCAAAGTCGGTCGGAACCTTCATTGTCTTGGGCAAACAAAACGGCCCGCCGGTGAGGGCGGGCCGTGGGGAGGCGATGGGCGGATCGCTTACTTCTTGGCGAGGTCGAAGCGGTCGAGGTTCATGACCTTCGTCCAGGCGGCGACGAAGTCGTGGACAAACTTGGTCTGGCCGTCGGCGCTGGCGTAGACCTCGGACAGGGCGCGGAGCTGCGAGTTGGAGCCGAAGACGAGGTCAACGGCGGTCGCGTTCCACTTCACCTGGCTGGTCTTGCTGTCGCGGCCTTCGAAGAAGTGCTCGCAGATCTTGGCCTTCTCCCAGACCACGGACTGGTCGAGGAGGTGGACGAAGAAGTCGTTGGTCAGGGCGCCAGGCTGCTTGGTCAGCACGCCGAGGCCCGGGAAGAGCACCGTCGTTTCGAGCACGCGCATACCGCCGACGAGTACGGTCATCTCCGGAGGCGTGAGCGTGAGGAGCTGGGCGCGATCCACGAGATTCTCTGGCGCGGGTCGGTCGAGCTTACGGCCGAGGTAGTTGCGGAAGCCATCATACTTCAGCTCCAGGAGCGCGACGGATTCGGTGTCGGTCATCGCTTGGGTGGCGTCGGTGCGTCCGGGGTGGAAGGGCACCTTGACCGGCGTGCCGGCCTTGGCAGCGGCGGCTTCGACGGCGGCGCAACCGCCGAGGACGATGAGGTCGGCGAGGGAGACCTTCTTGCCGGCGGTCTGGGCGGCGTTGAAAATCGCCTGCACCTTCTCGAGGACGGCGAGGACCTTGGCGAGTTCGGCGGGCTGGTTCACTTCCCAATCCTTCTGCGGGGCGAGG
>Ga0209246_10001258_pt1 | contig 10097 bp, 17 predicted proteins | sample LauGreSpBDMM15SN_2_FD_187560 | JGI IMG/M metagenome (GOLD analysis project Ga0209246, IMG submission 187560) | Freshwater lake microbial communities from Lake Michigan, USA - Sp13.BD.MM15.SN (SPAdes) (version 2) | ecosystem: Environmental > Aquatic > Freshwater > Lake | place: Lake Michigan...
GATCTCGTTGGTCTGCGAAAGCAGTTCAGCGATGATCGGAACGCGACCATCGGGGTCGCTCCGCTTCGCCCAATCGGCGAGGGTGAGATTGCTAGTTGAGAGAGTAGCCATTTTGAAGCTCCTTAAAGTTTAGTTTGACTGATTTGGATATAGCGCAGACGAATAGCCTGCCATGTCTTTGGGCATTGACCTTGCGGCACCAGCCCCTTGAGATGGCCCAACATACTTATCTGTACTGATCGCTTTCCCCGCCCTGTACATAAACCGAATTACTTCGGGATGGTTGCCCAGTTTGGATTGGTTGAGCAGCTCTTGCAAAGCCGGTGTACCGAATGCGTCCAGTGCTTTCTTGGCAACTGATAGGTTTTCTTGCAGATTAGATCCGCCGTATTCCTTGTCAGCTATAGCCGTGGCGGCCCATTCATTTTGAATGGCCTGGACTTGTTCGATTTGACGTTGCACGATAGTCGGTGCAACCTTGTCAATCACCTTCTGTGCAGCGTCCTGCGTAAGGTTGAGTTCCTTTGCTACATCCGTAAACGCGCCGAGTACACCATCATCGAACTTGACATCTTTACCGACTGCTTCGGATTTAAAGTCATAGCTCTCTGGTGCGCCCAGTATGCTTGGCGGTTGGTCGCCAGGTTTCTCTCCAGCCTTGGCCGCTTCTTGCGGTGGCTGCTCCTGTACAGCAGGGGCTTCTTGCTGCCCTTGTCCCACCTTGTCGCCGCCATAGTAGGCATTGTTGTCGGCAGGGGTTTGCGATGCATCCGCGCTATTGGCTTGGGTGGCTTCTGTCATCTGCATTTCGTTCATCTTTCTGCTCCTTGATCATCGTTGAATAAAGCTCAGGGGTCTGAGTGTGGATCAGCGACAGAATGCGTAGGCCGTAGTTCCTGTTACCTTCAGCAAAGCTCATGGCCATTGCGTTGGTGTTGAACGACAATCTAAACACTCCTGCTGTATCCAGAAGTCGCCACAAAATGCGGCGACCCCTCTTGCTACCCATGAGCCACTTGATATCTCCCTCTTCGGTCTCTCGCTCAGATCGGTCGCGGGTCTCGCGATCTTCTTTCTGGCGCTCCTGGCCTTTGAGGTCTAATGGATCGTAGTTGCTCATGTTGTTAATTTATCCACGATTGGGCGCGATACGGGTACCATCATTTTTTCTTTTTGTCCTTACCCTGATCTGGATACAGTTTTTCGGCAGCAGAATCTCGCAAGTCTTTGCGGCTTGGCGCACCTTTGCTACCAGGCTTTCGCATTCTTTCGCCAGATCCATTTTTTATCCGCTCACGTTTAGCATGGATGTTGGCCCACAATCCATTGCCTGCCATGATCAGCTCCCATACAGCATCGTTGATGCATCAGTGACCGGACGCGCTGGCTTGTCTGTGCTTTTGTCTTTGCCGTACATGGCTTCGGCTTGGCTGGTCTGACGGTCTTCGCCGGAGATCTCCATGTCGGTAATCTGTAGCGACATGGTCATGTCGTTGCCGCCCTGGGTCTCATAGGCACCAGTTGATTTCACATAGGCCTTAGCCTTGATCATCATGGTGCTGCCGACTTTAGGCAGGGCAGTAATGCCAAGCTTTTCAAGTTGTTCAGCATCTAGGTGCAGGCACAAACCATAAGGGTATGCCGGTTCATCGTATTCGTATTCGCCAGGCATCTCTTCTTTTTCTGGCGCTTGTTTCATGTTGATCATTGTCCTACCTCCACAGCGGATGGGCTACCGTAGCCGCTAAATTGGTTCATCAAATCCATCATCACGTTGGATTCGCCGCCCTGGGTTGGTGCCTGGGATGCGTCCTTCGCTGCTGATGCGCCTTGTTGCATCATTGCCATTTGACTTTGAGCTGCTTGAGCTTCCGCTCGTTTGTTTCTGATCATGGCAACGTCTTTGGTTGCTGTGATCATCTTCGGATCGATCCCAAGCATTTCGCTGTATGCGTCTGCCCATTGATCGCTGTCGAACTTGTCCAATACCTCTGGCTTCATTTGCGCCACCACGCCCAGGTTGCCGATGAATCGGTCAACGCCATTGGTTCCGATAGCACGTTGCGCCTGCGCCAGCATCGACACAAACTCAACATTCAGATCCTGGCCTTGCAGCTCTGCTGGTGCCGGTGGCAGCATTCCTGCGCGAAGCATATGGTTGAACGTAACGTCAATCAGTGGATCAAGCAGCTCGTTGTGCAGGCGCTCAAGCACAGGGCCAAGCATGAGCAGCTTCTCTTCGTGGCGCTCGGCCACTTCGGTTGCCGTCATTCTGGTGTCTGTTGCATTGGCCAGCATCAAAAATAGATCTGCATAAAACGAACCATTGATTCGCATTCGGCAATCTTGGATGTCGGCAAGCAAATGCTGCAAATTGAGGTTGACCTCGAATGCCGTCTTGATGCCTTGGCTGTTGCCGTCAATGAATGAGATGCCGCCAGGCAATGTCTCGATGTCGCGGTTCTTCATGCTCGATGGCACCACAAGCGGCGGCTTGGTCTGGTAGTCAATGCCCTGGGCCTTGCGTAGCTGTTCATGCTGCAATTGCTTGATGTCGCCCAGCGCTTCCATGCCAGGGCTGTTGCCGTAGATGTCACCACCAACAACATTCCAGCGAGGCACGATGCCAGGGAATTCTTCAAACCCGCTCTCGCGTAGGTATTTGTTTTTTTCTGCGGCAAGCTCAAAGTAGCAGCTCTGGTACTCCATGTTCTTTGCATCGCGCTTGCGTGGATCTCGATCTGTGCGGGGCTCGATTGCGTGGATGATTGGCACCCATGCGTCCAAGCTTCCACGGTCATACAAGTTCTTCACCGTGTGCGACACGTTCTCAATACCAAACTCGGTGACGATCTCGCTGACCGTTTTCTCAAACTCTCGATAGATGGTGTCAACGCGACCTTGGTAGTTGGTCGCAATAGCGTACTCACCAATCGTTGATGGGTAGTGGTGAATGACGTTCTTGAAGTCTGGCAGGATGATTGCAGCACCGGTACCAAAGGCACCAAGCTCTTCATACATCCCATGCAGCGTGCGGTAGGTGTTGGATCGCTGAAACACCAACTGCATTTTGTTGGTCACATCATCGAGCCAAAGCTTTACCGGTGGGTAGTTGTTCAGCACTGGGTCTGATGTACCCAAGCGAAACCATGGGCGTGCCGGTGAGGTTGCCCCCGCCATCATGCCTGCGCCCAATGTTCGCAGCGCCCTGGTTCCGGTGTTGTCGTAGATGCTGTTGTGGCGGCGCATCCCTTTGTTCCGATCCTGGGTGAAGTAGCGCCCATTCCTCGGCAGCAAGTAGGTTGTGACCTCTTGCCAATGCGACCACCAGGTTGCACGTTCAGACTTTAGTTGGCCCCATCGCGTGTGCAATTTATCCCGCGCAGGGCTCTTTGGATTTGACGCTCCATCGCTTGGATAATTTGCCATCGATTAACCTCCCAAAAGACTGTTCTTGGCGAGTGCAAGTTGGTTGGGGTCAACGCCTTGTGGGCCTGTAAGCATAGTGCCACCAACGCCAGACTTGGCTGCTGATGCCAGCAAAGCGCTGGTATCTGGGGCTTTTCTGTTTGCTGCGTTAATAGCCATCTGGCTTTGCTCGGCCTGCGCCTGAGTTGCGGTTAAGTTCATTTGCTGCGCGTCTTTCTGCGCTTGCAATTGCTTTTCGCCTGCTTCTTTTTGCGCTTCGCCTGCATCGTATTGCATCTTCATTGCGCCAGCTCCAAGGCCAACTGCTGCGGCTGTACCGGCGGTAAGTGCGTATGCTGTACCGGCTGTTGCCGCATAGGCACCGGCTCCAACTGCTACTGCTGTGATTGCTCCTGACATAGTCATTCTCCTGTGATGTTGATGAAATTCTTTGCGTTTGATTTTCGGCTCATAAGCAAAGATGCTTCCTCGGTAAATTCATCCTCTGCCTCTTCAATCGTAGCAGCGCTGGTCGGAAAGACCATAGTCAGCAGCGTATCCGAGTGAGTGATGAATGCTTGTTTGCGATGGGCGCTTGCAGGAATAACCTGGTAGCCAGTGACAAGAATTTCATCGTTGTCTACATAGACAGTCACATCGCCATTGATTACCAGGGTAGTCGGTATTTTTACCAGCGCCCCAGTCAACACTACGCCGCCAGGTATTTTGATCGTCCTGGCGTACATCCCACCATGCAGCACATGGTAGGTTTCAATATCTGCTTGCTCCATGAAACCGGTCACGCGCTCCAATGCATACACCTTACCGATGGCCGTGTCGCTCATCGGTTGGATCTTTGCAGTGTGGACAGCCAGTTCGTTCACGTTAGCCCCTTAAAAAACACATCGTTTGTCTGCCGGTATCCCAACCTGGGGGCAACCTTGGACAATGTACCGCCGTGCGGTGCGCTCAATAGCAGACCAATCGCACCACGATCTTTGGCAAACCTTTCGGCTTCCTTGATCAACAACAAACCAGCCCCGCTATCACGGTATCGACCGCCAACAAACAGGCTTTCTGTTGTGGCCGTCAATGCGCCATAGTGTGGCACCACCGTCAACAGGACAACCATAAACCCAACTAGGTTACCGGCTGACCCGTGTGCAGCAAACAAATGCATGATGCCAGCCTGATCCAGTTTGGCGTACATCTCTTTGTTCCAGTTCGCATGGCCCATGCCATCCATGCTGCTCTCAATCCGATATTCCTCGACCAGGTCATCGAACATTGGATCGCCGATCAGCTCCGGCATCGACACAAGTGTCACCTTGCACATCATGACTGTAGCCCTCTGGTTAGTCGATACGGGTACCTAGCGGTTGATTGCGGAGTATGGGTCATAGTCTTTTTTGTTTTCCTTGCGTGTTGCCCGATCCAGGACATCCCTGGGCAGGCGTTTCCTTACTGGCATGGCAAATGTCAGCGCCAGCGCATCGGCCAGGTCAGGGCTCCCAGCCCCTTGCAGCCGCTTCTTGATCTGATCCTTTGGCTCCAGCACTCGGCGACCGGCGCTGTCAAACCAGTAGATCGGGGTGGCCAGCTCCTGTTTGAGCGCCACATTGTTTGGTATCGCGCCGCCTTGCTCGATCCATTCCTTCATCTCCCACCACATCTCGGTGCGCCGGTTGATGTTTAGCTCTGGCTTGAGCGCCTTGCCGCCAAACGGCACCTCGATCACATCGTAGTCAAGCTGGCGCAGGCGGTCGATCACACCGGCACCGGCACCGGCATCACAGAACACGGCATCGGGTTCCCAGTTCTCAATCACGTTGGCGATCCTGGCCGCAAGATCCATGTTGTCAATGCCTCGGAACACCAGCGGGTCAAAGGCCTGCAATCCCTGGCGCTTGAACACAACGCTGCGGTCATCGCCAAACCTGGCCGGATCGATGCCCAGGATTTTGGGCGCGTGTGCAACGTCCTGACTGAGGTAGACCTTCCTGGCCGCTTCCTCGGCATCCGATAAGCTTATGAGCTGGTCATCACCAGCAGCAGAGAAGTCGCAAAGGTATTCCCTTGCAAATGACGTTTCGTTCATGTCGCGGCGCAGGCGCTCGACCTCATCTGGGTCTAGGCTGTTGGTGTCATAGACGGTGTACTTGGCAGCGTGCCAGTCTTCCAGGTCTGCGGCCTTGTAGAACAGCTCAGAGAACAAGTTGATACCAGAAGGTGTCCCGATGAAAAGGCACCAGCCAAGGCGGTCTGAAAGGGCTGGCTGCACGATATCGATCCAGACCTCTGGCTTGATCTGGGCCACCTCGTCAATGACCGACCCATCGATCCGCAAGCCGCGCATTGCGTCTGGGTTGTCGCCACCGAACAAGCGGATGATCGCGCCGTTGTGCTTGAAGGTAACCTGGAGGTCACCCTCGTTGATGTCGATGGCCTCGGCCAGGCGCAAGGGCTCCAGCTTTTGCTTTAGCCTTGACCAGGCAATGGCCTTGGCCTGCTTTAGAAACGGTGCAATGTAGACAAAGAACCCAAGCTCAAGCTCGAACTTCATGGCCTTGTCGATCAGCTCCATGATGGCCAGCTCGGTCTTACCGGCTCGGCGGTGCAGGGCATAAACGCTGAAGCGCTTGCGGCTGCGATGGCAAGACTTCTGCCAGGCCCTTGGTTCATAGGCAAGGCGTATTGCCATCAGTCTTCCACCTCCGGCACGCCGCTGATGACTTGCAGGCTGACGCTGCCCTGGTGATCGATGCCCACACGGTCGCCATACTTCTTCGGGTTCCATTTGGCCAACAGCTTCATGCGTTGCTCGACCTGGTTCTTTTTCCAAGTCACAAACGCGCCGTCCATCTTGACGCTGTTTTCGCTGACCACCATCTCAGGCCTCATGTCGATGATGGCCAGGGTATCTTCTGCAATGGCATCATGGCCCATCTCGCGTGCGTGCGCGAAGCGTGCCAGAAACTCTGCATCCTTTTCAAGCCAATGGTAGACAGTACGCCAAGCAGGGGCATCAGGCAGGCGGCAGAAATCCCGCAGGGTCTTGCCATCAGCAACCCACGCAAGGATGTCTTCTTTGATCTCTTCTGGCACCGCTTCGGGCGGTCTGCCTGTCTTAGCTTTTGTCTTTTTCATTTACGGTCTTCCATCGATCTGGTGTCTGGGCTCGCCTTTCATACTGGCAAATTTTTTGGACGGCACTTCTGGTCAGGCCAAACCTCTGCGCCAAACGGCGGTAGCCGATTCCTGCCTCTTCGTGCAGATCTCGGATTTGATCCACTACCTCGTCCGATATGGATGAATTGTGGTGGCTGCTGCCGATCCGATAGCCTAGCTCGTTAACAGCAATGATTTTCCGCTTTTTGTCAGCCATCACATCCCATATCTGACCTTCAATATTTCGGGGGTCTTGGTGGTTTTTTGCTTTTGCCGGACATAGCATTCTCCTGGTGGTTGAAATGTTGTGATGATTTTGCATCAATGATGCATTTTTATCAATGCATTTTTATGTCGCCGGTAATGGCCAATGCCCAGTCGATTTCTTCAACCGACCAGGTATCGCCATTCCCTTCTTGGATCGAGCCAATTATTTTTTTAGCCATCTGGTGGTGAGGGCATTCAAAACCACGCTTGCAGTCACCCAAGCACGGGTTGCAATTCGTAGGATCAGCGGTGTTTTTTTGCATTGTGTATCTCCAGCATCGCGAACTTTAGCTCTTTGATGGAACTCTCGCCCCGCTTCAATGATCGCGCTTCTAATGCAGATCTCCGAGCTGATAAGGGTAAGCTCAAGAGATACCTTGCTTCGCAATCGTTTCGCCATACTTCGCAGTAGGAACAAACGACTTGGCCGGTAGCCGATGTAATATTCTTTGTTCGTGAGCAGTCTTTTTTTTCGCATTTCAATTCATCCCCCTCTGCATATTGGCATAGGTATTGGAAACAATGTCATGTGCATCGTTTGCCTTGATTTTCTCAAACGCTTCATCCAGTCGCAAGTGGCCATCAAGATCGTTACTAGAACCAATCCCGAACTCGCAGACACCCATACCACCAGGCTGAAAAAAGAAGCGCACTTCGGGTGCGCCATCCTTATCCTGGCAGCGCATCATCACAATTTGCTGGAAGGCTTTACTTTTAAATACTTTGCAGAACATAGCTAACTCCTTGTTGTTATCCGCCGCGCCTTAGTTCATCAAACCATAGGGCATTGAGGACATAGGATTCTTTTGCATTTCCCTGTGTGTCGTTGACCCTGTTTTGGTATGTGTGAACCTTTGCAAACCCGCCTTTGATGGCGCGTTTTATTTCGTGCAACCCTGCGTATCGAATGCTTTTGAAGTCATCAAACTGGATGTCAAAAATAATCGTGATGCGCGGGTACAGATCAGAATACCGCTCAACATCTTTCACGTTGAGTGTGATGGCCGTCCTTGTTGGGATGCCGTATCGATCAGATGTTAGAAACGGTGTCCTGATTGTTTTCAGATCAGCAGGCTGCATGATAAAAAGATCGTGCGTGTAGCGATCTTTCATTTTTCCAGGGTTTGCAAACACTGCAACACCATCAAAAAACGGTGGCCCAGCAAAATTCTTTTCCGCTTCTTCGCCAAGGCCACACCAAACCAGTTTGTCTTCATTGTTCAAACTCATGATGCATCAATCCTTACTGACTGGAATTGATGCACAGTAGCTTTCCAGCTCTGGCTTGAATGCTGGCCACCCAGACCGATGCTCTCTGGCCATGCCCAGCGCACGATCAGCCTCGTACAACATTCTCATGTTGCAGTAGTTGATATCGTTTGCCTGCTCGTCTTCCATGTCCATGCGGCCAACAACACCAATGACCACAATCAAAAATACCCACACCAAAATTTTATTGAATAAGCTCATTTTGTTTCTCCTGTGTTTTGAACAACATCGTGATATTCCTCAACCTTCCTGACAAGCCTGACCTCAAAGTCTCGGTGCCGCCATCCTTCAACCAGGACATCTCGCACCATGTCTTCAATCTGCTCTGGGGTAAGTGGTGGCTTTTTCATGATGGGTTTCTCCGGTAGCTCTCCCAGTCAAAGGCAATCATCTTGCCGCCGTCTTCGCGCAGCCGGTCGGTAACTCGATCACCCAGGTACGGGCCAAGCTCACCAGGGGCGATGTTCGATAGCAGGATCGATGGCTTCCGCTTTTCGTACCGCTCATTCAAAATGTCGAACATGACCTGGCGCTCAAACTCAGAGCCAAACTGCACACCGACTTCGTCCATGATCAGCAGATCTGGAAACGCAATCGAGTGGATCGCATCGGTCTCGCTCTCTTCGCTGCCCTTTGTCCATGTGTCCTTCACCCTGCGAATTGCACGCTGCACTGTGGTGAACAACACGGTGTGCTTGACCATGATTTGCAAAGCAATGCCAACCGCCAGGTGGGTCTTGCCGGTGCCTGGCTTGCCAACGAATATCACGCTGCGGCCGATCTTTCGGATCTCATCAAAGTTGTCGGCATAGTCCTTCGCAAATGCCAGGGCCTTTTCCTGGCCAGGGTTCTTTGCGATGTAGCTGTTCAGCGTCCGATCTTGAAACCGCTCTGGGATCTGCGCGTGGCCAATCTTGGATGCCCAAAGCTTGATGGCGCGGTCTTTCTTTTCTGCTTCGGCTTGAGCCTGCTCCCGCGCTTCCCTGGCTTCCGCAGCTTCCCTGGCGCAATCTGGGCATTTACTCCAGATGTTTCCAAAGTAGTTCTTGCTGATGTACCCGCCATGGGTCTCGCAGTCTTCTGGCTTTTCCTTTTCGGTGATCATGTCTGTGATGCTGTTCATAGGTCTTGCACTCCTTTGCCATAGTTGATGTTGTCAAAGTCAGCCTGGGTGCCTTTAGTCTTGCTCACCCAGTCTGCCTTGAACCCTCTCCAGCCTCGGACAGTGCATTCGATTAGGGCAGCTTCCAATGTCCAATTGGCTTTGGCTGCTTCCTTCTGTATGCCCTGCAACGCAGTTGCAGTGATGGATGCTTTGAGCTGCTTGCGCTGTGCAACAAAGTCATTCCATGTCTGTTCCGAAACACCTTCTGGGCGCGTGAGCGCCTTTTCTTTTAATGGTTCCTGTTTCTTGTTTACTGTTTCTTGTTTCTTGTTTGGTTGAACGGGCGTTGAACCGGCGCTTAACCGGCGTTGAGCAGATGCCTTACCGGCGCGTGATGCCTGGTCGAGCTTGCTGTGGTACTTGGCGATCTCTTCGTCTGCTCTAAGGTTGACCCAGCCGGTGCCTTCGACCAAAGAAAAAAACTCGTTGAGGATGATGGCCACCTCTTCGATGTGATCGCGAAAGTTGATCTGCCTGGCTACCATGGCAACGTCTTCGTGCAATGGCCGCTCTTGCAGATAGTACGCATCGAGCAGCCTGCGGTATGCCAGGTCTTCCAGGTGCGTCAGGTGCCGTGTGTGGCTGGCGTAGTCGCCAATGTTGAATGAGTAGAAGTGCATCAGCGGTTCCTCGAAAGCTTGAGGGCCTTCACCAGGGCGCGGTCTCTGATGTTGTATGCCTTGGCGTGCTTCTTCGAGCATTCCACGCAGTTGTTGTTGCTGACGTAGCGCTCTTCGCAGCCGCAAGATCGGCAGGCCAAGCCTTCGTACTTGGTTTGGCCCAGCACCGCCGCTTGGTGCCTGGCCCCTGTCCATGGTTT